>Ga0116181_1001465_pt1 | contig 20310 bp, 21 predicted proteins | sample AD_UKC075_MetaG_FD_89752 | JGI IMG/M metagenome (GOLD analysis project Ga0116181, IMG submission 89752) | Active sludge microbial communities of municipal wastewater-treating anaerobic digesters from USA - AD_UKC075_MetaG | ecosystem: Engineered > Bioreactor > Anaerobic > Digestate | place: USA...
CGAAGCAAATCAAAAGAAGAATGGCGAATTTATCTAAAGATGAAGTGGCTAAAATCGAAATTGAAGCCCTCAAAAGGAGGGGCCTGTCTCCCGATGAACTAAAAAGGGCAATTGAAGAAGTCAACAAGATTAAGGACCATCCGATTTACGATCCCTCAGTAGCTGCAAGGTATCTTGCCGAAGAAGCCGTCACGCCAAAAGATCCAAAAAAACTAAACAAACTAAAGTATTACGGGACGAGAGGGAGAAAGCGCGTATTTGATCAAGCCGGGAATCCTGTCGAACAAATTTTAATAAAACAAGATATTGATCCAAACTTGTTGCACATCCCAGGTTCTTCGCTTTCTCAATCCATCCAAAGACACAAAGGTCTATCCCGCAACGCTAAGATTGGATTGGGCGTTGGTTTAGGCGCGGCAGCAATCGGCACCGGAATCGCCCTACACAAAAGACGCAGAAAACAGAGGGAGGGGTTGCAGAAGGTAGCCTATCTAAAAGAACTTGAACAATGGGAGAAGCGCAACTTCCGCGACGATCGCGGTACGGTCAAGGACATGATTGAACAGAGCGTAGAAAACCTAGGGGAGCAAAATCGAGAAAGAATCGTAAACGCACTCAGGAGACAATATCAAGCATTAGGAGAGGTGGGGTTAAAGCAACCGTTCCAAACCGAGGAGGATCTCAAGAGGTTTGAAAATGCTAAGTGGAATAAAGAAGAGTTTATGAAGACCAAGATGTATGCGCCTCACCCCCTTTTCGGGTATAAATACAAGTTCCAACCAAGAAGTATTTATAACAAGTGGCACTACGATGGAGATGGCAGGGCACTGTTCGAAGGTCAACCTTTAAAAGTGCCAGCCAAGGGCCTAAGGCGCCTCGTTCGAAAACACCAAGTCTTAAAACCGGGCACAAAAAAACACGAACGAGCTCTTGACGATCTTGCAAGACGTTTAGCCGACGAGAAGGTTGTCTTTCTAAACCCCATCACCGGAGCCCCCATAACGTTTGACAAATACAGGACGCAATCCAAACAGTGACCTTAAGTTTTATGTTACAATAAGAGGAAAGGAGGGGGGTGGAAACGTGGACTGCAAGAAACTAGGTGAGGAAGCTTATGAGCGATATTTTAGCCGAATTGATGGAGACGACAAAAGTAACCTTCTCGAATCTATCATTGTTGATATTGCCAAGCGAGAAGAATTAAACCCCGATCAAATTGCTAGAGTGTGCCAATATGCCAACACCAAGATATTTTTAAAACTGTTTAAGACGGTAAAAGACAAAACCTTTGAGTTCGCCGTGGCCGATCCTGAGAAAGTAGTAAGAGCCCTGTATTTGCAACGCACCCCGAGTGAATCGGTGGGTTCGGAGGAACTGGACGACATCCACTTTACACTCGACGATGTAGAGGAATCCCCAGAGGAGGTGAGACTTCCTGAGGTGATCGACTTCGCCGAAGTGGTGAAGCTGGAGCAAAAACTCCAAGATCGCCTGGACGATATTGCAATAAAAACAATGGAAGAGCGCCCGTGGATTATAAAGCGGCTCATCAGCAGAATTCGCGACCACGGACCCATACCTGTTTTTATTGCTGTTCGCAAAGTGGGTGGACCAGAGGATTTGCTCAAAGCCGCCTGCGAAGGTGCCAAGGTGGACTACGACTCCGTTACCATTCCGGAGGGTGACTACATCGTGGACGATGGCGATCCGCTTTTGCAAAAGGTTGCGGCGTATGGTAAAATGTTGACCGAAAGGCAAGTTTACGAAGAAGACTTGCAAAAAGTTGCTACAGTAAAGGGGCTCATTGCGGGAGCGAAAAAAGTTCCAGGAAGAGCATTAGGAGCCACAATTGCGTACGCCGAACTAAAAGACGTGGCAACCAAAACGAAGAACGCCAAAAATCAGATTTTGAGTGACGCTCCCTTGACCAATCGTTTTTCCGTCAAGAATCTGCCCCGTAGGATGGAACCAGGACAGCGTGGGTACATCGGTTAAAACAAAAAAACAATTGGAGGTAAAGACAACATGAACGAACTTTTAAAGTTTGCCCAAGAAAATGACCTGACGAGCGAGGATTTGGAGTATTTGTTTGAGCAAGGCTTAGAGAAGATCGCTTCGGACTACGAGGAGGAAGTCCTCTACGACGCATTTGAAAAAGTGGCTTCAGCTTACGGTGTTACCCCCGAAGAACTTGACTACCTCATACAAGAAGGGTTCCAAAAGGTAGCCTCTCTTCGAGACGCCCGTATTTTGGACGGAGCTAACTTTGGCAACGAAATGAAACTTCGACTAACTGAAGCCTTCCAAAGGGCCAGACAAGGTGTAGGCAATCTTGCCCGAAATCCCGTCGCGAGAGGCGTTGGAATTGGAGCTGCCGCAGCTGGCGCCGCCGGAGCCGCAGCCTATGGCATTAACCGCATCAAAAAACGCAAAGAAACTGAAAAGGTAGCGTCCGCAGAACTAGACTTGACCGATGAGGAGATCGAATACATTATCGCCCAAGGCCTAGAAAAAGTTGCCACCGACTTAGGGTTGTAAAAAGAGAACAACAAGAAGTGCCCCGGCACTTCTTGTTGTTGCACACTGGAGGGGGACCACATGGAAAAGTCAGCCTCCGCCAATCGTTTACGAAAGGTGCATCCCTTGCTTCGAAATGCCATGATCGGCATCACCGCAGCGGGGATTGGCGGCGTTTCCGCCGCCGCAGGTGGACGCTTAGCGGATAAGCATCGTAAAAAAAAGATTCGAGAAAGCGAGGGAAACGCAATGACAGAACTGCAAAAAATCGCACAAGCCTATGGCATTTCCGAAGAGGAATTGGCTGAATATCTTTTTGAACAAGGGTTAGCTAAAATCGCCAGCGATCTCAACGCAGAACTAGAGGAAGAATACGAACTCGCCAAAGAGGCGGCCGAAGATTTCGAGGAGGCACTCGTGAAGGTTGCGTACTATACTGGATTTGATCCAGAGTATTTGGCAGAAGCCATTTTTGAGCACCGCGAAGAACTCGAAAAAATTGCGCAGATCGAAGAGATAGTCGAGGGCCTTAGTGACGAGGAAGTAGAAGAGCTTCTGAAGGAAGCGGCTGCCAACAACACCGAACTGGCGGCGGCGATTGCCGAGGCCGAAGAAAACCAAGAAAATCAAGAACTCGCCTACCTAGCTGCCCTCATCGACGAACTCACCGAAGAAGAAGCCGAAGAGCTCCTAAAAGAGCTTAGCGAGAAGGACGACGAAGGCGAAGGCGAAGAGTAGGGGGGTCTGCCGTGGCCGGCAAATTGGTCAAGGAAGCAATTGCTCCCGCTGACATCATTCAAGCCTACCAAGCCGCCAGACTTGCCAAAGACTACTACCAAGCGAGAATGCGAGACGCCAGCCGAAGGTTGGGCGGTTTTCTTTCCAACATAGAGCGAGGGGCGTCACGCTGGGGCCAATCCATGGATAAGCTGGACGAAGGGCTTGTCGCTTTGAAAGGGGCCGGAGACGAATTCAAAGTACTGGGACGCAAGGGGCAAGAGTTCCTTGACCACCTCGATCCCAAAGGCCTCTCCCGCAACGCTAAGCGAGCCATGCGTTCTATGCGCAACCTAGCTGTGGTTGGCGGGGGGGCTTTGGCGGCGGGTTTGGCGCTGAGGCATTACAGAGATGAATTAAAGAAAAATACGGGGGGTGGACCAAAGTTGCAGCTGACAAAAGAAGCGAGTCGAAGAGCGGTTTTAAAAGCCGTGCTTAAGGGCGTGGGCAATGCCGCTTCTGCGATTGCGCCCCACTTAGCGACAGCCGCAATTCCAGCTGTCATTGGTGCTGCGAGCACATTGGGTGGCCATCTCGCGGGAAAAGCCATCGATCGGTACGAGAGAAAAGCAGATAAGCTCTGGGCTAAATTTGTTAAACGGTTCCCCGAGTACGAAGGGAATGCTTTGGCGAGAGAGCATTTTGATGTGATGGTGGACTTCAATCCCACTTCTGCAAGGCATCCCGTTGTTGTCAAGCCATACTTGGACGCTACAACATATCCAGGCGGAGACCAACTCCTCGGCATCAACGTTGTACAAAATCTCGCCAGGATTGAATCGGATCGCTCAAGGGTGGACGCCGAGCGAACCAAGAGGATAGCGGAAACAATTCGCGGTCCGCTTTCGGAATCAGCCAGAGCCCTGACGAATATGTCAGAGGGCGTCCTAGCCGGAGTAAGGGCGGCGGCCGCTAACCAAGCGAGAGCCGAAGAGCAATTAAAACAAAGAGTAAAATCTCCGCTGGAGCGAGAAATTCTCCTAACGCGGGCCGCTAAAGATTACGCTGACTACTTGCGTGCGGTGGGCGTAGACAATCCTCGCAAGGAAGATGTCGACAAAGAAATAGAACGACTTCGCAATTTGGAGAAAGTCCCAATTGACGATACAGCCTTTAAGGCGCTCGTGCAAGCCAAAGCGATGGAGTGGCTCGATAGTCAAATGAAACGCTAGTCGAAAGGGGAGTAAGGCATGCTGGTCAAACAAATTTTGTTTCAGCAACAATTCGAAGAATGCACAATCGAAGAAATCTCCCCTTCGACCCCTTTAACAAAAATCGCAACAGAGGTTTCGCCAGAAATACAACGTTTCATCGATGAGAACATTAAGCCTGATCCAAGATACGTATTTCTTTTGCTCACAGCCCTTGGTGCAGGAGAAATATGGGGCCCCAACGTCAATGGAGACTTCTTTCGTCGGGACGATATCCTCCGCTCCTACAAGACGTTTGAAACGTTTGGGTTCGTTTATGTACATCACAAAAACAAGGACCCCCAAAAAGCGAGTGGGAAGGTGCTTTTGGCACATTACAATCCCCGCATGCACCGCGTGGAACTCATTGTTCAACTTGATCGAAGTAAGGCTCCAAACATAGCTGCCGATGCTGACAATGGCAAGTTGTGGGACGTATCGATGGGGTGTAAGGTAAAGTTTGACATATGTTCCATTTGCGGGAACAAAGCATACACCCGGGAGCAGTATTGTACGCATTTGAAACACCACATGTGTGAAATTTTGCCAGATGGTAGACAGGTGTACGCAATCAACCCCAACCCACGATTCTTTGATATTTCTTTCGTTTGGGTAGGCGCTGACAGAACCGCCAAAGTCCTAGCCAAAGTGGCAAGTGAAGAAGGGATTCAAAAAGAATCGGACATTATCAAAGAAATACCTGGGACAATTTTATCCTCCAAGGCAACACACATGGCTTCGCTTTTAATGGAAGAGCTGGACGCGATGAAGGAAAAAGAGACGCCTTTACCCGAATCACTTTTGGAGAGAACGCGTTCATTCCCTCTTTCGGACGTCCTGACCACACTGGCTGTACTTGGAATACTACTGGATCAAGAAGAGTTTTTGAACGTTTTGAAGCACAGAACCACCGTTCCAAATGCGAAAGATTTTCGCCCGTTTGACGGAGAGGTGGACAGCAAGCTTGTTAAGATGTTCATCCCATATCTGGAAGAGCGGTCCGCATTAAGACCCTATCTTCTTCCTCGGATGGTAAAATTGTCCGAAGAGAAGACAAAGCGAAGAAAGCGAAACCTGGCAAATCGTCGACTGACCATTCCGGCTGCGATAGCTTTACACACCTTGTACGGCACGTATTTGGATCACCTTCCAGATTTTAATGCCAAAGGACTGGATGCAGTGTTTAAAAAATATCCCGCCCTACTTCCGCTAGTGACCGCTGGAACGGTGGGACTAACCTGGGGCATGGGTGCCAGGGATAACACAAACCGAGAAGACGCTCGTCCCCAAACCATGGAGAAGGTTGCCGGGAACTTAGGGGGGAGGATTTTCGTAGGTATCCCCGCGGCATATCTTCTTTCCAACATAGCCAAACGATGGGAAGACGAAAGCAAACTCGCTCGTTTTTTAGCTAGGAATCCAGCGCTCGTAGCTATGCTGGGGATTAGCGCCACGAACACCGCGGATGATTGGAAGGTGTTGGCAAAAGTATTTTCATCTTTTGATAAAACAAACAGGGCGGATTTCGGGTACGGGTTCGGTAAATACGCTTCGGCGGTATTGCAACCGTCAAAGAGCATCGCGGACCTTTATGCTGAATACGACCTGTTTTGCAAACAAGCTTCCGATTGTAACGTGTACACAGTGGAAGACGTCTGGCAAGAGCCGGGCGCAGCCGCCATTGCGGCAATGGCGATTTTGAATTCGAAGGAGGTACCAAAGTGAGTGCAACCATAGGTGAAATTTTGGAAAGACTAGGACTAATGGATGATGAGGAGCCGATGCAAAAAGAAGCCTCGAGATCCATCGAGGAAGATTTGAGCGCTATGATTGACGAGGTTTTTGGATTGACCAAGGTGGCAAATCCCACAACCCCAACAAAAACCCCGGAGGAAGAAGAGGCCGCAAAACAAGAAGTAGCACAACAGGTGCGAGAATCAGAACCACAGCTAACACAGCAAGATATTGAAAACATCGAGCGAGCCCAACAAGCCATGGAACAAAGTGCGGCCGCGGCAACCGAAGAAGCCAAGGCCACTCTGAAGGAAAACATCATTCAAGCCGGAGTGTCTTTGGTTGAAGAAGCTGCGAGCGAACTCTTGGAACAACAACGAGAAAAAATCGCCGCCGTGCAAGAGCTATTTGGCGAGGGCAGTGCTAAGGGTAAGCTTTTTGCCAAACTAGCTGCAGACCACTTGATTTCCGTGGGCCGAATTGTTAGGGATTACGACTTTTCCTCCCACCAGGGCGGCATTTCCAGTCCCGACGAATACGTTGACAACACAGAGGGAGAGCCAGTCAACACGCTTTAAAAAAATGTGATACAATATTTGTTGAAAGGGGGCTAGGGCGTGAAGGTGGATATGGCCAGAATCAACGAAATTATCCAAGAGGTCACAAGTACCGAAAAGGTGGCACACGCAGAAGAGCGAATTGCCATCGACGAGTTGATCTCGGAACTTGAAAAAGTGGCCGGAGAAGCGGATGCGGCTCGTGCCGAAAGTAACGCCATCACAGGAGATGGAATAACGCTCGAGAGTGAAGATCTTGCCAAACAACGTTTGAAGGAGACACTCTTGGAGGGTATTAAATCCGATGAACCATCGCCTGTCTGCCAGGAGTTAAAGGACTCACTCTTAGCCGGCGATACACAGCGTGCGCGAGAGATTCTTGAAAAGGTTGCATCTCGTCTACAAGAACGGATGCGCACCCCCCAAAGAAAAACAGGAGTGGGGAGTGGGCATGTGGAGGAAAAGACAGTAGAGTTGCTCCGAAAATCCGCTTCCGCACTCAGACAAATGCAAGAAGATTTGAAGCAGGAAGCTGAAAAGAGAGCTAACGCAGAACAAAAGTTGGAAACATATGAGAAGAACCAAGAACGCTTGTTCAAGTTGGCTTCTCGGGAAGCTATCCGCTACGAAGATGTGCCGGAGTTGCTTGAAACACTTAATGAGATGGACCCCCGCCAGCAGGAGCTTGAGCTTCTCTCCCTAGAAAAAGCCGCTAGTATGAACTTTCTGCGGGTGGGTTCAATCGAAAAAACATCTTCGGATCATGAAACCGAAGATGCTCTGACAAGATTCATCTTAAATTCCATGGGTTAAAACCTAACGAGGGAGGCATTGCCGAATGAATATTAATCCAAACTTCATGCACGAAGACCAAAAATTCAAGCTTGTCTACGGATCTACCAACACCATTTGGGAAACCGCAACTTTGGACGACAGTGTAGACCCCAAGACCATCCACGATGGACTGTGGCTCACTAAAAACGAGGAAGGTAAATGGGAACTTGCTACTGATACCCCTCTGGCGTATCCCGTTTTGGAAATGAAGTACCAGTACGACAACCAAGCTGTCAATGCCGTAACAATTGCTCGCGGTCCCGTACCGGCGATCACCACTGTCTTTAATTATGATAGTGGAAAAGGAGGCTATCCCGACGCTCCTGAAAAGGGACAATTGCTTAAAGTTAGCAATGGCGTGCTGGTTCCTGTAGCCGAAGATGGTAGCGAGGATCACTTGCACGTCGCTATCATTGAAGAAGTGTATCCGCTCTATCCCGACCGCATCCTCATCATTAAGCGTTACTAATATCCCTTTAAAAAGGAGGCCAAGCCAATGAATTTCGATAACATTTCTACCGAACAATTCAACGAACACTTTATGTCTATCGTTGAAGACCCAAGTATGATTAAACAAGCGGCGGAAGCCGGAAGCCGGTTCATTAGGCAAAAACTTCGCGAAGATGGTGTCATGCGCCGCTACTTTGGTGACGCCTTTGAGACGGTTACAACCGAGGACCCGCGATATCAAATCGACCAAAATAACAGCGATACCGGCTACCTGCTGATCGACAAAGAGCCAGACTCCTACGCTCTGCGAATGACCTTCCGCGGACAACCGCAGGCAGAGTACATTACCGGCTCCAAGTTCATTGTTCCGTTTTCCAAGTTCCAGTCCCCCGTAATGGAAAAGAATGAGATGGAGCTCAGGAACATTCGGATGCCCATCACGAGGATTATCCAAATCAACTTGTTGTACGATATGCAGGAGCAGGAGGATCGCTACTTCAAAAGCATCCTAGATACCGCCATTGATGTAACGGGTAATTCGGTCGACTCTTCTAATACGCGCTTGAGCAAATCCGACCTTAGAGAGCTCATCAACCTTGTGGAAACCAAGCGGTTGCGTACCGAAGCGTTCATCATGAGTACTACAACTCTGAACGACGCTCTCGAATGGCAGCACAATGACATCGGTGACACTGTAAGTGAAGTTGTCAGAGACGGCGTACCCTACGACACTTTGTTCGGGAAACGCCTCATCACCACTACAAACACCGATGTCATTAAACACGGTGAAGTTTACGCCTTGGTGGCGCCAGACTTCTTGGGCGTTGCGGCCTCTTTGGGCAACCCCACATTCTGGGTACAAAAGAAGATGGATCTTCTCCGGATGGCAAGCTGGTATTATGCCGGTGTTAACCTGGGTAACATTCGTGGTGTCGCCCGCCTCCGCTTAGCCTCGTACGAAGGTTAAAACCTCCAAGCGGTAACCTAATTGGACAGGGGGATCACCCTGTCCAATTTTTGTAAAAATACTAAAAGGAGATGTGTTGAGGGATGAAATATCAAATATTTTATTTGAAACCGGGAAGACTATCGTTTGGAAAATACACAATTTTCCCAGCGGATTCCTACAAGGATGAAATGGACATTCCTTTGTTTGATGAAGAAAATACCCCAATTACAGAGGGTTTGCGGCTGTTAGAGAAAAACGGAGTGGTTGAAATTAGACCCTTTCGAAAGAACGTACACGATAATCAAGCCCAACCCGAATTCGACGACGAGGATCACCTTCAGGGCGACGATGGCGGAACTACTCTAGAAGTCGAGGAAGAAGAAATCATTGAAACGCCCGAGCAAATCCAGTACGATAAAGAACAACTCGAATCCATGAGCGTGAAAGAACTGAACGACATCTGCAAAGAACTTGGCCTATCTGGATATTCCAGTCTTAAAAAAGAGGAAAAAATTGCGCTGATTTTGGGGGAATAGCGCATGAACCAATACTCCTACTTCGGTGATCCCGACTTTAGTCCAGACTATTACATCACCGATAAAATGGTAAATAAGTACCATAAAAAGCCTTTCGGCAGCCCCACCGGGGCCGGAATCCAAGGCGCCCTTCTGGGCGCAGCCGGGTTAGGAGGACTTGCGTTCAAACTCAACCGAATGCCCGGGCGACTGGTTGAAGACAAAGGTACGCTGCTAAAGCGCCTCGTTGCCAAGCGAGCGAAGAGTAGAAGCTTACAACCACACGTGGCGGTACCTCTAAAGCGCGTGGGTTTGACGGGAAGAAATATTCCCTTGAAGGGGGCGATGGCAGTAGGCGCCGTTCTTGGGGCCGCAGCTTTTGGTGGCACTAAGGCAATTAAGAACAGAAGGGAGCGCGAGATATTGCGCGAACTGATGGAAAAGAGCGCCGCCGAAAGTGAAGATCGCCGCAAAAAACACCAAGCCTTTCTGCAACGTCAAAGAGATCGGACTCCGATAGTTTCTTCCGCCCTAACTGGAGCGGGGGCAGGAGCACTCACGGCTGCCGGTTATTACCCCGAGCGGTTTTTATCGGCTAGAGCAACACAAGCATGGAGGCATATGGGATTTGACCCCAAGCCGAAAAACCCTTTGGGAAGCGTGATCGATCTTACGCAAGATGCCAAGGGCACATTCAGGCTTGATCCCAAGAAAGCCAAACGGGACTACAAAGCCTATCAAAAAGCCCTTTCCGAGTGGGAACGCAGAGGAACCCCACCCAACCTCAAAAAGTACCTAGCGGCAGGAGCCGCTGCAGGTGCAGGGCTGGGAGTTGGAGCCATGTACCTAAACAAGCGAATGGCCAAAAAACTTCTTGAACAGGAGTTTGGGCAAGAATAATAACGGAGGAGTGACGACACGTGAGTTTTTTTGGGAGAAAGCAAGAACTTGGTTCGACAGAGCGTAGCGCGATGAAACCCAAGCTCGAAACAAATGCAATAAAATCCAGGCTTAGACACGCAGTTAGAAAACTCAAAATTGGTGTTCCTCCCGAAAGATCAGACTCGCTAGACATCACCACAGGCTTGGGCACCTTTTCGGCTCCCATGATTAAAAACATGGTTGACGAGCACAGAAAACGCGGAGAACAATAAAACAATGGTGTGAAACGAGGTGGCGCCATGGCATTCCCAAACACATTAGAAAAGTACGTCGAAGAATTGCGCGGCACAATAATGGATCACCCCGAACTAAACCATGTCCTTCTTGACAGGGATGACGGGGAGAATAAGGATTTTACCGATGCAGAACTAGAACGAGCGTTAAAACAGGCCTTGGCAAAAATCAACGCCTATCCACCTCGCACGAGCTACACGTTTGCTTCCTTTCCGTCGAAGTGGTACTACACCATTTTAATTGACCAGGCTATCGTGAGGCTCTTGATGATGAAGGGCATTTTGCGCACCCGAAACGAGATGCCCTACCAAGATAGCGGAGGTATTACCGTTGATATGCGTGGCAAGGGTCAGCAATACCTTTCCATCGCACAGATGTTCTACCAAATGAGCCAGCAAGAACTGGCGACTTTCAAGCAAGCCGTGAGCATCTCGCAAGCCTGGGGTGGAGTGCATTCTCCGTACGTGAAACAGTGGTGGTGATAGTATGAGAGGCTATTCAACACTATCTTCCGCCCTCTCCATCAATTTATTTTGGGAATACGAGGACGGAGACGAACCCATCGGCGATATTGAACGAAGCGAAGCACCGCACGAAGGGTTTGAAACAATTGCAACCGGCGTGGATCTCACTACGGGAACCTACCAAGACAACTTTATGACACCGAACGAAAACCGGTTTTACTATTATCGGGTTGGTGGGACACTTCTCGATATAGGAGGGATACCCAGTCCCCAGGCCAAAGAAATCATACGGAGAGACAAGTGGTTCTTAAACAGCGCCAGGCGCCACAGTGGAGCAAGGCTTGCACAGGTACGGATTCGCCGCATTGATGGCCCAAAGTGTCCCAACTGTTGGGATGCTGTGCATCAAAAGGTCACGAAGAGCAAGTGTGACATTTGTTACGGCACAGGGGTAGAAAACCCCTACTTTTCACCAATTGAAATGCGGGTGGCGCGTTCTATGCCACTCAAACAACGTGGACCCCAACCCGATCGAATAGATCAACCAAGCGACCCTCAACTTTGGGCTTCAAACTACCCCCTTCTAAAACCGGGCGACTTGATGAAACTGGAAGGGCTCATTTACCGAGTGGAACAAGTGCAATTTTCCCGCGCAGAGGGCTATGTCGTCAAACAAGTGATAGCTTTGAAGCGATTGGAAGTCCATCGCGGGGAATATAGAATTCCTTGGGAGTGAACAAAGTGATCGAAAAATTCAGCTCCAGTTTCAAAGATTACCTTAGGGCAGAAGGGCCTAGGCACTTCGGTCGGCCATTGACGAGGCAAGAACTCAATGTCATTCAGAACCTAAAAGTTGTAAGTCAAGAACAAGGGTTTGCGATCGAAGTGGAGGATATCGGCGAAGCGTTTAACAACTTTATCTACGAGTCGATCGACGCCAATAGCCTTGCCTTATTTTATGGGGGTAAATAGATGACTATGATCACCACACCTATGCATGTCGTATCGAGAGTTTTACTTATGCACGTTAAAGAGGTGTTCGCGGAAAACTATGCGTTGGGAAACTTTTATCTCAATCCAGAAACCGAAATGTATATCCGCGCCGACTTTCCTGAAGCGGATTCAGATGTGGGGTTCAAGCCAGGAATCATTATAAAAACCGTGGGAGGCTTAAACGACGAAACTCCCGGCATTGGTCAACAGGGCTACATTTCGCAGCTTAGAGAATACTACCCGACCATTGAGGGATACGACGACCTCTACACAGGCACTTGCGTGCTCCAAGCTGTAGCCCAACACGAACAAGAAGCCCTCAACATAGCGTACCTTACTATGCTCTCCATCAACAAGTTCAAGAGCCACTTGTTGGGGCGGGAGGGCATCGTGGATGTTCACGCCATGAGTCTCTCCGACGTGTATCCCTACAGAGCGGGGGCTTATGTTGATGCATTTGCTTCTGACATCCAAGTGCGATATGCTAAGAGAGAGGCTTTCACAACTACCAAGGGAGAGGTCCCTTTGACTAAAATCAACATAAAAGTAAATCCCGAATAAGGAGGAGTTACAATGGCAACTTTTAACGACCCAGGGGTATATGTCGTACAGACCATGAAGCCGGCACCGCTAACCCCCGTAATGCCCGCTCGCCCCAGTGCCTTTATTGGTCCCATGTATCAAGTTGTAGATCAAGAAGCGGAAAGTGACACCAACACCGCCATATTTCTAGAGGAGGGTGGGGACGCAGAAGCCATCGTCATGCCATATCCTTCTTTGATTAGCGCGGAGTCGGAGGTGGACCTTTCCAGCGTCAAGGTGAAGCTGTTCCGTAAGGACGGACGAATTGCCGACATTACCGCCCTTTGTGAGATAAATGTCTCGGATGTAACCCTAGACCTAACCAGAGTAGACGTTATGGATGAACTTCATATCCTCAACGACGACTGGGGCGGCAAGAGCGACGAGGGCGACTTCATTGGTATCAATGGAGCTAAAATTCACATCGAGTACAGAGCCCTTCGCAGTGACCTAGTCGGAAGAGTGCTCGCCGCACAGGGGGCGGATGGCGTTCTCGCCACCATTGGAAAAGCTTCGCATCAAAACCCGCTAGGGCTAGCTGGCGGCATTGCGGCCCGACTCACCAGTGAGGGTATGTATTTTGTCCCTACGTCAGACAATGTCGATGGCGACATTGATATGGCGCTTGCACTTTTGGAACCCCTCAATGTGTACTCTCCGGTCGTTTTGTCAGCTAATCCGTTGACTCAACAAGCCGTGATTGCACATTGTGTACGCATGTCGGAACCCGAAGAGCGTCAATACCGGTTCGCATGGACATACCGGCCCTTTAAGACCAAAGAACAACTTATCGCGGATGGTGTCATTGATTCCACAGCCAGCTTGGCCGAAGTGAAGGAGGCGCAAGTGGCCGATATGGTCGCTTACGCACAATCCATTTACGAGCGCAGAGCGGCTGTAATCCCCCACGACTTTGAAATGGAAATCGACGGAGAAACCTACTGGGTACCAGGCTACTACTTGGCAGTTGCTTACTCCGCTTTGAAGAGTCAACTTCCGCCGCAGCAAGGTTTAACCAATTACCCGCTTGGCGGAATTGTGAAGAAGCTACACTATTCCAATGACTATTTCAAGCCATCTCAGCTTAAAGCATTGTCCCAAGGTGGCGTGTTTGTGTGTCTCCAAGATACTGAAGGCGCACCGATCCGTTGTCGATTCCAAGTGACAACGAACATGAATAACAATAAAACCAAGCAAATCAGCTTAGTCTACTCCGTGGACGACTATAGCATGGGCTATATTGCAACGCTGAAGTCGCTCATCGGTGTCAATAACGTCACACCTGAAATATTGGAAGAAGTGGAGCTGTCCACCATCGCCTATGCGAGTGCCAAGCGGAATGCCGGTAATATCATCTCGGCCAAACTTCTGATGGTGCGGCAAAACGAAGATGATGAATCCCAAGTGGACGTGGAGCAAGAGGTGGTATTCCCCACTCCGCTTGACCGCATCGTGCTCAGACTACGGTACTAAAGGGAGGTAAAAAAATGGCCAGATGGGATTTCAAACACCACCACGTACAGCAATTTAGCAATACCGAAACTGCATCGCAGTTGGGTGCCAAAGCCGTTTTGATTTCCGTGGGACCTCCCACGTGGGATCAGCAAAACGGCGGGCAGGCAATTGTGATGGGCATGGTTCAATCTTTGTCCATGCAACAGCAAAGGCAGATTTTGGAAATTTTCGAGATTGGTTCTGAAAGACGCTACTACATCGACAACCCGCATAGGGCTCAGCTGAACTTGACTCGCGCATTGATTTCTGGGCCTTCGATTTTGAAAATTTTAGGTTCCGGTCTAATCAACCGTGGTATGGGCGCTGGTTCCAAAGCAGTAGTGGACGACAGCATCTTCCAACCTAATGACATTAACGCCGCCGCCCCCGACGAAGATGCCAACTTCTGGATTAACCTGGCGTCCGACCTGTTTAATAATCCACTTGGAATTTTGCTCCAATTCGAGGAATTCCATGGGGACGGAACGTCCAGTAACTACGGGTCGGTGTACCTGCAGAATTGCAAAATTCAAGGTCATTCCATAGCTATGCAATCTCAGATGTGGTTGATTCAAGAAGATGTTTCCCTGCTGTTCGAGTACGCCGTCCCAATCGCCCCTGTGCAAACGGTGCAGGACGCCTACAAAAAGCGTAAGGAAATCATGGAGAACGTTTCCAAGGTTTCTCCCGAGTGGTACGAAGCTTACGAAAAATGGGTTGGAGAGGCACCTGGTAGCATCGTGACTGTTTAGGCAAAACAAAGGGGTGGTGCTGGTGAAAACTCAACACCTAGCTGGGAATCGCTATACCCGCGCGGGCTCCCACCTTAGTTCCGCCTACCTCACAATGAGCTTCGGTCCGCCGAAGCTCATTGTTGGTTCTGGCGTGGGAATTAAAGGGATCACCGTCGGACTTGTGCAGGACTTATCGGTATTTCAACAACGACAAATAGCTCGCTTTATGGAAATAGGCAACAAAGAACAATGGCTCGTCGCTTCAAAAACGCGAAACTCCCTACAACTGCGCAGGGTTCTTTATGATGGCCCTACGCTTCTAAAGTACGCAGCGTACGCACTTATGGATGGCGGGGACGATCCTTGGAAGATGCGAGGGACCGAAAGCGTCGGAGCCGATCACGATCTCACCCAAGGGGCATCCAATGCCAAGTACGAAATGCTAATGGAGCGGTTGGGCTATCCCGAAGAAAAATACCCGTCCTCGGAATCACCGGGCGTGGGCGATTTTTGGATCAACTTGGCGAGCGAGTTATTCTCGCACCCCATTGGGATTTTATTGAGTTTGAAACAAAAGCTTCCCACAGGGAAACTTTCAACCTATGGCGCGGTATACCTGGAGAACTGCCTTATTTCGTCGCACATTTTTCAAGTGATGGCCGAAAACAGGTTCCTAAGCGAAGCCGTATCCATTGAATTTACAAATGCGATTCCCGTTGGAAACAATAGAGGGAAAACTGTGCAGGAAATCGAATTAATGCTTCGTGAAGCATTAAGATAACAAGGAGGATGGTTTAAATGCTTAAAAAAGAAGAGATTATTCAATTCCACAGAGACGGAATAATTTTCAGGGAAGGTAAACTTGCGGGAAAAATTCCCTTCGTCGTAAGAACGTTTCGCATGTCCGATAATCTGAACTTTGCTAAAGCCATGGACGAACTGGATGTAGCGGATTCGGACGCTCACATCAACAACATTGTAGCGCAAAAGACACTGGAAGGGTGCCTTGTATCCGTTAATGGAATGAAGGTGACACCAGACGTCTTCAAAAATTACACGGCTGAGAAGTGCAATTACATCATTAACTTCGCCAAGACGCTTTTTAATGATCTGGCGGAATACCTGGAGGGCTTTCCCGAACAGGAACTTACCGATACCGAACTAGAGGAATTTATCCTGACCGACAAGATTGAACGAATAGAAACATTGGAATACGACGAGGACGTGGAACCTCTGGTGTTTCAATATCGAATCCTTCCCGTGGGAGAGATCACAAAAATCACTGCTTCGCTTCGAGAGGAACTAAAAAAGAGAATTTCCCGAATGCACGCCAGCGCTTTGACCGATCGTGCCTTTGCAGCGGCAACCATTACGTCTATTAACGGAATTGAGGTGAACCAACAAACCATTGATGAATTCAACGTGGAGCTTGTAAGCTTCATCATGAAACGAGCCGCCTCCGTGGAAAAACAACTCCGCGAGTATTTGCAAAACCCTTCTAAATTGGGGGAATCCTTAAAAAACTAATGGGAACGTCTCAGGGGTGGTTCCGGGCGCAGATGCGTCTAAAAGGAATTGCACCGGAATACAACTCTTTGAAAGAAGCGTACTACATGGCGGCACTGGCCAAGGAGCAAAAGATTAAGGCCAAACAAATGACCGCTCTTGTGGTGGCATCGTTGGGCGCAAAGCCCTCTGCTGCCATTGATGCGCTCAACGATTTTTTGGAAGAGTTGTTCCCCTCCTTAGCGGAGGCCCGAGAGGCGTTCTTGGAAATGGGACGAGAGATTTTGGAAAAAGAGGCGGGTAAGGTCATCGATCTTTCCAACTACCATCGTATAGATTAAAAGGCGGTGTTTGTATGCCGGCAGCAGATAAAAAAGTACTACGAATCGAAGTGGACTCGCGTTCTGTGAGCGAAAGCATAGCGAACGTAATGCGGGAAATATGGAACAAACCCCTTGTCCAAACTGCAGCACAGGTAGCCGCCTTTGGTGGTGCTGCCTATGTGGGGGCGCAGTTTTTGACCAGTGCTCCTGGTCAAAAAATCGGCAGCTGGGCCGGGAGTGCGGGTGGTTTTGTTCGAGACGCCGTAGGTTTTTCCCCCTACGATGGTCCGAGGGCAATGCGCGGGAATCTTTTGTACCCAACAATATCACAGCGCCTCTCGGGGGAACCGGAAGGGTATAGCGGGCGCAACCTCTTGGTAAGTGAAGGGATTTACTACGGATACCGAGACATGGCGCAGCGTGTCGGGGCTGGACTTGGTGGCTTTTTGGCAGGGGCTGTTCCCTCCCTGGCTACGTTGGGGCTTATACGATCGGGGCTCTTGTCTCCCCTGAGCAGTACCTTTCAAACCGTCGGCAGCTCCATTGGCGGTGGCCTCTTTGGTGGCGGCATAGGGTTGATTGGACGCGCTTTAGCCGCTCCGTTGGGGTGGTTGGGGCTAGAAGGAGCGCAAAACGCCGTACTTTCTGTAATGGGACCAGCGGGGCTTATTGCCCAAGGGGGAGCAAAAGTCGGAGGAGCACTAGGTGGGTTTTTTGGTATGACAATGCCATGGATTATCGCCAGCACATTAGCTATGCGCGTTGGCGAAGCTGTGGTAGAAAACATTGCTACCCAAAGGCAAATCGAAGACTGGATTGATCAAACTAGTTATCGCTATACTTACGGTGGCGCCTCCAACACTATTTTGGGCAGAGGTTTTGACTATCGCACACAGCGCGACATCGCCCAAAGCGTAAGAAAAACTTTGATGGACCACACATTCATGCGCCAAACGGACTTTCAGGAAATCTTTCGGGGTATTCAAATGTCCGAACTGGATTTTAACGTTCGTAGCGCAGAGGAGTTCAAAGAGAAATTCGCTAAGGTTACAGAAGTTCTGGTCGATATCGCCAGAACGTTCGAGACCACGCTAGAGGGCGCCGCCCAAATGCTTGGTATGATGCAGAGATCGGGTTTTTACAGCACGGTCGATCAGGTCGCTATGCTTTGGAGGAATAATGCTATCGCCCGCCATTCCGGCATGACAGCAGAAGAAGTAATTCAGGTGGGTCTAAGCGGAGCCGAACAAGCGAGTCACTACGGGGTGAGCCGAAGCTTGGGTTCGTCCTTCAGGACTTCGGCTCTTAGCAGGCTTTCTTTGGCGCCATCTTATTTGGAAGGCGAGGAGAAGGAGAGGTACGTGCAATATCTTTACGAACTAGGCGGTGCCGAAACAGTGTCTGGCGAACTAACCGACATCATGATTCGGACCATGTTAACAAACACGCCTGCCCAACTTGCACTGTACGCTTTGGCAGACACGGAGAATCTGCGAATCGATCCTGACATGATGCGAAGATTCCAAGCCGGAGAGTTAAACCTGATTCAACTCATGGAAATTGGCGGCCAAAAAGCCACTGCCAATCAAAGAGCATTTGAAAAATTTCTTAACGAATCGAGACTTTATTTGGGCGAACTGGAAGGTCAAGAAGCTATGGAATTTTTCCGCCAGATCGTTCTTCTTCAGCACGCCCAAACACCATCACAGGACATTGCCACGACGCTCGCCACACACTTTGATATCCAGAACCCAATGCTCAGGTATGTCGTGCGGGCCGCTCTTTTCGGTAGCGAAATGCGCTCAGAAAGCGCAATGCAGTTAGACGAAATCATTCGGCTCACCATGAACCAAGAAGCGCTCAATAGGACGCCTCGGGGTTGGTGGGAGCGAAATATAGCCAAACCTCTAAGCCGACTCGGTCAACTTTTGGGCGGCGAGGGCATCACTTCTTGGTTCATGCAGATATCCGAGGACTTTCAAAATGAATTTATTTATCAAATTGACAAGATTAACATCACCAGGGATGACCTGTCTTTGGAAGGAATTCGTTCGGCAAGAACCATGATCCTGACGGGGGAACGAATCAGGGATGTCTTGCCCACGGAGCACCAGACCCAAAAAATTGTGCAAGAAATAGCTGAAGCCATCGAAGAAGCAATCCAGACATCGCTTGGTAAAGGAGACTTGGGACGTGTTGTTGAGCTGGAAAATGCTAAATCGAAAGTAGAAGAACTCGAAGAAGTTTTCAACAGGTTATTCCGTGAATTCGAAAGCGGCAAAATCACCGTAGAGAACTTTACCAACAGCTATAACGCTGCCATCAAAGAGCTTGGCGGGATTAGTGCGGCCCAGGGATTAGCCGCAGGCGGAGCCATAGCCGGAATTACGCAGGCTCTGGATGCGCTCGGCGAAGGATTTGCCAAACACCCCGTGGAACTAATTGGGGCTTACGAAGCTGCCAATCAAGCGAGGGTTTCCGGGCTACACCGCCTAGCGTCGCAGTTTGCTACAGGTAACGCCGGGGGAGGGAATCCCGCTGTTGATGCCTTAATCGAAAGTTTGGAGTCGAGAAACTACAGGCTTGGAGGAAAAACCGCTTCAGAGATGTTTTTCTCGTTGGGCGTAAATGCACTATCGCCAGAAGAATATGCCTTATTGGAAGAAACGTTGGCAATGCAAGGTTATCCCGCGGAAAGCCTTGTATACTTCGGATTAATCCCGCTGGAAGAAGGGGACTTGACACCTAGCGAGCGGGCTCTCTTGGATGAAATTTTTGCAGATCCGGAATTGCGAAGAAAGTTTATCAACATAAAGTTTGTTGATCAAGGGGCCCAGAGTGTCACCGTGCAAAGATTCATTCAAGAAGCTGGTCCCGACGGCGTAAGGTTCTATCCTCTTTTCAAGAAGTTTGAAAAGCTGGAAGAGGAAGGGAAATTCAAATTCAACACGGCATATGATGATTCCTGGTTTTCGCCCCAGGCTGCCAGATTTTCCGATCTTCAAAGCATGTTTAGAAAAACATGGACAATAGGCAATACACTTGGTCTAGATTACGCCGGCACTTTAGAAGCCAGAAGAAAGTTGGCAGAAGATCTGGTTCAAGAAGCGGGTGGCATAGGCGGATTTGATCCTGAAGCCCTGGAGGTTGTGCGAGAATTTGTGATAAATCCATTCCAAGAAAAGATTATAGGAACCCCTGAATTCTTTTACATTGAATTTGTGATGGACACACAAGGATTCGTGGATGCCCTTGCTGAAATAGGAATAACCGACACAAATGAAGTAGAGAAGTACGTCGAACTTTGGGGCAAAACCGTAGGCGCAGGAATGAAAACCGGTGCTTATGGCGGGAACATAAACCTCTCGACAAGGCCTCTGAGCGTTGTTGCCGCTGAAGCCCTAGAGCAAGGAGCAACCGCCTGGCTTAGGGATTTGGCCAAAGAAACTGGTGCCCCCGGACTAGGAAGGATTCGCGACATATCGGCCATCCTGCGGGATACAAATAAGCGAAGC
>Ga0116181_1001474_pt1 | contig 20240 bp, 22 predicted proteins | sample AD_UKC075_MetaG_FD_89752 | JGI IMG/M metagenome (GOLD analysis project Ga0116181, IMG submission 89752) | Active sludge microbial communities of municipal wastewater-treating anaerobic digesters from USA - AD_UKC075_MetaG | ecosystem: Engineered > Bioreactor > Anaerobic > Digestate | place: USA...
AGGCGGGCGGCCGCCCCATTCAAACATACTATGCCTGACCCACGTTCCCCCTCAATTACATAGGTCTCAAATCTTTCACCATTATTATTATTGACAACAGTTACTTTTTCATTGGCCACAATGTCGGCAGCCTCCATCAAATCCTTATCCAGAGTAATGCTGCCTACATAGTTCAAGTCAGCATCAGTAACCACTGCCCGGTGTACTTTAGACTTGAGCATGTAGCGAATCACTATTTACACCTCCACCAACAGGTTGTCTATTAACCTGGTTGTGCCAAATTTAACTGCCAGAGCAATAAGAACCTTTCCTTCGATCCTCTCCAGAGAAGCCAAATCACTAGCCCGGTTAATCTCTATATAATCAATCTGGGCCTGGGGGCTGGTTTCGATGATGTCCTTAATATGAACTCTGACTTTTTCTACATCCCTCTCCCCATCTTTTATTAACTGCTGAGCGGCCTGGAGGGACCGGCTCAACACCAGTGCCTCCTGCCGCTGTTGTTCATTGAGATAAACATTGCGAGAACTAAGCGCTAGACCATCCGCTTCTCGGACAATAGGAACCCCAATAATTTTCAACGGGAAGTTTAACTCTTCTACCATTTTCTTCACAACTAAAAGCTGCTGGGCATCCTTTTGCCCAAAATAAGCTAGATCGGGCTGGCATATGTGAAACAGCTTGCTCACTACGGTGGTCACTCCCCGAAAGTGACCGGGGCGGGATGCTCCACACATTTTTTCGGTTATTTCGCCATACACTTCCACAAAGGAATTATATCCGGCTGGATACATGTCCTTGGCCAAAGGAGCAAATACCACGTCAGCTCGTTCTTGATCTAATAACTGGCAATCCCGGCTAAGGTCCCGGGGATATTCTTCAAAATCTTCCCCGACTCCAAACTGAATGGGATTGACAAAAACGCTCACTACTACCAAATCACAATCTTGGCGGGCTTGGCGGACCAGACTCAAATGCCCTTCATGCAAATAGCCCATAGTGGGCACCAGCCCAATCCGGCACCCGTTCTTTTTTTGAATACTGCTCCACTGCTGCATTTCTGTTATGCTTGTAATGGTTCGCATCGTCAGTTTAGGACCCCCCGTACAGTTTGTCCAGTACATCGTCCTGGATGGTAAAGCAGTGTTCAGCACTGGGGAAGGTTCCTGCCTCTACCTCCTGCTTGTAGGCCTTTAAGGCTTCCAGGATGACGGGCTGCAAATCAGCAAATTTCTTAACGAACTTGGGTATATGTCCTCCATACATGCCCAGCATGTCGTTAACTACCAAGACCTGACCATCGCAGTCTGGTCCTGCACCAATCCCAATAGTGGGACAGGAAACCTCAGCAGTGATGCGTTTGGCCAATTCGCTGGGGACACATTCCATTACCAGGGCAAATACTCCCGCCTCGTCCATGGCATGGGCATCGCGAATCAGCTTTTGCGCGGTTTCCAAATCCTTGCCCTGGACCTTGAAGCCACCGAAGGCATTAACCGATTGGGGAGTAAGTCCTATATGGCCCATCACGGGAATCTGAGCATCTAAGATAGCTTTGACCGTTTCCACCCGTTCGGTGCCGCCCTCAATTTTAACCGCTTGGGCTCCGCCCTCCTGTATGAGGCGTCCGGCATTACGGACAGCTTCTTCAATGGAAATATGGTAGGACAGAAAAGGCATATCAGCTACTACCAGAGCATGCTTAGCTGCCCGGACCACGGCTCTGGTATGATGCACCATGTCATCCATGGTTACTGCCAGGGTATTTTCATATCCCAGCATAACATTGCCCAGGGAATCTCCTACCAGAATCATATCTATACCAGCTTGATCAACCATACCGGCCATGGAATAGTCATAAGAAGTCAGCATGGTGATGCGTTCTTTGCGGTGTTTCTTTTCTTTGATGGTCGCGGTAGTAATTCTAGCCATAACTTTCGCTCCTTCCTATTCGGTTGTGTCCGGCGCCCTCCACTAGCTGGCTGACACCGACCGGGACAGTTCTTTTCTAAACACGTTGAGAAATTCTTCCATAACGGAATGATCAATGGTTCCTTTTTCCACAGCGATTTGCGTGGTATAGAAACCCAGCCAACTGTACAATTTCATCAGCTCTGGAGCCATCTGTTCCAGGCAGTCCAAATGTTTGATAATAGTATTCAAATCTCCCCGGGAAATTGGTCCCGTCAATGCCCGGGGGATACCGATATTTTCAATATTGTTCACTGTGCCATGAATAAGAGGCAAAAGAGCCTTTACGCCTGCGCTGCGCGGAATCCCGGTGGATTCTAATAGCCTAATGCCGAAATCAATCAAGGTCACTAAATAGTTGGACACCACACAAGCCCCGGCATGATACAAAGGCTTGGCCTCGCGGTCGATGAAAAAATATTCCCCTTCCAGGGCTTCAACAATACCAACGGCAACATCGTAGGCCTCTCGATCCCCTTCAATACTGAATACCGAACCGGGCAGGTTTTTTATAGCCCCATCCACATTGGCAAAAGATTGAAGAGGATGTACTGACAGAACGCTAGCTCCGAACGTTTTAGAACGGTCCAGTATTTCCGATGACTGGGCCCCGCTCATATGCACCACAATTTGACCGGGATAAAACGCTCTGCGGTCAGCTAGGGTGTCAACTACGTTTCCGATAGCTGCGTCACTTGTTGTAATAAACAATATTTCTGCCGAGCGAGAAACTTCTTGAGGTGAGGTATGAGGAGTACACCCGATCCGCTCCACAAGCTGTTTTGTAGATTCGAATTTTATATCATAAGCACTCGTAATCTCATAGCCTTTTTGCTTTAGTACCACCCCAACTGCTGTACCTACGACTCCCGCACCGATAATTCCGATCTTCTTGCTCAATGGAAATCCCCCTTTTGGGCAGGACTAGGTCCTGTTTTGGTCCGTCTTGGTCCAATATGGATCCAAGCGTAAATTCACATTAAGTATCGGCGGGAATCAAATCCTCTCGATTCCTCGGTTTCCTTCTCGGACTAAAACGCTACTCAACACCTCCTCAACTGTTGCACCGTCTTCAGGAAACTGTAAATCCGCTCCAATTTCCGCCAACGGTACAAGGACGAACAACCTTTGCCGCAGGTGGGGATGAGGGATCGTCAAATGCGGATCATCCATGACCTCATTCCCATAAAGTAAAATGTCCAGATCTATTATCCGTGGGCCCCATTTTTCTTTACGCTGGCGGCCCATTTTGATTTCAATATTTTGCAATTCCCGCAGTAGCTCGGCGGGCTGTAAACTGGTTTCAACGGCTATAACCTGATTCAGGAAATTATCCTGATCGGTTTTTCCCCAAGGTTCTGTCTCATATAGAGAAGAACTTTTAATAATTTTAACTCCAGGTAAGGCAGCAATCAATTGAATTGCCCGGGCTATATTATCGCGTTTACGGCCCAGGTTCGTACCCAGAGCAATATAAGCTGTTTTGTCCATAAAAGGGTTCCCCTCTAAATTAGCATATACCCTTTAACTGGGCAAGAAATTTATTGCCGAAAACGGTGGATTTCTACCGCAAAATACCTAAAATTTCCCTCTACCGGTGCCTGGGGTTTGTAAACCGTTATTTTCACTTCCTGAACTGGGAACTTTTTTAATAGTTCTTGGGCTAACCGTTCGGCCAGAGCTTCGATAAGCTGGTAATGCTCCTCTTCCACAATTTTCTGCACCGTGTGAAAAACTTCAGCATAGCTTATAGTCAGGCTCAGGTCATCCCTCTGCCCGGCAGCCGATAAGTCCAAGTAGAGTTCAAAATCCACTTCAAAAGGCTGAGGTTTGATTTTTTCTTCTTCTAAAACTCCGTGACATCCGAAAAAGCGCAGACCGCGCCCTATGATTTTATCCATTTTCCATCCTTATGGCATCGGCCATCCGTACGGCGCGAACGGTAGCTAAAACATCGTGAACTCTCACCATATCTGCTCCGTTTAAGGCTCCGGCCACAGCCACCGCCAAACTGCCTTCCAAACGTTGCTCTACTTCTAGGCCTAAAGTCGCACCGATAAACCTCTTGCGCGAAGCCGCCAGCAGCACCGGTAAGCCTAGGCTGCGAAATTCCTTTAAGTGTTTGACAATATAGCGGTTTTCAGCGGGGTTTTTGCCAAACCCCAGTCCAGGGTCAATCATTATACTCTGGCGCGGCAGGCCTGCCTCCACAGCTTGTTCAACTGATTGGCTCAGTTCATCTATAATGTCGCTGACCAGGTCTTCATAAGGTTGTCCATGATTCATCTGCAACCGGTTATGCATAAGAATTACCCCGGCTTGAAATTCTACCAGAACCGGCAGCAGTTCATCATCCATCTGCAGCCGGCCGATGTCATTGATAAGATGGGCTCCCGCCTGGATGGTCTCCCGGGCTACCCGAGCTCGAAAGGTATCTACTGATATCAAGACTCCTCGTCTAGCCAAACCTTCCACCACCGGCACTACTCGCTGTAGCTCTTCTTCTTCCGAGGCAATTTCCGCCTGGGGCCGGGATGAGGCACCGCCTACATCAATGATGTCAGCCCCCTCTTCCACCATTTCCAGGCCGCGTTCCACGGCTCGCTGGGTATCGAAATAGCGTCCCCCGTCGGAAAAAGAATCCGGGGTAACGTTTAAGATGCCCATAACCAGGGTGCGTTCCCCTAAAGGCAAAATTTTACCATGAGCCATTAGCAACTGACTGCTGGCAATATTGTCGCTACCTAATATAGTTTCCAAATCAGCGGCAATTTTTTTTAGGCCAAAGGGCTGCCGCTTAATTTTTTTTATAAACCGGCCATAATGCTTTAGGGTGCCCATAAGCAGAACGTCGGTATTCCCCTGCCCCAATATGGTCTGCCGGTTAACAGCTGCATCCCCTCCGGCGGCTAACATTTCCTGTTTCATTATGTTGGCGGCGGGGGCCTTGATATTCTTTAGCAGTACACAACGAAACAGGGCCTTGGGAATCAAATAAAGATGAGCTCCCTTATCAGTGCCCAATTTCTCCAAACAGAGCTTTACTTCTTCTTTATTTTGCAAAACAACTATGTGGTGTCCGGGCATAGTTTTTTTTGGCTCCTTTTTAGATTCAGTCAGTAGGTTCACCACGCGCACCTGTTCCGTCGTCACGATATAGTTAACGGCTTGATGTGCGACTCAGGGGGTACCGGGCTAAACAAAACATCCTGTTTTGTAGCCCTCTCGGGACATCCTGTCCCTCGCCTCCCCTTTGTCCGCCCATCTTCACCGACTATATCGGACTCCTACACCAAGGTGCTCATGGCAAACCTACTGCCATGAGGACAACTGTAAGAGGCATTTTCACAGCGATGACACAGTCATAACCATTTATACAGCTTCCGCTCGCCTAGTAATTAATAATCCAAAGTAGACACAGTTAGTTCCCGGCAGTGGTGCTTAGGACATTCCTCGGCATATTCACAATTAAAACATATCCGGGCTAGATTCTCAGCCCGGTGCAAGCGTTCTCCTAAGAAAGACATATTAGAACTAATGTTACTGTGTTCATAAATGGCTCGGGCTATCAGTTCCACCTCACTGGGATTAAAAAAGGCTCGGGGTAAAATTTCCCGGGCCAGTTTGGCTCCGAACGAAGCGTGATCTATGCCTGTCTTATATTCCTGCCATTTGCCAATATCATGAAGGAGGCCAGCAGCATAAATAACTTCCTTGGCCGCCAGTCGACCAGACAGGTTATGCTCCTTTATGAAGTAATTCAAGTCGTTATGCTCTAAAACTAAAATATAGGTTATTCGGGCTACATCCATATGATGGCGAAAATCATTTTGACAAGCTTGGGGGCCTTCCTCTTCTTTGTTGCGCTGCAGGTACTGGTTATAGAGAGTATCATTTACTAGGATCTCCACCCGCTTCATTACAAATTCACCTCATGTATCGGATTTTTTAAGATAACAGGGTTGTAACTATTATATTAAACGGCCCAAATAAAAATCCTGCCTAATATGAAGGAGACAGGGGGACGTTTAAGGAGACAGGGGGACGTTTAAGGAGACAGGGGGACGTTTAACTCGTCTTCTCCGGGACCCCAAAAAGGCAAGGAAAAAGCAAAAGAAGACAAGGTGTGCGTCCCCTTGTCTTCTTTATGGGTTAATGTATTTCGGAAGAATCGAAAAACAGTTTGATTTCACGCTGGGCTGATTCCTCTGAATCAGAACCGTGAATGATGTTGAAATTTATATCGCAGCCATAATCCCCGCGTATAGTGCCCGGGGCAGCTTCCAGGGGATTGGTTTTCCCCATCATAGTGCGTATGGCGGCCACCACGCTCTGACCTTCCCACACCATAGCCACCACCGGGCCTGAGGTAATAAAGTTTACTAAATCATCAAAAAAAGGTTTTTCCCGGTGTTCGGCATAATGTAGCTCTGCCTTAGCCCGGTCTAGCTTAAGCATTTTCAAGGCCACCAGGCGAAAACCTTTTCGCTCAATACGCCGTATTATTTCCCCTACTAAGGCTCTTTTTACTCCATCTGGTTTAACCATAACCAAGGTTCGCTGCATTAATTATCTCCTCCTGCTGGTACGTCAGACGGATGAGAAGCATCCTCTGTGACGGGTGAGTCTTCCCCGTCAATTGGCTGGCCAGTCATTATAGCTTCAAACTCATCAGCCTCTAAAGTTTCTTTCTCCATTAATCGTTCCGCAATTTGATGAAGTTTATCCATGTTGTCCGTGAGTATTTTCTCAGCTTTTTGATAGCAGCTCTCCATATATTGACTGGCTTCCTTATCTATAGCGAAGGCTATGGCGTCAGAATAGTTACGATCTCTGGAAATATCCCGGCCCAAAAACACTTCTTCACTTTTGTGACCGAAGGTCAAGGGTCCCAGTTCCTCGGACATCCCGTATTCGGTTATCATTTTCCGCACAATGCCCGAAGCCCGTTCCAGATCGTTTTGCGCTCCTGTGCTGATATCATTTAACACCAGGGCTTCGGCTACCCGGCCTCCCAACAAAGTGGTTACTTCGTCCAATAAATATGATTTAGTAATATAATTGCGGTCCTCCTCGGGCAGCAAAAGAGTATAACCCCCAGCCCTTCCCCGGGGAATAATGGAAATCTTATGGAGTTTATCGGTATTGGGCAAGAAATAGCTGACCAGAGCATGACCGGCTTCGTGGTAAGCCACCAGTTTTTTCTCTTTTTCCGAAATAACCCGGGATTTTTTCTCCGGTCCGGCTATAACCCTCTCAATAGATTCCTCCATTTCTGCCATGCCAATATGAGTCTTATTTCTGCGCGCTGTGAGCAGGGCTGCTTCATTGACCATATTGGCCAGATCTGCACCGGTGAATCCCGGGGTACGCTTGGCCAGTACCTCCAGATTTATATCATCACCCAGAGGCTTATCCTTTATATGCACTTTGAGAATGGCTTCCCGTCCCTTAACATCAGGGCGATCTATCAAAATGTGGCGGTCAAAACGGCCTGGCCTGAGCAGAGCCGGGTCTAAAATGTCAGGACGGTTGGTAGAGGCCATTACAATAATGCCTTCATTGGTGCTGAAGCCGTCCATCTCCACCAACAACTGGTTTAAGGTCTGCTCGCGTTCATCATGCCCTCCGCCTAGACCAGCACCGCGCTGGCGGCCTACGGCATCGATTTCATCAATAAATACGATACAGGGGGCATTCTTTTTGGCCTGTTCAAACAAATCCCGCACCCGGGCAGCACCCACACCTACAAACATCTCTACAAAATCAGAGCCGCTGATGGAAAAGAAGGGCACTCCAGCTTCCCCGGCTACCGCTTTGGCCATCAGGGTTTTACCGGTGCCGGGTGCTCCAAACAAGAGTACTCCCTTAGGTATTTTGGCGCCAATTTCAATAAACTTCTGAGGATTTTTGAGGAATTCGACTACTTCCTCCATTTCCTCTTTGGCCTCATCTGCGCCGGCTACATCCTTAAAGGTTATTTTCACGTCCTCACCGGTCATCAACCTAGCCCGGCTGCGGCCAAATTGCATGACCCGGTTGCCGCCTCCCTGGCTCTGATTCATGATGAAGATCAGAAAGGCAATGAGTATTAATATGGGAAACAGGGTGGACAAAAGCGACATCCACCAAGGGGGTGGCTTTACTTCCTCTGTATTGTAAGCCACCTTTTTGTCCCGCAGGAACTGTATCACATTGCTCTCTTTGGAAACCGTGGTAGCATATTGGGTGCCATCGGTTAATTCTCCGGTTATATTGTAGACTAGCTCATCGACCTCTACCTGAGCATTTTTCACATGACCTTGTTCGATCTTTGTAAAAAATTCGGGTTCAGTCAACTCAGTAATCTGAATCTCTTCATTAGAGGTCAGTTTGATGGCAAATAAAGCTAACAGGACAATAAGGACATATATAGCAATATTTTTAAGGGCTCTATCCAAAATTTTTCCTCCCCTTCAAGCTGCAGTGAATTTCCGTCATATTGTAGCATAACCGCCTACCCTTTACAATCTAGACCATTTTCGTGAACTTGTCCGCCTAAGGTAGTTTTCACATCTGAACTAGCTTTTATCACAAGAATTCTCTGGGTGGACTCAGTAATAGCAGCAGGCTGGGTTACCATAAATCCCAGTACCGCATAAATTTCCTCCTCGTTGGCTAGCAGAGGAATCAGGTTGCGCTGGCGAGCCGGTATTTTTTGCTCCATAAAGTATTTTTTCAGGCTTTTGCGTCCCTTAAAACCCAAGGGGCGCAAGCGATCTCCTGCCCGGCGGGACCGCACCCACAATGGGCCTGGCATACGGTCTAGATCCAGACCGATCAAGCCAGGAGCGGGCTGCCACTCCTGGGCCGGTACAATGTCAAAAGAATAGGTTATGCCTAGTTCGTGAATATTTACCTGTCCCGGAACGGTCACCGGATAACAGAAGGAAGGGCTATCCAAAAGTTCCTTACTAAAAACCAGTTTTTCATAAACCTTGCCTACCCGGATACCTCCTGCTAAATGCAGCCTAAGGTTTGACCCCGGCTTATTAAGTATGTCTCTGATGCGCAACAGGTCTTCCTGGGACCAATCCCCCTGACCTGACACCTCCTGAAGTGCCCGCAGGATCAGGCGGCTCTGCAGGGCAGAAGGTTCCTGAGTAAGCTGCTGGATATCCAACTCTATTGCTGTTTCCTGCCAACGGGATATCTGGGGCCATTGGCGAAGAGCAATCTCATCCAAAGCTGCGTTTTCCTCCTGGGCAATGACTGCCAGGCGGTTGAGCGCTTCCACAATACGGGGATTAAAATGCTCCTGCAAATAAGGAATTAACTGCAAGCGAATACGATTGCGCACAAAAGCCGGGTCATCATTGGTTAGATCTTGGCAGAAGGGTAACTGGTTCTCCTGTATATAGTTTTCAATATCCTGACGGGTGACACATAACAGAGGTCGAATGAGCTGCCCATTAACAGGTCTTATGCCCTGTAATCCACGAATTCCGCTGCCCCGCAACAAATGCAGCAAGACACTTTCCGCCTGGTCATTCTGATGGTGGGCGGTGGCAATACGGTCGAATTTAAGCTGGTCCGCCAGTTCCCGGAAAAACTGGTAACGGCAATCCCGCCCTGCTTCTTCCAGGGACTTTTTATTTTGGGCAGCCAGGGCGGCCACGTTCTCTTTTTTCGTGTAACAGGGGATATCCCAGCGAAGACAGATTTCTTTAACCAGTTGTTCATCCTGGTCTGCTTGGCTGCGCAAGCCGTGGTTTAAGTGGGCAGCCGCCAGCTGGCCACCGTTGTCGGCGCACCACTGCTTTAAAATATGCAGCAGGGCTATGGAGTCAGCCCCCCCTGAAACCCCTACCAGTATTTTATTACCGGGGCCTGCCATGTGTTGGTCCCGTATATATCGTACCACAGTTTGATACATCAGGATGTCCTTGCCCTTATTTATTAGTTTCCTTATATTATATATGCTACCCGCAAATGGCCCCCTGTCAAACCTGTGGACAAAAAGCAGGGGGCCAGAATGTTTCTCAATGGTTGTCATGGCATAGATACTGCCACGCGCTGCGCGCTCACAATATTCACCTGAAGACCAGGCCACGATAAATGAAAACATGGCTGGTCTGCCTAAGCAGGATGTTTTGTTAGCCCGGTACCCCCTAAGTCGCACATCGAGCCGTTACTATATGGTGGCGACGGAACAGGTGCGAATGGTGAACCTACTGGCTACTTCGCTGTGGAAATACCTCTTACCCGATAGCAGTGTGGCGATGTGGGCATCGCCCCCTACGCCACATCTAAGAGGATGTTTTCATTCATCGTGACCTTATGTTCAGGTGCGACATTTTAATTAGGATAGTTAACCTCCACGATTACGCAGATGACGGTCATGTCATCGCGGGGTTTGCCCCGGCACAGACCTAGAGCCTTCTGCATTATCAAATCAGCATTGGTCTGGGCATCCTTCTCACTTACTGAAGACAGGAACTCAGGAATCCATTCCTCTCCTGATATGCTCCGGGAGGCCTCAAACACCCCATCACTGACTAAAACCAACATATCTCCTGGGCACAGGGAGCGCTTTTCCGTACCGATATCGAAGTTATCGAGTATGCCCATAGGAAGCGAATTGGAAGTAACCATACCCACGCGCCTTCCCCGCTTAATGAATGAGGGCACAGTTCCTATTTTTATAAAATCCACTTGGGCGGTGAACAAATCAATTATCACCATATCCAGGGTAGCAAAAGTATCGGCACTGGACTTCAACTGCAAGACGGAGTTAATGGTCCTCAAGGCAGTTTCCCTATCGAAGCCACTGTTTAATAAATTCTCCAAAAGCCGAACGGCTACCTGGCTTTCGTTTAAAGCCCTCTGCCCGATTCCCATTCCATCACTTAGAGCTATCAGCTGCTGCCCCTCTTTAAGCGTCGCAATGGTAAAACTATCCCCGCAGATAGCTTCCTTTCCTACCTGGGCAGCTCCAGTAGTGACCCGGTAGGTGAAGGAGCGGCACACGGTAAACTGGCACAATCCTTTGCCTCGCAGCCGGGGACAAGTTTTCTCGCAAACTTCGTATTTTTCTCCTAAGTAGGATGACAAGGCTACCGCCGTCTCTTTTTCACAGCGGTCCCCACTAGCACAGGCTTCCATATTAATAGTGATGAATCTCTGCTGATCACCTGCTTTGACTGGGGTAAGGTCTTTTATGCCCTGACCGGAAGCCTTGAGTTCCGTCAGCAATCGCTGGCGCAGATCAAAATCCACCATGGTCTGTACGTCAATTTGGCTGGCCAATTCCCGGATTACCTTCCCCACTCCTTGCAGCTGCCGGGAAACTAAGTCCCGGGATTCACCCAGCCTCTCGGTCCAGTAATCGTTTAGACGCAGGTTGTCAAACAAATAGTTGACAGTACTGACCAATTCCCGTCCATAGATACAGCGGCGGCGGAATTCCTCGGGGCAGTCTTGATATTCCACTTGGCCATTCATTTCCGCCTGAGCAAATATCTCCATAACCTCTTGGGAGGTACGGTAACAGTCTTTTTCCCAACAAGTTTCACGCCGGGAGCAGCTTTTACAGAATCCATGGGCTATTTCATCATATAAATAGTCCAGATAGCCCCGGTTGTTCTGTTCCTGATGACTAGGGCTTTCCTTGATAAAAGCACGGCTTAACTCATCGAAAACCCGAGCCAAGTTTTCTATCCGGTGGCGGGCGGCTTCTTTGAGGCGCGTGTCAATTATCTGCACTTCATTTTCTTTTAAACTAGAAATAGGCCCCAGAGATTGGATGGGCACCCGCTCGGTAAGATTGTCAGGCAGGAGAAAAAAGAGCAGACAGGCAACCGCGCTCTCCCACATCCCCAAAATGGTAGCTTGGGTTTCATTGATAAATAGGGAAAGGGCAAGAGTGCCCATCATAAACCCGATCATAACCCCTAGCCTTCCAAAGTTTCGGAATAACCCGGCTAGAAGCCCGGCCACGGCGTAAAGGGCTAAACTCTGAGCAAAAATACTGGAAGTCACTGAGGGAATCAAACCTGTCATTACCCCCACCATGGTACCTCCGCCGGCTCCCCATACCAGGGCTGCCACTAGTATTCCCAGACGGCATATGATACTGCTTACTTGCAAGCCCCCAATGTCGATTTGCTGCAGACCCATCACCAGGCCTAATCCTAACACCAGAAAGGCGGCTACGTCTTCAAAAGTAAAATGGGCCAGTGGCCGTGACTCTTTTATGGCTACTGTGCATACCATGAAGACGAAGGCTAATATTCCCGCAATCATGGCTTCAAAAACTACCACCATTTCCCCATAAAAGGTGAATGAAGTGAATATGAGAAAGGTTGTTTTAACTACCAGCAATATAGCAGTAGTCAACAGCGGCAATCCCCACCACAGTTTATCCTCCGGTATGCGAACTCCACTCAAAGCGGCCATCAGCAGCAAGGCGGTGATGATATTGCTGGCCAGGCTAGCTCCAGACAGAACACTTATAAACCCCAGCATTCCAAACAGAACGATCCCCACTGCTCGGGTGCGTTCCCGGTAACCGAAGGCGGCTAAATAAGCAAATATAAAAGGAAGCAGTTCGCCCAGCACAAAAGCTCGGGCCATAAGAACTGCTCCCGCACCAATGATTAATTGATCTATGGTGAATAAGGCCTGCAGCGAAGGCAACAGGCTTCCTAACCGGCTGATGGGTATAAGACTTAAGGGTAGTCGCCGTCCCAATTTCCGCTTGTTTACCCTGGGTTCTACTACACGCTGATAAGGGTAAACTTCCGTTTTGTCAAGCATCTGAGCCCCTCCTTTTGACGGTTTGTCCACCAATTATAGCAGGGACCCCTAGTAAAATTTGTAATTACCCGTCAGGGTAAGCCCGTTTCTTCCAACAATTTTCCAGGCCTGAACTGTATTGCCCACACTTTCCCCGGTTGTTCGATGCAAGAGGGGACGGTTCTTTCTGTCATTTTATAAAAAAATCAATGGCCAAAAGCAAAGTTAAAATGAAATGACAGAAAGAACCGTCCCCTCTTGCATCGTCCCCTCTTGCATCTATCCGGATAGCTGGGCTATTACTCCATCAAGAATGTCGGATTCACTTATCAGCATTTCCTCATAGCCAAGCTGGTCCATTATCAAGGCCAGGATACGAATACCCGGCACTATAATATCAGCCCGCTGGGGCTGCAGTCCGATTACCTTTTGCCGCTCTTCCAGTGACATGGATGCTAAATGGTCGCGCCAGTATTGGATCTGGTCTATGGTTAAGCTTTGCCCATGTATCAACCGGGAATCATATACGGAAAGTCTTAGTTGCATAGCAGCCAGAGTAGTGGCTGTTCCTCCCACCACCACCAGAGGATAGTCCGGTGTAATGCTCTTCTGCTCCAAAGGTGCCAGCAGGGATAGAATTTGGGTATCGCTCCAGTCGGCTTCCGCCGTACGCACCGCCCCTAGGGGCAGAGAAATATACCAGGGAAAGGGGTTTTCCATCATAAATTCGGTACTACCCCCACCTATGTCCACTACTAGGGGAGGCTTGTCCAAAAGTAATCCGCTTCTCACTCCCAGGTAGCTAAGCTGAGCCTCTTCTTCTCCACTGATAATATCTACTTGCCAGTTGAGTTCCTGGCCTACCCGTTTGACAAATTCCTCCCGGTTAGCGGCCTCCCTAAGGGCACTGGTACCGACTACGCGCATTTTTTCCACTTGAAAACGGGTGATCAACTCCTGAAGTTCTTTCAGTCCTTTTATGGTTCTCTCCACGGCGGCGGGGCTGATCTCACCCTGAGAATCTACTCCTTCTCCTATACGGGTAGTCACCAAGCCTCTGTACAAGGTTTGCCATGGCTGGCCTTTCTCGGCTATGAGCAGCCGGCAGGAGTTGGTCCCTATATCCACTGCCGCATATCGCATAAGTTTCCTCCTTCTTTAAGAAGACAAGGGGACGTTTAACCCGTCTTCCTCCTTGGATAAGAGCGAGACAAAAAAGAAGACAGGTTAAACGTCCCCTTGTCTTCCGATGCGTGCTTGGCTGGGCACGCCACTTTGAAAAAGCACTTCCGGCTGGAAGTGCTTTGGTTAAGCTAATAACTGCGGTGCCTTCTCCGAGGCTCCATGCGATTTTTCAAGGGCTGCATCCGTTCGTCGCTTTCTTTGAGAAATTTGGCTATCATATCATCCAGATTTCCCTGTCCATCCCTTTGGCTAGAGCGTTGCCGATTGGTGCTGGAACTCGATGGTCGCTCTGAGAAATGCTGAGCAGGTCGAACAGGTTTATCAGGTGCAGCGGGTGGGTTCGCCTGTTTGATAGATAGGCCAACCTTTTTGCCGGCAACATTTAGAACCTTTACCTTTACAGGATCTCCCTCCTGTAGAAAATCTCTCACGTCTTTTACATAGGTATCAGCGATTTCAGAAATGTGGACTAGCCCTACGGTTCCACCAGGAAGCTCGATAAACGCGCCAAAATTGGTTATTCCTTGAACCTTCCCCTCCATAATACTACCCGGCATAATATTGGTTTGTTCGGTTGGCATAAAAAACAGAATCCCCCTCGGATTAATACTAGGTCCATTGTATCCTGTGCCACCTTCATAGTCAATATATGAAGTGCTCAGGGCACTTTTCCAATACTATTCCGCTAATACAGGAATAAGGGGCTGTTCCCCCGGTTTGACCATACCCAATTGCTCCCGGGCTATTCGTTCGATGTTCTCCGGTGAATTAGCCTGTTCCAGCTCAATTTGCAGAGCTTGGTGCTCTTGTTCCAGTTGGGCTTTCTCAACTAACAAGGCCTGCTTGCGCTGGCTTAGCTCCCAAACGGTTTTCACTCTTGGAACCAGGGTTACCGCCAGTACAGTACACAGTAAGCCGATACCGATTAGACGCAAGGGTCGTTTGGTACTGCTTTTACTCTTCAAGCTCATCATCCTCCCCGCCCTGGATACCTAATACATCACCGGGAAGCACGATGACTACTTCATATCCTTTCGTTCTAGCTCGATTGTACAGGGTGGCAATGGTGCTGGCAGTAATCTTGAGAATCTTTGAAATCTCTTCGGTGCTTTTGCCCATCTCTTTTAAGGCCACCACCTGTCGCTCCCGAAAGCTCAGCTTCTCTGCTCCCCGAATTTCTATCTTCATGTCAACAGAACCTTATCCACAACTTTTCCACAATCTGTGGACAATTTTACTACTATTTATTCGGGAAACATTGTGTAATTCCTGCCGGAGAACGCTTTTTTTTATTTTATTCTCCGTCGTCGTCAGTTGGCGGTGGCCCTTTCCCCCTTTGGGCCAAGCCTTTGACCCAGCCGGCTAATGCCCGTATGGACCGCTTAATTAAACTGCTCAGGATGGAGAAGGCGGAAATCGTAAGCTGTGCTCCACGAGAAACCGGGGCTTCCATGGTTGGCCCTAAATAATGATGATATATAAGTATGCCAGCAACTAGGGCCACCAGTACATAAACCCGCATTTCCCCCTGGTTTATAAACAGCATGGCGGCAAATATCAACAGGATCATCAACATCCACAAGAAGAAATCCATTAGATACAAAGAGTACTTTCCTACTCGGGCACGTCTCACCAGCAACTGATAAAACTGAAACACCATACCGGCTACAACTCCAAGTATCATAGTGAGCACAAAGGATTGAATCTGGAAGAGCAGCTCGGACAACAGTATTCCTCCTCGAAACCCTGGTGTTGGGTCATTATTTGAGCAGACGGCTGAGAATATTGCGGCTGCGGGTTCTCATGTCACTGCCCTGTTCCCGGTATACAATACTGTTGACGTTTCCTTCTACGGCTACTCTGCCTTCATCCAGATTGAGCAGGGTGATGTGCAGCTGTTCGCCCATAATACCTAAAAACCCCTGCTGAGTTTCCAGAACGATTTCCTGCTCATCAAAGGTATTCACATTCACCACTCCAGTTAGTTCCATCTGATTGCGGTTAACCAGTTTAAGTGAGTGATCGGCCATGGCACCAGCCTCCCATCCAGGGATAAACCCCATTTATTTCAGCATTTACCTTATATTGATATGCCCAGGAAGGTCTGGTTATGACCAATTGGAGGCTTTAAAAAATAAATCGCCCTGAAAGTCAGGGCGATAATTTAATCTACTACGCGATATAGGTTTTTGGCTTCACTGGCGGCTACATTGTCTTTGATGTCCAACACCTCATAAACCGTGGTACGATTGCCTACCTGAATAGTAATGCGATCTCCTTTTTTTATGTTGGTAGAGGGCTTGGCCACTCTTCCGTTCACCATAACCCGTTCATGTTCCGCAAAATCTTTGGCTACCGTTCGCCTTTTGATAATACGGGAGACTTTTAGGAACTTATCAAGACGCATTTTCTATATGACAGCGTCTTTTAGGGCTTTACCAGCCTTAAAAGCAGGAACTCGGGTAGCCGGTATGTTGATTTCTTCTCCCGTCTGAGGATTGCGTCCCTTACGGGCTTGCCGGTTACGAACCTCGAAGGTTCCAAATCCGATTAACTGTACCTTATTACCTTCTTTTAGGGTTCCTTCGACAGTATTGAAAAATGCGTTGACTACCTTTTCTACATCTTTCTTAGTCATCCCCGTTTTCACTGCTACCTCATTAATTAAATCGGTCTTATTCAAATATCTATCCCTCCTTAGCCCTAGTTTCTCTGGCATATAATGGCTAATTCGCTGTGTTTAACAATATTCCTTTTTTTCTGCTAATTCTTATTACATTTAGAGCTATAAACCTGTATCTTTAAAGACCTTTTTCCTTGGCTTGGTTCCAATAGTAGTCCAATTCTTCTAGGCTCAGCTCTGACCAACTGTGGCCGGAGTCTTTTACGGCCTCCTCAATATAATTGAAACGGCGCACGAACTTGTCATTGCATTTTTGTAAAGCTTGCTCAGGTTCTACCCCTTTGAAACGGGCTACATTAACCAGGGCAAAAAGCATGTCTCCTATTTCTTCCTCGATTTCAGCTTCCGGAGCCTGGATCAGCTCGTCCACCTCTTCCTTAAACTTTTCCACAGCCCCCCCTATCTCGGGCCAATCAAACCCAACCTGAGCAGCTTTATACTGCAGCTTTTCCGCTCTCATAAGAGCGGGCAGCATAACCGGAATGCCATCCAGGACCCGGGTTTTGCCTTCTTTTTTCTTAAAACCCTCCCAGTGGTCCATAACATCCTCACTGGTTTGTAAGTTCATGTCGGCAAAAACATGAGGATGACGGCGGATCATTTTCTGTTCCACACCTCTAGCTACATCGGCAAAATTAAAATAACCAGCTCGCTGAGCTAAGGCCGCATGAAAGACCACCTGCAAAAGTACATCGCCTAACTCTTCCTGGAGTTTTTGCATATCCCTTTCTTTAATGGCCTCCACTACCTCATAGCATTCTTCAATTAAATAGCGAGCCAGAGTTTCATGGGTCTGCTCCCGATCCCAGGGACAACCCCGGGGGCTTAACAGCTGGTCCATTACCGCTAGAAGGTCTTCTATGGCTTTAGTTCCTGTTTCCATAAATCCTATCCTTTCGTCACACAGCAGGGGAGGACACCTACATGGTCCCGTTTTCCTGGGTTCTATCACGGTTTTGCAAACTTGCAGGACGATGTGGGCATCGTCCCCTACTTAACGTCTTTTATAATGCTCTTCAGCATGTTCATGTCCAGTTCCTTGAACAAAAACAGCAGGATTCCATAAATACCTACCCCCAGTACAATAGCTATTATGGTGGCCAGGTGGGAGTGGATATCAATACCTACCAGGTACTGATAAGAGTATTTGACGGCTATGGCCATAAATACCGTTACCACAGTTATTTTTAGCAAGCGGCCCACTTCATATCCTACTTTGGTAAGGCGCTGCAAGTAGATTATATTGAGCAGAGAGCCTATAGTAAAGGCTAAAACGGTACCAATGGCTGCTCCACGGATATTCAGCATGGGCATCGCGGTAAGAGTGTAATTGAAAAACACTTTCAACGCACCGGTGATCAGCAGGTGGCGCATAGCTATTTCCGGACGTCCGATTCCCTGCAGTCCAGCACTGGACAGTTGAAAAGCCGCCAGAGCTATACAGGAAAATGCCAGGGGCTCCAAGGGAACTCCGGCCTCAGGAGCAGCATAGAGAAGATCACAAATGGGAAAGGCCAGTATATAAAGACCCGCCGCGCAGGGCAGGGCAATCAGCATACCCGCCCGCAGTCCATAATTTATACGGGAATTCAACAGTCCCCGGTCATTTTGCGCCAGTGCCTGACTTACCGCCGGCACCAGACTGGTGGCGATAGCGATGGTAAATATGGTAGGAAGGCTTATCAATACTGCAGCCATTCCGGACAGCTGCCCATATAAAGCGGTAGCCTGGGAAGTTGAATAATTAATGGCCATCAGACGCCCTGGCACTATAACCGCATCCAGCATCTGCACCAGTGGCAGTACCACTGCCCCAAAAGATACCGGTACAGCTAGCTTAACCACATCACGAGCCAATTCCCAGGAGCTGGTGCCGCTGTACTCCAGGCTTATTTCTTCCTTGGCCCTTTCCCTGCGAAAGCGTGCATAATATATAAACAAAACGATGAGTCCTACCACGCCGCCGACTACGGCGCCAAAAGTAGCGCCGGCAGCCGCATACTCCAAGCCCCGCGGGAAAAGCATAATCGCCAGAATCACTACAGCAGTCACTCGAAATAGCTGTTCCACCACCTGGGAGACAGCGGTAGGTATCATGGACTGATGGCCCTGGAAATAGCCCCGGAAAACTGACATGAGTCCGGCAAAGAAAATGGCCGGAGCTACCGCCAGAATCGGATAATAAGCTCGGGGCTCGTGCAGAATGTGATTGGCTATAAATCGAGCACTGCCCATTACTGCCAGGCTCAAAATGATACCAAAGAAAAAAAGCATTATCAAAGATGCACGAAAGATCTTGCGGCTGTCGCCGGCTAATCCTTGGGTTTGCTTGCGCGATACCAGTACGGAAATAGCAACCGGTACTCCAGCCGTAGCTAAAGATAGAATGGTTGTATATATGGGATAGGCCATCTGATAGAGACCCATACCTTCTCCGCCAATGAGACGGGCCAGTGGTATGCGGTATAGGGCACCCAGAACCTTACTGATGGCTCCGGCTACACTTAGGACTACGGCCCCTTTCAGAAAATTCTGCCTGTTGTCCATTTGCTTCCTCCCCAATTTCCGTGAGGTATATTATACCACAAACCTATTGGGGACGGTTCTTCTTGCATTTTCATGTTGTACTTGCCCCAGAAACACTCTACACTAAAGCGCAAGAAGAACCGCCCCCCGACCTGTGTGGCAGGGACCCTGATACTCAAAAAGAGCGGCGCTAAAGGCCGCTCTAGACGAGACGAAAGAATCGTCTCCTGTTTCTTGCTTCGTAATCTATTGTTCCATCTGTTTGGCCAGGAAACCTGCTGCGGTTTCAGCCAGCTTTACTTCCATATCTCCCAAGCTCACGTTGGGCTCTTTAGTTACAATTATCACTGCTCCAATGGGATCTCCCTGGGTAATGATGGGAGCTATAACCTGAGCTTTAATAGTATACTCTCGGTCATCATTCTGAATGATATGCAGATTCTCATCATTGGTAGCATCCAAATTATTCATTATCAGGGTAGTGCGTTCTTCCAGAGCCCGTTCTACGGCTTTCCCGATAGATTTGCTCAAGAATTCTCTTTTGTTGGCGCCGGCTACAGCAATGATAACATCTCGATCCGCTATCATGGAAATATGCCCGATGGTCTCGTTGAGCGAGTCCGCATACTCTTTAGCGAAATCTCCCAGTTCACCAATGGGAGAATATTTCTTTAAGATAACTTCTCCTTCACGATCAACAAAGATTTCCAGAGGGTCTCCCTCGCGAATGCGTAACGTTCTGCGAATCTCCTTAGGGATAACGACCCTGCCCAGGTCGTCAATCCGGCGAACTATTCCTGTTGCTTTCAATTTACATTATCCCTCCTTTTTTTAGAGAACTTGAAAAACCTGTTTTCCTTTCAGTGATAGTATATAACTCAAAATCCCCTTTTATTCACTTTTTACCATCGCCTGCCCATAAAATAATTTCTTTCCTTATTACTGTGATATCAACCGGTTGTCCCTCTTTTTGTACATGAAGATTTCAAGAGAAACCCTTAGCCAAAGATGACAATTTTCGTAAAAACCCAGTCAATGATTGGCATAACTAAAAAAAGCAGGTCATACAGTAATAGTTTTTCTTTTAATGGTGAAACTA
>Ga0116181_1001481_pt1 | contig 20191 bp, 20 predicted proteins | sample AD_UKC075_MetaG_FD_89752 | JGI IMG/M metagenome (GOLD analysis project Ga0116181, IMG submission 89752) | Active sludge microbial communities of municipal wastewater-treating anaerobic digesters from USA - AD_UKC075_MetaG | ecosystem: Engineered > Bioreactor > Anaerobic > Digestate | place: USA...
AGCTCTGCAAATCAGGTTACAGGAAGAGTTAATAGTTTAACGGTAAAAGGGAATAAAACCGAACTTGTTATTATTCCTGTGAACGCATTTTAAGGGGTGATGCGAAATGGCACTGCCACCGCTAACGCCGGCAACAGTTCCGTATTATTTGCAAATGATAGGGACTGGGATAAACCTTTTGAAGTCGCTTTTTGGGGGCGGGCGGCAACCACCGATGCCGCCGACGCTCTCTTACGACGAAGCTCTGCGCAGAGCAGAGGACGTGCTGAATCCTGTTTACGATAGACACTTAAGGGATACGCTGAAACAGATCGATAGTGCGAATATTGCACGAGGATTCTATGGTCAGCTTCCGGGAGATGCGTTAGCAAGGAGCACTGCTGCTGACATCCAGGGGGCTAGGGCTTCGCAGATAGCCAATTTGGCTCAGCAGATGGTAGGGCAATCTGAACAGCAGGCTTTAGCGCAGCAGCAGTTAGCTTTGCAGTGGGCTCAGCAGCAACAGGCAGCAAGGCAGCAGGCGATGAGCAACTTTGCAAACTTCGCAAATACGCTTCTTAATATGCAGCTTGCATTAGGACAGTTACAGGGGGGATTCCCTACAGAGCTTTCATCGGCTTTTGGAATTCCAGCAAAAATCCAAGACAACCTGGCAGGCAGCGCAGCAGTAAAAACCCTACCGAAAGATGTGTATAATTTTCTTATTCAAAATCCTGGAAGCATAAATCTTGGAGCCGGAGGGGCTCAGGGCGGAACAGGAAGCTCTTGGGCGGATATTAATTGGGGTAATGTTGCAAGCGACCCAGCATGGTATCTCCGAAGGGAGAATCAGCATTATTTCAAACAAAGGCTCGGACCGTATTTTAGCTATGATTTTTCAGCAGGTGGCAATAAATGGAAGACCTGGTAGGAGGTGTAACAGGTGCCGACCAAAAACGACAAGAATAAACTCCCTCGTCCTCAGGACCATATTCCTAGACCTGGCGAGCAGCCGGTGCAAACGTCAAACCAAAATCCATTTGCGGTTGTCACGCAACCCCCTGCAAAGCAGGTGCCGACTGAAACAGTGCCGTTTGTCCCCACACAACCGTCAGGGAACGTGCTATCTCCAGCGTACACTTGGGATAGCATGGCGTTGCAAAATTTAGGATACAATTATGCTCGACAGTTGCTTGCAGGGCCTGGTGAGGGATATGTTCCTACGATCAATGCATTCCAGGATGCCTTGGATCTTGCTATGGAGCTGCTCAGTATAAGCCCGGAGAAAGCTAATGAGGTAGTTAAACTATGGATGCCTGAAAGTTGGACATCTTATAGCAAACCATTCCAGGATATGGTTGCTGAATTTGCTTTAAGGGCTGTTCAGACCGACCCTAATCTGCTCGAAGAGTGGTTGCCACACCTCGAAACTTACGCATCACCGAGGTTGTATGGTGGCATTCCGACACTAGATCAAATGCGGAGCGGCTTGAACGTAGCATTAAATCTCCTTAGAGTCAATCCTGAGAAAGCATATGAAATAGCAGGGCAGTATCTTCCAAAAGATTTTAGTGGTCTGAGTGCACAGGCAGAGGATCTGCTTAGATCCTTTGCTACTTATGCTTTGGCCGTAGACCCGAAGTCGGTGCCGAGCGAGTGGCTTGATTTCCTGCACTACTTCGTAACTGCAGGTGGTGGCGAGTATGTGCCTACCATGCAGAGAAGAATCGAACAAGCACAGCTCAACAATCTTCTTAACGAGCTGTTCGCTGGGACATACTACAACCCTGCTTTAGGCAGAGTGACTTATACAACTGATACAGCGAAAAAAGGACTCGGTCTATTGAACCTTGATGAGATTACCCGAAGCGAAGCGTTTGGGGCTCCAATTCCAGGACAAGATTCGCCAGTTGTAAGGCCACAAGGTGGGGTTTTAGTTGGAGATGAGGTCATTAAAGCAGTAGGGCATGAGCCAGCGCAGACTGGTGGCGAGCCAGACCCCACTCTGATGGGATTGCAGCAAGTAGGTGGTGCTCCTCCTGTTGCAGGCGAAGGAACAGGAGTGCAGTCAACTGCAGCAGGGGGGTCCCAGGCTAAGACAGGTGCGGAAGCTGTGGCAGAGGTTGTTGGGGGAGGAGCAGCAGATGAAGGGGTCAGTGTCATTGATACAAGTCAAATGACTGGCCCACGACGTGAATATACTGTCCAAGCTCCTAATCTGCAGGGCATAGATTTAAAAAGCTACAAGCCATTCTTTGACTTAGCATCTAACTTCACGAATGCTTCTAGGGATTCTATAACAGGCACGGGGACTTTTGGCGCACCAGCAGCAACTGAAACAATGGCAGGTGCAATGCCGGCAGGAACAACGCCAGCCGCAACGACAAGCCCTGAAACAAATATGACTGCTCAGCTACAACAAGCAATAGAAAGCCTGAGGGCTCTTCCAGAAAACTCGCCTGAGCTGACGAATGCAATAGACCGCATCATGGTGCAGTACGGTATTCCGAGGCAAACAGTTAAAGATATGATGTATGGCAAGGTACCGGTGACGTATCCGGCAGTATCTGCTGATAGACTTGCAGTGCTTGAAGACGAGATCGGCAGAGCGAGGCAGAGAAGAGGAAATGAACAGGCAAACTCAATTCGCTTTATTGCCAATAAGCATGATATTGATGTCGGACTAGTAAAGGAAATGGTTTATGGTGGTATGCCAATTACGCCTGCAGTCTTTGGCACAGGGTCTGTCCACATCCCAGAACAGGGGCGAGTGTTACGGCCGGGTATGTCTGGCAACGATGTTCAGAACGTGCAACAGCTTCTTGTTAATGCAGGTTATAGTGTAGGTTCAGCTGGTGCTGACGGCAAGTTCGGTCAAGGCACAAAAGATGCCGTTATGAGGTTCCAGCGTGACCACGGCTTGAAAGTTGATGGCGTTGTTGACTCCAAAACCTGGGAAGAGCTCTGGCGCTCTGATTTCAGGCGGCGATTTAAAGATCAGCTTGCCGGTGTTCCTGGAGCAGGGGCTAGTGCAACGCCTGGTACTATAGAAGCAGGTGCTGCGGCTGCCTTGAGCGGAGATGCAAAAGCGCCGGAACCCTATACGCCTGAATGGTTTGCGATGCACACCACTCCAGACTTCGAGATAGCGCCTAATCGGCTGAAGTATATGTTAGATATTAGGGGGCTGTATCCACTTGACTGGAACCCCATATCTTTGAAGGCGAGGATGGATGCGCTTAGGGAGGCGTATCCGCAAGGGTTTACCAACGTTTTTGAATTTGATGTAGGTATGGCGCTACAAAATGCATATCAATCTCTAAAACACTTTTTAACAGACCCCACTGCCACGGCAAACTTTAGAGCAGTGGCAGATGCGCAAGCTGCAGCGAAGCAGGTATATTACCGTGCCCTAATTGAAACACAGGGGGCTGTGCATCAAGCATATGTTAACAATCTCCAGAAAGAGCTTGAGCGTGTTAAGAGCATGCTCAGGCTTGCAGAACTTGATCGTGAGGCGGAGTTGGAGAAGGAGCTGGCCGCATTCAAGCATGAGCTTGATGTGAAGCTGGCAGGCGTGAACTTTGATTTTAATAAGTATTTAGAGAACATGAGAATTGCAGGGCAGAAAGATATAGCACGCATTCAAGGGGAATATGGCTTGAAGGAAGCCAGAATTCGGGCAAGTTCTGGAGGCGGAGGTAGCGGAGGTAGCGGTGGGCCGACGTGGTCCCAGCGGCGAGCCGAGGTTCAAGCAGGAATAACTGCAGATATGTTCTCAGATGTTTTCCCCAGATTCACAAACAGGAAAAACATGGAGGCATCTGTACGGGAATATGGTAGATGGTTTGTGAATAATGGGTTGTGGTCTGAAGATTTCTATCTGTCCTTATTAGATGCAAACAAAACACCAAATGCGATGTTTAGCTTTGGTTCTAAGAAGGCAGCAAAAGAAACCGTGCCGGGTGTAGGCAAAACATCTGATCCGCTGTACCTCTATGCAGTAGAGTTAGCGAATCTAACAGGATTAGCGCCACCGAAGCATAGAAACCAACGTTAATTGGTTGTTGTGGACTTCTCTTACGAAGAGAGGTGTGTTAGTAAGTGACTGACTATGGAAGAGTCCTAGAAGTTTTACGAAGCGGGGCAATGCAAGATACCTTTGCTAAATGGAACCGCTTATCTAGGGAAGAGGAAGAAGAACGCAGGAAGCGGCAGCTGGAACAGCAGCAGCGACAAAGAGAAAGGGAAAACATCAAACCGCTTACGAGGCAAACAACAGAAACAAAAGATGTGCCTGCTATTGCTAAGCCAATTCAGGCAGCTGTAGGCTTTTTCCCTCGGTATTGGGCTCGGTCTTGGGAGACGGTGACCCCTAATTGGATAATAGAAAAGAAATTCCCAGAACTTAAAATATTTTTGGATCCTGAAAAATATGATTCTCCTTATGCTGGGGCTGCTGATACTGCTGGAAGATTGGTAGGTGAGGTATCAAAGTGGGTAGCAGCTATGCTCGCAGGTATGGGGGCTGGCAATCTAGCAGCAGGACTAGGTGCCAAGGGAGCCGGAGCCGCAGCGCAAGCTACACAGACAGTCGGCAGGCTAGGGCGTGCAGGTAGAATTGCCAGGGCTGCTGCCCCTGCTGCATTGAAACTTGGCACGCAAAGTGCGGTCCACACACTCCTTTCAGATGATCCCTCGCTTAGGCGTTTCGGGGAAGACCTGTTAATCTCCGCAGGGGCTGACGTGGGGGGTGGATTAGGTTCTGCGGTAGCGAAAAACCTTTTCCCTTATGCTCGACCTGGGGTTCGGGCAGGATTCCAGACTCTAGGCACAGGGGTCGGGGCAGGATTAGGAGCCGCTCCCTTTGCTGAAGGGGAGACAAGAGGTGAAAAAATAAAGAACATCGCAATGACTGCAGCTGTCATAGCAACAGTGGATGCTGTTATGACCTTCGGGTTAAATCGTGGCGAGTTTCGCCTGCAGAATCAATTGCGAGAAGAGCTAGATGATGTTTTAGAGGCGTTTGGTGTTCCCGATAGGAAGACCCTCCAGCGGATGTCGCCCGAAGAGCTTGCAGAGCTTAATAAACAGTTTGATACCGTCCTTAGGCGAAGGATACGGAATCTGAGCGAGGAGTTTGCGAATGATCCGCAGGGAGCATCGAAGCTCCTTAACGATTTAAGAGGAGCTAGAGCCCTGGCAGAAGAGTATGTCCAACGAGTGACGAAAACAGGAGAATTCAACAAGACGGCCAGACAGCGAGTAAGGGACATCCTTGATGACACTATCAGTGAAACAACAAGGCTGATGGGGCTTGCTAGAGAAGATAGAGGCACGGCTTATGAGATGCCAGGCCCCACTGATGAAGATCTTCGCCCTAGGGCGACAACCTCTCCTGAGCCAGATCCTTCTGTTAGGAGCACACGGCAGCCTGAGACACAAACAGCCCTGGTTCCCTTAGAGGTTGCTCAGCGTCAGGCAGATGAAATGGCTCGGATTCAAGCACCAGCAAGAAAGGCCAGTGCAACAAACGTCCTTCGCAATGCGTATGATCGGGTGGAGAAATTCCACAATTTATACGCTTCAAACCCAGATTTGGTCGATATTGAGGCTATGACCCTCGCTTGGGATCACGCAAGTCGTGCTGAAAACATGGCGTTGAGGGCAGGCTTGAGCGCTGATGACATAGTAGCAGTAAGAAGGGAGTTCCCGTACGTTTCAAGTGTATATGATATAAGGGCTGGTCGAACAAAGGCTCCTGCTTCTCTAGATGATGAAGCTCAAAGAGTTGTACGAGGCCGTCGTGAATCCAAGGCAGCAGTTCAAGCAGAGCCAAAGCCTACCCCTAGAAGGCCTGAAGCAGTGCCTGAGGTGCCGGATGTGCCTACTCTTTCTAAGGAAGAAGAAAAAGCAAGGCGCATTGCTCTCAATCATTTGGAAAAACAAGTTCGGGACCTTGAAAGGAACGGGCTTCAGAACACAAATGCTTACAGGGAGGCTGTTGAGCGGCGTGATATGCTACTCACGGGTGGGGTTGAAGTGCCTGAGCCCACTCCGTCACGTCGGGCATCGGAGCCTGAAGCACGGCGAACTGCAGGGGCTCGGCGTGTGGAGGCTCCAGAGCCAGGGCCGCAACAAATGCCTGGGGAGCCATCTGTGCAGAGAGCAGATGCGCTAGATGCTGAGCCTGCTCCACAGTCACAACAGAGGGTTCCGAGGAGAACAGAGCCGAGGTTTGCTAAGGGGGATATTGTTGCCACTTCCAATGGCGCTGAAGGCACAGTAGTTTCTCGTAAGCGTGAGCGTGGCAGAAGGGTTTTTGTTGATGGGGAAGAGCGAATTGTACCTGAAAAATATCTGCGCACCACGGACTGGAAGAAAATCAATAGCTCCACCATTTCGGGGGAAAACGTATTTGTACGTGACGCAAGAACAGGACAGTTAGTGCAGCTAGGTGAGCCTGTTACGATAAACACCTACAGGGTCCGGGATTCCAAGGGCAAGGTAGCTGAGCACCTAGAAGATGAGCTCACCCCCTGGGCTATTAGTGCAAGGACTTCTTCGCCGCAGAGAACACGTGGCAAAGCCCTCAGCTTCCTTGATATTTATAGACGGCAGTTGAAGAAGGGGCCACCACAGGCCAACAAGAAGCCGCTTTTGAAATCAATAGCTGCGGTTAGGAGCCTTATTGCTGATACCAAGAGAGCTCCACATGGTAGTTTTGACCCTGACCTGTTCGTTGGAAGACAGTTAATAAGATTCCCAGACAACGAGATGCGCAGGCTTTTGGATGACTTAGCGGCGGCGAGCATTGACACTCCGGACGGGGTAGTGGAGTTCGTCCTTCGGAATCGCAAGAGGTATCGTCCTATTGATATGAGTGAGGCCAATGAATTTGCAAGAAGGTATGTGGCGCAGCGTGCTACTGAACTGGATAGGGAGGCGTGGGAAGCGGCTCAAAGCGCTCATGTACAAAAGAGGTACAAGGACATAGGTTCGCCTCCAGAGTCTCCAAAAACACTGTCTCCTGCAGATGAGAAGAAAGAATCGAAGTTCCAGCAGTGGGTCAGACGCCAGCTGTTCGGCGAAGAAAAAGTGACTAGTGAAGCTGCTGAGGCTATGGCCAAAGCTAAACAGCAGCCACGGGCAAAGCCACCAGAAGAGCCGCCCAAAGTGGAAACAGCAGAACAGATGCCAAAAGAACCGGTTAAGGGGAGGAAGAGGCCAGAACAAGGAGAGCCTGGAGAAGAGAGCAGGATTGCTATTATTGGCAATAAGGAGCGTACAAAAGAGCGAGAAAGCGTCCTAATTACCAGCAAAAAGGACAAAATCGTCAAGACTTTAGATAATAAGGATTATGCTATCGACAAAGCGCAGCAAATACTTTCAGGCGGCAAGGCTCTCGAAGATGTAGATACATCAATGAATGTTGTTCAGTGGGCACGGAGAACTAAGGGGGCCCGTGGCTGGAGTGAGGCTAACATTGAGCATGCTCAGTGGGGCTTCACCGAAGACGGCAAGGATTTAAAGGTCGTCGGGGAAGGCATTAAAGACATCCTGAAACCAGTTTCTGGAAGGGGGAACAGTAAAAAAGCCGATGATTTTGTGCAGTACATCACTGCAAGGCGTCTGCTTTTAGATGCTAACCGAGGGAAACAAGTTGGATATTCCAGGGCAGAGTTGGAAGACATTATTCGCAGGACAGAAACAGATGAGTTTAAGGGAATGCTGGATAAGTTGACCAAGTTTATGAATAACTGGTTAGACGAACTGGTCAAAGCCGGCAAACTTGCTCCTTCGGATAGGAACAGAATAGTCGACGCATTGGAAATCTTTGTTCCCGTTAATAGAGAACAGCTTGAATCTGCTGTTAAAGTCTTCCCGTGGCTCCGAGACAGCCTGATAGACAACAGGCGACTGATTTTTCGCTCTAAAGGGGCAAGCAGGACACCTATTGTGAATCCTCTAGAAGAAATAATACGAAGAAACTATGAATTTGCAACGCAAACATACAAGGGATGGACCACCAAGGCTCTGGTAAACCTCTATGATAATGCTGATAAAGAAATCAGAAAACAGTGGCAGAAAGTAATGATCGAGCTTAAGCCACCAGAGGTGCCGAAAGGTATAAGCATTACGGAATATGCAAATGCACTTGCCGGCAGTGATGAGTATAGAGCTAGGGGTATCCTTGTAGTCCTGCAAGGAGATAAAATCAGAAGGTTCAAGTTGGACCCTGAATTGTATAGGACACTTGAAGGCGCTGAACCTGAGGTTCTTGATGCTTTCGCTAAGGTCGGCGTTCGCTTGGCCCAAGTATTAAGAACTGCGGCTACTGGGACCGGGGACTTTGGAGCACGGGCGATTACTAAAGACGTCCTAGATAGAATGGTATATGGTATGGGGGGACCGCTAAAAGCGTTCACTGACATTCCTGGGTCCATCACCGATATGGTGGCGAAGCGTGATATATACTACAAAGCTAAAGCCAGCGGAGCCTTCATGGGCTTTACCGAAAAAACTCTGAAGAGTCAAAGTAGGTTGTCTAGATTCTTGAAGCCTGGTAAGAACGATGTCGTTGTTGAATTCTCCGGCGACGGCTGGTTCAGGCTCATTGATATGCTGGACGAGATTCCACGTATCGGGGAGTTTAAAACAGCTCTAGAAAAGGGCCTGGACGTAGGAAAAGCTGCGGCAGGAGCCCGTGATGTTGTTGTTGACTTTGGACGTGGTGGAGAGCTTGCGAAAAGCTGGGGCAAATACGTGCCATTCATGAATGCAGCGATTCAAGGCAACTCGAAGTTTATTCGTGAGTTCAAGAAAAATCCGATCAAGGTGACCCTGAGGTCTTTGCCTGTAACACTGATGTCACTGGCGACAATTGCTATCCGAATGAGTGATGAGGAGCTCTATAAACGGTACAGTGAAGAAGACGCCTGGCGCAGGAACAGTTTCTGGATTATTCCTCGAAAAAACAATGGGGCGATTTACATCCCGAAGCCCCACGTTACCGGTCAGGTATTCGGTTCACTGATTGAGGCAACGTTTGACCAGTGGTATAAAGAGGACCCAGATGCTGTTAAAAACACCATAAAACAGCTAGGCATGGATGCCCTGCCGAACTACATTCCGCATTTTATGACTGTGGTCATGGAGCAGGCTGCTAATGTTCGCTTCTACTCTGGGCAGCCCATAGTCCCCAGGCGAGAGTGGGACTGGGAATCTTGGGAGCAATACGAGTTCAGGACAAGTGAGATAGCAAAGGCTGTAGGCCGAAAAATGAATATGTCACCCCGTAGAATCGATGCTCTCATCAATCAGCTTTTCGGCGGTCTTGGCAGCAGAGTGGTGAAAGCCTCAGATTGGGCTATAGGCAAGGCAACAGGTGAGGAGAAGGTCGAAATAGCAGACATCATTCCAGGGTCCCATGCTTTTAGAGGCTATAAAAACATCGGTTCAAAGTCCCTGAATGAATTCTATAGAGAATGGAACCGCTTAGAAAAGAAACGCCTAGCTCACCGTCGGCGTCCAGAGACTGCTCCAGGCTTGACTGATGAAGAATATAACAAGTGGGCGAACTTTAAGTATTACGAAAAGTTGATAGCTACTATCAGCAAAGAAATCCGTGATGTCCGGGAGGAAAAGATGCCGCTGAAAAAGAAAAAGCAACTAATCGATGAGCTTGAGTTGTATCGAGTGAATGTTGCACGAGAGGCATTAGGAAAAGAGCTTATTAAAGCGAGGAGATGAGGGGCCAGATGGCCCCTCAAGTATTTGGGGAGGGACGTTGTATGCCAGAACATCTCGCTGATTACGGGCTGGGTTTCTTTGCCCTTGGAGTGGTGGCGTGGATAGTTGTTGCCGTGTTCGGCAAGAAAAGCCCAGACCTGACAAGAGTTATCGCTGACAACACTAAAGCCTTGACGCAGCTGACCATCCTCATCGAACAACAAGGCAAGATGGTCCAAGAACAGGGGGAGGTGCTGAGAAGGCAGGCGGAATTGCTGGGTGAGCTCAAGGTGGAAATAGTAAGGAAGATTGGATAGGAGGCGATGATGATGGCTGAGAAGCTGGCACCAAACTTTGTCGATGATGAGTTTCGGTGCAAGCACTGTGGCAAGCTCCCCGAAAAAGGCATGAAGACTCTACTTATCGTGCTTCTGCAGCTTCTTCGGAACAAGGTGGGTAAACCTCTGGTAATCACATCAGGTTATAGGTGCCCAGCCCACAACAAAGCTGTTGGAGGTGCATCGAACAGCCAGCATTTGTACGGAACTGCTGCGGATGTTAAGGTTCCTCAAGGAATGACCGTGGATCAGCTAGCTAAAGCGGCCGAGGAAGTTGGGTTTGACGGGATAGGCAAGTATTACAAACAGGGCTTTGTCCATGTCGATGTGCGGGGTTGGAAAGCTCGTTGGGTAGGATAAATATTAATTAAGAAAGGAGAATATGTATGACTTGGAACGATGTCATTATGCAATTAGTGATGTATATGATTCCTGCTGTAGGAGCTCTTTTCATTGCCCTTTTAGGGTATTTGGTTTCCTTTCTTTCGAAGCATCAGAAAAAGATCCGCAATGAAATTTTGCGTGATTCATTCGGTGCAGCGCTCGGAGAAGCCCACATAGTTGCTCGTGACGCAATTCTTTACGCTCAGCAGACGCTAGTTGATGCCCTGAAAGAGGCTTCTATGGACGGCAAACTTACGAAAGAGGAAGCTCTGCAAGCTATGAATGAGGCTAAGGCTTATTTTATAACTCATATATCCGAGAACAGTAAAAATATTTTAATTGAAGCCTTAGGCCCCATTAATAATTGGTTAAGCAGCTTCCTCGAAGCCAGGCTAAGGGAGTATAAAGGCGAGGTCTAGAACGAGGTGTATGGGCTCGCAAACCCTTTTTCACCTGGTATAACAGAATAGGGCCATTCACGTATGGAATAACACTCGATGGCCCACGGCTACACTACAGCATACCTTTAGGGGAGGATGGCCGTCTGAGCGCAGCAGTAGGCTTTACCTTGAAGGGAGAGCCTCGCTGGGGCATCGAGGCACGGTGGACGTTTTAACGGGGCCGTTTGGCCCCGTTATTTTTTTCCCCAAAAAAGCAAAAAAGCTATTGACAATTACAAGTTGTGGTGATATAATTACAACTGGAAGTGATAATTACTACATAGTGTAACAGGGAGGGGTGAGCTTTGAGAGATTGGCTAGTAGCAATTCGAAAAGGAAAGGAGGGGAAAACGCAAGCTGAGGTTGCCAGAGCAGTAAGTGTTACTCAGCAGGCTTACTGTTTAATTGAGTTAGGGGAGAACAGGCCTTCTATTGACACAGCCAAAGCCATCGCAGCTGCGCTCAACTTCGAGAAGTACGGGCTAGACTGGACGAAGTTTTATGAAGACGGGAGGTAATTCCTTTGACCAGATGTAAAGGAGGTGTAAGTGGTGTCTGTCGTTGCAGGAGAATTGAAGTATTTCAGGGTGCTAGACACTGACGACATCGTCCACGTCATCGCAGCTCCAAGCCACTCAAAAGCATGGAGGTTTGCTTGGGAAGCTGGGATTGATTACGTTTCCTGCATCGAAGTTGAAGAGTCTTCAGTGGAGAACCTGGGGCTACCATTAGGACAGGAGGGAATTTTGAAATGACGCCGATTGAGATAAGGCTGAATGAATTTATTGAACATGCTGAGAATTTTGTTCGACTTTATAACAATGGGCTTATTAATGTGAATTTTCTGCATGAGATTCATTTAGAACATGAGTGTTTTGACCAGCTGCGTGAAGGACGAGAAATCTTTGCCGCAAAAAGGAAATGCAATGAATATCCTTATGAGGTTTATTTCGTGTATCGGAACTTCAAATTTTTCATTATTGTGGACGACGACAAGTTTAAAGAGAAGTACGAACCCTTAATAACAGGAGAAGTTATTGAAAGGCGCCCCGGAGACTTGGCATGGTGGCAACGAAAAGAGGTCGAGGCATCATGATTTACTGGATACCTCTACTGTTTATCTTAATGATACTCCCAGAGGGTATGCGCCTCGCAGCTCTGGACAGAGGCTATCAGGCATACGGCGGCGAGATACTGCTTCCAATTCTCGCTATCTTGCTGGCGTTCCTTATTTCGGATGTGGTTGAGTTTTTCAAGAAAGAACAGGAACAAGAAGTAGGGGATAAGGAATGAGGGCTCAGAAACCCAGGACTCTTACTCTCAGCAACTGCAAAACATACATGGAGTTTCGTGGTTATTACGAAGACAAGGAAGCGATAAAAACCATTCCAGGGCGACGCTGGAACCCTCGTGAGAAAGCCTGGGAAATACCGCTCAATGAAGAGAACTTACAGCTTGTAGTTGCCATGTTCCCAGGAATCAAGGTTCACCCGGAAATAAGACAGATTCTAGTAGAAAAACAGGGGCTGTTGGACGAAGCTGCAAAGTGGAAGCTTAATCCTGAGGATGCCAAACCGCTGGAGCCCATCCCCCTGAAAACGAAGCCATACACATTCCAGGTCGCAGCTATCAATATGGGTATAACAATCCCTTCTATGGGGCTTCTCTTCGAGCAAGGCTGCGGCAAAACAATTACAAGCATCGGAATAATGGGCATCAGATACAAGAGGGGCGAAATAAGCAAGGTTTTGGTAGTTTGCCCGGCATCTGTCATGCCAGTATGGCCCAAAGAGTTCGAGCAGCACGCAGACTTCGATGTCAACTGCGTTCCGCTGGAAGGCTCTAGTAGCAAGAGAATTCAGACAATTAAACAGCTCAAAGGATCTGCACTTCAAGTAGCTGTCATCAACTACGAAGGGGCCTGGCGCATCGGAGATGAGCTTATGAAGTGGGCTCCGGACATGTTAGTCTGCGACGAGAGCCAGCGGGCTAAAAATCCTAGCGCAAAGCAGAGCAGATTCCTCCACAGAATTGCAGCTAAAACTCCATACAAGCTAATCCTGACTGGAACACCGGTAACTCAGGGGCCCATAGATGTATTCAGCCAGTGGAAGATACTCGACCCCACTATCTTTGGAAACAGTTTTTATGCTTTCAAGGCACGCTACGTTATTTTTGGCGGTTTTGAAAACAAGCAGATTGTGGGGTACAAGAACCTCCCAGAGCTCATCAGAAAAGCTCATGGCATTGCTTTCAGGGTAACCAAGGAGGAAGCTTTGGACTTGCCAGCCCAGGTGGATCAGGAACTGTACTGTGAGCTGGAGCCTAAAGCTGCCAGGATGTACGAGTCGTTGGTCAGGGAGTCGATAGCAGAGCTGGAAGGTGAAACATTGACTGCAGCCAACATCCTAGCGAGGTTGCTGAGGCTTTCACAGCTAACAGGAGGATTTCTCACTTTCGAAGGGGAACCAAAACAGGTCAGCGAGGCAAAACTGAATCTTCTTGAAGAAACTTTGGAGGACTTGTTAGGCGCCGGGAAAAAGGTTGTTGTTTTCGCTCAGTTTGTTCCTGAGATAAAGGCAATCCGAAAGATGCTAGAGAAGAAAAGCGTTGGCTATGCCTGGATTGCCGGCGAGGTGCCAGCAGATGAACGTGGAGAGGAGGTGAGACGTTTTCAGGAAGACCCGGAGTGCAAGGTATTTGTGGCACAGATTAGAACAGCCGGCCTAGGCATAACGCTCCACGCAGCTGACACTGCAATATTCTACTCGCTCAATTACAGCTATGCTGACTATGAGCAGGCTCGCTCTCGGATTCATAGAATTGGACAGCAAAATAAGTGCACTTATATTCATTTGATAGCTAAGGGAACTGTGGATAACAGAATCCTCAGAATCCTCAAAAACAAAGGTGATGTTGCCGCTTATGTAGTAGATGGCTGGAGAGAAATTATCATGGGGTAGGTGGGAAAGAAATGATTGGCGTTATCAGTTTTCTTAACGATGAAAATTGTGAGACCCTTGCGGAATGTGTGTTTGTCGACGAGGTGAAAATCGATAGTGAGCATTACACCATTCGCTGCTTAGTAAAGATTGAAGACGTGGTAATGCAGGTTAAACCGTTTACTAACATTGAAGGGATAACGAATGGTGCTTTGACCAAAGATGAAGCAGCTAAAGTCATGGAAAATATTAAGTTGGCCATCAGGCAAAAAGATATTATCGATTTTAAGCGCTTTGGAGAGGAGATTTTAGACTATAGAACCCAGAGGGAGGACGCTTAATGAGTGATAAGTTTTTGCTGATGACAATTGGTTTGCCCAGAAGTGGCAAGACAACGTGGGTCAAAAGGAACCTTAATCCTGAGGACGTTGTTGTTTCTGGTGATGAGATTAGGAAGATTGTTTACGGACAGCGGTTTTGGGAAGACGGAGAAACTCTTATGTTGGCGATTAGCAGTCTTTTCATGCGGATGCTTATGGAGCAAGGCAAAACCATTATTGTGGATGAATGCAATGTGACTAGGAAGTGCCGTGAGCCTGTTTTAGAGATGGCTAAGCGTTATGGATACTATGCAATTGGCGCTATATTCCCCACCTCTAAGGAAGAATGCCTGAGAAGAGCAGATATAACAAACGATGATATTATCAAGCCTGTGATTGAAAGAATGGCAGCTAATTACCAGGCGCCTGAGTTAGATGAAGGGTTTGATGAGTTGGTTCAAGTGCAGCCTGATGACAGGCTAAGACTTTTAACAGCGCATATCCCTATACTTGGTGATAGTTGGAGGTGTGAAAAAAATGTGCTACGGGCTTTGTCCTTATGAGGGGTACTGGGGACAGTGCACCCTGCAAGGTGAAGATTACCCTGAGGATGCAGCGTGTATGTCTGATAATAACAAGGATAATAGGAGGGAGATGCGTAGTGAACAGTAACCCACTTCTGGAACTCGCAAGCAAGCTCTCAGCTCTGCGAGAGCGAAAAGAAGCACTGAAAGAAGAAGAAAAGCAGCTCAACGACGAAATAGCTGATGTCGAACAGCAGCTAGTAGACATGATGATTGATGAAGAGATGCAAAACTTCACTTATAGCGGCAAGTTGTTCTACCTAAACCAGCAGGTTCGAGTCAGCCCCCGAGCTGAGGTCAAGGGAAAAGTGTTTGCATGGCTTAAGGAAAACGGCTACGAAGATTTAGTGTATGAAACCGTTAACTCCAATAGGTTCAGCGCCTTCTGCAAGGAGCTGATGGAGGAGAATGATGGCGAGCTGCCAGAAGACCTGGCGGGACTGGTTAATATTTTTGAGAGAACAGCCATTGGGCTGAGAAAAGCAAAATAAATAAATAAGGAGTGATTCTTTTATGGCAGAAAAGACAACTGATGTTGCTGTTAAGGAGTTTCAACTGCCTAGCACAGACCTCAATCTCGGAGAGGCTATGGCTGAAGAAATGGACGGCCTGGAGTTTAGGTTTGATGTGGTGAAAATCCCTAGCGGTGGCGGCCTCGCCTTCGAGATCCCTGGGGACGACCCGGACAACCCGGAAATGGTCAAGGAACTGGTGGGCATTATCATTGACCACCACCCGGCGAACGCCTACTGGGCAGATGAGTTTTCCGGGCAGAATGCCACCCCGGACTGTATGAGCAATGACGGGAAGATAGGCATCGGCAATCCAGGTGGCAACTGTGCAAATTGCCAGATGAACCAGTGGGGCAGCGGTAGAAATGGTGGCAGGGCATGCAAGAATACCCGCAGGGTGTATCTGCTCCGTGAAGGCGACATTATGCCGATTCTGCTGATTTTGCCACCTTCTAGCCTGAAAAACATCGCAGATTATTTGGCCAAAAGAATCATTGCTAAAGGACGCCGAAGTTACAGTGTAGTGACTAAAGTCACGCTGAGGAAAAAACAAAACAAAGACGGCATAACTTATTCCGAAGCTGTTTTCTCGGTGGTGAGAGACCTCACACCAGAGGAAGCCGAGAAAGCAAAAAAATTGAGCGAACAATTCAAGCCGCTAACCCGCAACGTACAGCTGGAGGATTATGAATATTACGAGCCAAATGCAGAAGAACTAGATGACCAGCCGTTCTAGGAGCCTAGGGCGGGGTAAAAACCCCGCCTTTCTCATCGAAATGGGGTGGTTGTGTGCTTGACGAGGTGTATTCACGCATCAACTGGCGTGAGTTTTACGAAGCAAGGCTCAAGCCAGGTAAAATGAGCAACGGCAACATGGTCACTCTCTGCCCCTTCCACGATGATACAAACCCCTCGCTGTCCGTGAACATGGAGAACGGTCTCTGGCACTGCCACGCATGCGGGAAAAGCGGTAACGCTCAGACCTTCCTAGAGCAAAGCGGCCTCACCAAAGAGCAGGCTATAGCAGAACTTAAAAGATATGCCGGCATACCAGACCCGCCTAAAAAGAAAAAGACCAAAGAGCGCTTCACTGTTGGTGATTATGCTGCCCTTAAACACCTTCCTGAGGATTTCCTACGAAGTTTAGGCATCCAAAACGGGCGCAAAGGAATTACTATACCTTACATGGACGAAAGTGGAGCGGTGAGAGCAAACAGGCAGAGATACGGTGCTGGCGCAGGGCCACGGTTTGCCTGGGGTCGAGGCTCGAAGATCATGCCTTATGGCCTCTGGCGCCTCGGACAAATGCGAGAACACGGCTATGTTGTTCTAGTAGAAGGCGAGTCAGACGCCCAGACTCTCTGGTATCACAATATCCCAGCACTAGGTATTCCAGGGGCAACAGTTTTCCAAGACGAGTGGGCTTGTCACCTGGAGGGGCTAACAATATACATCCACCAGGAACCTGATGCCGGTGGAGAAACGTTTGTTAAAAAGGTGGCCGAGGGCCTGGTCAAGGGTGATTTTGAAGGAGATGTGAACGTTATCACTCTCCAACCTCTCGGATATAAAGACCCCTCGGATCTGCACATCGCCAAAGGCGACGAGTTTGAGACTATTTGGAATCATGTGATGGAGCAGGCAAGGGGGCTCAACATCAAAGAGCTTGCTTTTAAGCTAGAAGAAGTAATCCCAGGCGCTCCGGTACAGCTTCGCATCCCTCACGGATGGAGAGTTACTGAGGGCGGCGTTTTCCAGGTCAAAGAAGAAGGTCTTATTCGCATATCATACACTCCAGTTTTAATAAAGCGGTTCCTTCAGAACGTAGACTTGAACGAGCGCAAAGTAGAAATAACCTACCGGGTAGGAGAAAAGTGGCACAACCTTGCTATTCAGCCGTCGATGATATACCAAGCGAGAACTATTCCGCTGCTGGCAGACCAGGGCTTGAATGTTTCAAGCGAAAACTCAAAGCTCCTGGTTCGCTTCCTCTTCGAGCTCGAAGCAGAGAATGCTGATGTCCTTGAAACCGTGAAGTCGGTGGGCAGGATGGGCTGGGTAGACTCGAAGACATTCCTCCCAGGGGTGGAGAACGATGTAGTCCTGGACACTGACATGGGCTACCAGGCCCTGGCTTCAGCGTACGTACAGGAAGGCAACTTCGACTACTGGAAGGAGCTCACTCTGCCTCTTCGGGATCTGCCACTGGTTCGCTTTGTTCTCTCAGCCTCCTTCGCTTCGGTGCTTATGAGGCATCTGAAACATCGGGTCTTTATAATTCACCTTTGGGGCCCCTCTCGAAGCGGAAAGACTGCAGCCCTGCATGTGGCGCTGAGCGTGTGGGGATGTCCCGAAGACCTGGTAGTGTCATTCAACGCTACCAAGGTTGGCCTAGAACGCATGGCGGGGTTCTTCTCGGACTTGCCCCTGGCGGTGGACGAGAGGCAAGTTGTCGGCGACAAGCAGGGGTTCATCGAATCCCTCGTCTATCTGGTTTCCATGGGGAAAGGAAAGACACGAGGAGCTAAAGGAGGAGGGCTCCAGGTAGCCAACACGTGGCGGTCAATCATGCTCACAACAGGCGAAGAACCGTTGACAGTTGATAGCTCCCAGACAGGAGTTAGAACTAGGACGTTGGAGCTCTATGGCCGGCCGTTTACAAATGAGGGGCTGGCAAGGAAAATGTACACAGAGCTGAACCTGCACTATGGATTCGCAGGGCCGGCGTTCGTCGAGCGATTAATCAGTGGCGACGCAAAGGACATTCAGGAGGATTATAAAAGGCTTGTCGACCATCTGCAACAGAAGGCACCAGACAAACTAGGCTCCCATTTAACTGCAATTGCGTTAGTAGCTCTAGCCGACTTTTATTCTTCTATGTGGATTTGGGAGATAAGCGAACAAGAAGCCTTCAAGCAAACGATGCAACTGATTGATGATATACTCCCGCAGCTAGAGACGCTTCAGGAAGCTGACATGGTTGAGCGGGCCAGAGACTTCATTTTGTCGTGGGTATTGTCGAACGAAGGCAGGTTCGATAGGGGCCCGTATCCATCAGATGCTCTACCACCAAGGTATGGAATTATTGAAGATGATGTTGCTTATATTGTGCCGGAATATATCGAGGATGCAATGAGGCAGGCTGGTTATTCTCCGAGGCGGGTTTTTCGTGACCTGGCAGAGAGAGGCCTCATTTTGACAGAGGAGGAACATCAAGGGAAAAAGCGCAACAGGGTGAGAAAGACCTGGCATGGGAAACAGTCCAGGTTTATAGGATTCCCCTTGAAAGTGGACTAGTAGACTAGCCAGTGGGCTAGTTAGTGGACTAGCGAAAACCGCATAAAATCTGGCTTTTTATATATATTAGTCCATTTAGTCCACTAAAAAAATATATATACCTATATAGGCGTGTAAACAGAATTCAAAACTTAACTTGCATTTACTTTACATTACATTATAACATTGTATGTTAAAAATTAGTGGACTAGTGGACTAAAATGCCAGAAACCCTTATAAATCAATGCTTTGCGCAAGTCACTTACTAGTCCACTTTAGTCCATTTAGTCCACTAAAAAGTGAGCTAAACCTCAGCTGAAACGTAAAGTGAGGTGATTTCGTGGGCCTTCTGGCAAAGAATCTCGATAACTTATCCACCGAAGAAAAATATCCTTTAGACCCTAGACCAGACCTAGAAGAAGATAGCCGCCTTTGGAATGAACTCCTGAGCAAAGCAGCCTCCTATGGTTCGCAGCTGCAAGGTATCCTGGACGGGTTCAGGTGTGCTGGAACAAGAATAGTCCGCCTGAACTCCGGCAGCTATGCTCTGAGGCCGGAAATCAGTGAGACTTGCTGGGAATCAAAAGAAAGGTACGAGGAGGAGAAGCAAAAATGGCTGATCCCATACTCGAAGGAACTAGTCAAGATGCTGCGGGAAATCCAACAGGATTGATCGTGGGTGCAAGTTACTTCTTCGAGTTTCCTGCTACATGGAGTACACGGGAGACTGTCAGAAAATGGGGGAAAGTCAGGGACTACTACGAAAAAGGCCAGTTTTACCTGGTAGATTTCGGGACTTTTCGAGAGTGTTTCAGTCGAGCAGACCTGGGGCTGGGCAAAGTTACAGTCAAAACAAGGGGGAGGTGAGCAGGTGGCAATGACGGCATACCTTTTAGGTCTCTTTACCTGCGCTGCAGCTCTAGCCTGTATCATGATTGCTATCATACTGAGGGAGGAATAAAAATGAAGAAAGAGCAAAGGAAAATGCTGCAAAAAATTCAACTTCTTGTCTTTTATGCTGTGAAAATGCAGGACGAGTTTCTGGATGCGTTCTTGCATGGGGATGGATGTTCGGAGAATATGCTGTGTCCAGCTCACAACGCTGTTATGATTCATCAGCTCCTCGATGATATAACTGACGAGTTTATCGGCTTCTGCCAGTCACGACAACATGCAGGGAGTCTGAATCTCGATGTCTAAGTCAATTCCTTTGGAATCCTCCATTACTAGAGCCATTATAACCTGGCTGAACAAGCAGCCAGGCACCTTCGCAATCAAGATTCACGGCGGCCGCTGGACAAGCGGCCAGCCGGACATCATTGCCTGCGTTGAGGGCCGGACTTATGCCCTGGAAGTGAAGCGGCCTGGGAACAAAGCAACGAAGCTACAAGAAGCTACCTTGAAAAAGTGGGAAGAGGCTGGAGCAGTGGCGAGGGTGGTTTATAGCTTAGAAGACGTAAAAAGGATTATAACTTAACCATTAACCTCGAAAGGCCCGAACAGCTTCCGGGAGAAGTAAGGTGGCTGTGCTTGAATAAAAAAGGGAGAGGTGAAGGTGAGCTTCCATGAGCATTGTTCAGTTGCATTGGATATGCCAAAAGTGTTGCATGGAGTTCGACATCTTGAAAGAGGGCGAAGGCGGTTTCTTTGAATGTCCAAACTGCGAAGAAAAGCACAAGTTACC
>Ga0116181_1001489_pt1 | contig 20157 bp, 15 predicted proteins | sample AD_UKC075_MetaG_FD_89752 | JGI IMG/M metagenome (GOLD analysis project Ga0116181, IMG submission 89752) | Active sludge microbial communities of municipal wastewater-treating anaerobic digesters from USA - AD_UKC075_MetaG | ecosystem: Engineered > Bioreactor > Anaerobic > Digestate | place: USA...
AGCGCGAGGCCGGCGTCGTCTCGATGCGGTTCGGGCTCACCGATGGCCAGCCGAAGACCCTCGACGAGATCGGCAAGGTCTACGGCGTCACCCGCGAGCGGATCCGCCAGATCGAATCCAAGACGATGAGCAAGCTGCGACACCCGTCGCGGTCGCAAGTCCTTCGCGATTACCTGGACTGACAGCGCACGAGCGCGCACGCGGCACGGCATACCTGCTCTGGTATGCCGTGCCGCTCACGTTCCGGCCCTGCACGACCGGTAAGCCGTGCGCGACGGGTGCGAGCAGCACTCACCGGCGCCGCCGGAAACCATCCCCGATCTGAGCGATCACCTGGCGAGCCTGGGCGCGCCGCACGGCATACCGTCGCCGCCACCAGACTCGTGCGTCGCTCGGGAGGAAGAAGGCCCGCACCCGGTGTCGCCAGGCCCGGGTGGGACCGACCGCTGCGACGATCTCGGCGCTGCGCTGGGGAAGGTCGGCGAGGTCGACGGCGGTGCCGGGTCGGGCGAACTGGGCCCGTTCGACCGTCGCGACCATGGTGGCCAAGGAGTCGCGGGCCGGCTCTTGAAGGTGGCCCTCTCGGGAGTAGTGATCGCGCCAGTCACGCAGCGTGCCGCCGGGCGGCGGGGGTAACCCGAGGTCGGTGAGCCGGGAGGTGAGGTCAGACCACGCCGCGGCGGCAACGACGGGTGGCGGCCCCGTGTCGTGCCGGCGTCTGCGGACCAGCGCTGCGGTGACGGGGAGCACGAGCGCGCAGAGCAGAGTGACCAGGAGCGTCGCCGCGACGAGGAAGCGCGGGTCCCGCATCAGAGTGCCAACCCGGTCGGCGAGGGTGGGTTGGACCTCGAGAGTGAGACCATCCTGGCCGGTATCGACCCCGCGCGGCGCAGTCGTGGGCGCGGTCGATGAGCCTGATGGTGCCGACGCCGTGGCGCCCGCGCTCGAGGTCGGCGCGGCCGTCGCCGGGGGTACTGTCCAGGCCGGCGGCGGGCCGACACTGGAGCCAGGGGTGGGTTCGAAGCGCACCCACCCGGCGCCAGGAAAGTACAACTCGGGCCAGGTGTGGGCGTCGGTGCTCGACACCGTGAAGACACCGTTCTCCATCGTCCCCGGCAGGAACCCGATGGCCATCCGGGCGGGGATTCCCTCGGCCCGGGCCATCATGACCATCGCCGTGGCGAACTGCACGCAGTAGCCACGGCGACTCTGCAGGAACGCCGTGATCGGGTCCAGTCCATTCGACGGGTCCAGGTCGAGGGAGTAGGCGAAGCCACCCTCCTGGCGCAGCCAGCGTTGGATTGCCATGGCCCGGTCGTAGGGAGTGGTCCTATCCCCAAGGTCCTCGACCGCCTCGGCTGCCGCAGCGCGCACGGCAGCTGCCGACAAGAGATCTAGCCGTAGGGCCGACTGGATGGTGCGAGAGGTGGGCAGCCGGTCTGGGCCCGGGGCGCCGTCGATCCCGTTGCGCAACAGGTCGGCGCTCCACGCCGGTTGCACGTAGGTGGCCGAGTAGCTGGCGGGTTGGGCTTGGACATAGACGTCGGCGGTCGGCTCGTCGACCTGCCAGCCGACGCTCCCCAGGTCGACCGAGACGAGCGGCTGTGGGGCGGCCAGCGCGGGCGGTGACAGCGTGTAGTCCTCCACCGAGATCGTCGCCTCGGTGCGGCTGACCGAAACGTCGAGATCCTGGCGTCCGGTCGGCCCCAGGGACGGAATGGGACGGCTCCAGGTGGTGCCGTCGTAGGTCGAGGTGGCGACGACCCGCAGCGGCGCCGGGCTTGTCGCCGACGTGCGATAGCGCAACACGACGCTCGGGTTGCCGCCGATGAGGCTGCGGGAGACATCCAGGCTGGACGCGAAGCCGATCCGAGTGCGGCCGACGCCGGTGTCGGATCGGGCCAGCCCGTCCAGCAGATAGCGCGTCGGCAGGTGGGGCAGCGCGGCCCCCGCAGTGAGAGCCGTGACGACCGCGATGAGACCCAGGCGTCGCGCCGCAGTTCCGAACCCGTCCGACACCAGGTCGACGACATCCCCGCTGCCTGTGGGTTGTAGCGCTCGGGCCGGTGCCGACTGCCAGCCCCGCAGCCGGCGCTGCATGTGACTGCCTACGAGGATGAGGAAGCCCAGCGCAGCGGCGATGAAGAACCCCCACGGCAGCGGCTCGGACCGGTTGGCTGCCGCCGCGAGATACGGGACGAGCAGCGGTATGCCGGCCGCGGACGCAGCGCCTCGGCCCACCGCGACATAGTCGATGATCAGCCCCACGGCTGCCCCGATGAGCGACATGGTGATGGTGACGGCCCGCGAACTTGGCAGCGGCGCGGCGCTGACATAGACCGTTTGGCCGAACTGGGTGAACTGGTCGAGGAACGCGCCGAGACTGGCTGGGGTCGGGAGGCCGTACCACGTGGTCTCTCCAGCGTGCAGCCAGATGGCGCTCAGGGCGACGGCGACGGTCTGGGTCGCAAGCACGGCAAGACCGGTCCAGCCCAGTCGGCGCAGTCCGGCACCCACCACGCCGATGACCACGAGGTAGCCGATGGTGCCGACCAGCCACCCGGGCGATTCGATCAGCACGGTCAGGGACCAGAGCGACAGGACGGTCGCCAAGGCTGCCAGGACCGGGTTGGAGCGCGTGATCCTCATCGGCCCACTCGGTTCAGGCTTCGGGTCAACGCCGCCCAACTCGCGGGCACGCCGGTGACCTGGTCGAAGGGGCCGGCTGCTCGGGCGACCCCCCAGCCCGCACCGCGCAGCACTGCCTCGGACTGTTCGCCGACTGGCGAGGCGGTATGGGCGCCGGCGCCGGCATCGACGAGCAAGGCCAAGGCGATGGTGCCGGGGCCGCGCAACCGCGCGACATCGCGAAGGAGGTCGAGGTCGTGGGTTGCCAGCACCGCAGCGAGGACGCCGCCCGATGCGGTCAGTGACTGCGCCACGTCGAGGACGTGCGCGAAGGTGGCAGCCGGCGTGAGCGTGGCAGCCGCCAGCACGTCGAGAGCAGCGTCAGGTGACATCTCCACCGCTGCCGCGCCCTCGCCGGCCGTCTCCGGGGTGATCAGGCGCACGGCATACCCGAGGTTGGCCAGGTGCCGCAGCACCGACGCGGCTGCACTGACTGCCCATTCGAAGGACTCGCTCGTCACCTCGCCCCGGAAGCCCGAGGCGCGAGTGTCCAGGACGATCGTGGCGCGACGGCGCACCGGACGGTCCTCGTGGCGCACCATGAAATCACCGGTGCGGGCGGTCGCCGGCCAGTGGATCCGGCGCAAGTCGTCTCCGTCGCGATACTCCCGCACCGACTGGTCGATCTCGGCGTGAGCCGCCAGCAGCGCCGGTACATCACCGTCGACTCCACCCATCCCGGCGGCCGACGGAGCCCCGGACAGGGGGAGCACCCGGGGGAGCACGATGAGTTCGCTGGGCCCTCCCACCCGAGCGTGTTGAATGGTCAAGCCGAAGGGATCGCGCACCTCGACGGCCAACGGTCCGAGGTGCTGCCGCCCGCGCAACGGAGGGCGGACGGCATACGCGAGGGTGCGTCCCTGGCCAGGCGCCAGCGCGCCCAGGAGCGTGCGCGGCCGTTCGCCGATGCGGACGTCGATGAGGTCCTCGGCCAACAACGCAGGGGTGCTGCGCGAGCGGGCGTTGCGCACCGTGACGGTCACCGCGACGGGCTCATCGACGCTGGTGCGGGCGGGGCTGGTCGAGCGGGAGACCTCGAGGCCGGTGACGCGGCGTTGCACGAGCAGCATGGCGAGGACCGGCAGGGCGATGAGCAGGAACCCGACCCGGGTGAGGTCGGGAAATCCCAGCAGCAGCCCGGCAGCCAGCAACGTCAGGCCCGCCGCGAGGAAGGCAAAGCCCCTCGTCGTCAGCAGGTCACGGCGGCGCGACATGGGCCGTCGTCAGCGGTGAGCGACCGGCACGGGGGTGGCCCGGATGAGTTCGTCGAGCACGTCGCTCGGGGTCCGGCGGGCGAGGACCGCATCGGCGGACAGCAGCAGCCGATGGCCGAGGACAGCCGCCGCGACTCGGTGGACGTCGTCGGGCAGCACGTGGTCGCGTCCCTCGAGCGCGGCGTGGGCCCGGGCGGCCCGCAGGACGTGCAGCGCTGCGCGGGGAGAGGCACCCAGCCGAACGGCTGGGCTGGTGCGGGTGGCGGTCGCGAGGTCGACGACATAGCGACGCAGCGTCGGCGAGGCGTAGACATCCTGGACAACCGAGACCAGCCGGGCCACCGTGGCGGCGTCGGTGACCGGGCGCAATGACTCCAATGGGGAAACGCCGCCGTGATTGTCGAGCATGGCGATCTCGGCCGCCGGGCCCGGGTAGCCCATCGAGATGCGGGCCATGAAGCGGTCACGTTGGGCCTCCGAGAGGGGGTAGGTGCCCTCCATCTCGATGGGGTTCTGGGTCGCCACGACGAGGAAGGGCTGGTGCAAGCCGTAGGTGTGGCCGTCGACGGTGACCTGGCCCTCCTCCATGCACTCCAGCAGGGCTGATTGCACCTTGGGCGAGGCGCGATTGATCTCGTCGCAGACCACGACGTTGGCAAACACCGCCCCCGGGCGGAAGTCGAATTGCCGCACGTCGGGGTTGAAGACACTGATGCCGGTGATATCGCTGGGCAGCAGGTCGGGCGTGAACTGAATGCGTCGCACGGTGCAGTCGATGCTGCGCGCCAATGCTTTGGCGAGCATCGTCTTGCCCACGCCGGGAACGTCTTCCACCAGCAGGTGACCCCCGGCCAGCAACACGGTGACGACGGTGCGCACGACCGCTGGTTTGCCGTCGATGACGGTCTCGACCGCACGGAGCATCCGTGAACTTACTTCGCGCAACTCGGCCAGTGACTCGGCCGTGCACAGCGCGGGGGTGCCAGCAGTGCTGTCCATGTCGGTGCGGGCCTGGCTCACGCGTCCTCCGTCGTCCCTTGCGGTGGGCGGCAGGAGGCCCCCAACCCTGTTGTGCTGCCGCGGAGCCTCGCCCGCTGGAGTTCGAGCCTACGTCGCGATCCTGCCCGCTGGAAGGAAATCCCTCGCCGTGGTGACAAGGAGACAGAAGGAGCGCGCGGGGGGGCCCGGGGGAGGAGGGGGAGGATTCGGAGCGTCAGGTGGAGAGAAAGGGAGGAAATTGGTCCCCTAGTGGGTCGATGTGGAGTATGGTGGGGCACCAAGGATCGCCGGTGGGGACGGACTAATCGGCGCCGAGGACACCGCTGCCGAGCGGGGTTCGGGTCCGAGCGCAGCGGCTAGCGCAGAAGGGGAGGTGGGCGCCACATGTTCCTGGGCACCTATCACCCTCGCCTGGACGAGAAGGGGCGGCTGATCCTGCCGGCCAAGTTCCGGGATCAGCTCGCCGAAGGCCTGGTCATGACCAAGGGACAAGAGCACTGCATCTTCGTCTACCCCAAGGCCGTCTTCATCGAGCAGGTGGAGCGGATCCAGTCCGCGCCGAGCTCGGTCAAGCGGGTGCGCGACCACAGCCGCATCTACCTGTCCAGCGCCCTGGACGACGTGCCCGACCGGCAGGGCCGGGTGACCATCCCGCCGAGCCTGCGGGACTACGCCAACCTCACCCGCGAGGTGGCCGTCATCGGTACCGGTTCCCGCGCGGAGATCTGGGATGCCCAAGCCTGGGCCGACTACCTGGAGGCCGCCGAGGCCGCCTTCGCCGACCAGTCCGAGGAGGTGATGCCCGGAGTGTTCTGACCGGCCCGTAGGCCACCCGCCTGCGTCGAGGTCTCCAGCCGCTTGACCCGTCCCGATGCGACTTCCCCCGTGTCGGGCCGAGGGCCAGCACCGCTTTCTAGCAGTTCCCAAGCGGATGGAGACCTGGGTGCAGGCACTGACCCAGCCGAACGGCATACCGCAGCTGCTGAGCCACCACCGGACCGCACGTCCAGGACCAGTACCCACCCCCATACCCGCACATCCAGAGCAGGAGCGAGCATGACCGACCGGACCGCGGCGCAACGGCATACGCCGGTGCTGCGTGACCGGGTCTTGGACCTGCTGGCACCGGCCTTGGAGCGCGACGGGGCGGTCTATGTCGATGGGACGCTCGGCATGGGAGGCCACGCCGAGGCCGTGCTGGAGCGCTTCCCGAAGGCTCGAGTCATCGGGATCGACCGCGACGAGCAGGCCCTTGCCCTCGCCGGCAGCCGCCTGGCTGCGCACGCCGACCGAATCTCGCTCGTGCACGCGGTCTACGACGAATTCGACTCTGTCGTCACGGATTTGGGTCTCTCTCGGGTCGATGCGGCGCTCTTCGACCTCGGCGTCTCCTCGTTGCAGCTCGACGAGGAGGACCGCGGGTTCGCCTATCGAGTCGACGCGCCGCTGGACATGCGGATGGACCAAGGGCGTGGTCGCACGGCAGCCGAGGTCCTCAACGAGTACGAGCCGGCCCGGTTGGAGACATTGATCAAGGAGTACGGCGAGGAGCGCTACGCCAAGGCGATCGTCCGGGCGATCGTCGCCGAGCGCGTCGTGCACCCGTTCACCACCTCCGGTCCGCTGGTCGAGCTGCTCAAGCGGGTGGTCCCGGCCGCCTCGCAGCGCAGCGGAGGCCACCCGGCCAAGCGCACCTTCCAGGCTCTGCGCATCGAGGTCAACGCGGAACTCGACGCGTGGCGGCGCGCGCTCCCTGCCGCGATCCGGCGGCTGCGGGTCGGGGGGCGGATCGCGGTGCTCTCCTACCACTCGCTGGAAGACCGCATTACCAAGCAAACCCTCGCGGCCGGCGCCCACTCGCGCACGCCAGCCGGTATGCCGGTCGAGCGGCCGCAGGACGCGGCCTACCTGCGACTGCTGACCCGGGGCGAGGTGCCCTCGCCTGCGGAGATCGAAGCCAACCCGCGAGCCGCCTCGGCACGGCTGCGGGCCGCCGAACGCATCACCGATGTCGACCAGGGGGAGATGGCATGAGTCAATCGACCGGAGCCCTGCGCGTGCAGAACTCGCGCCCGATGGGTCGAGCTTGGGTCCGTCCGAGCAGTGGCCGGGTGTCGCTGCGAGTGGTGCCTGCCGCCATCGAAGGCACGGGCACCGGGGCGTTCGCCGCCGCGTGCCTGGCTGTGCTCGTCACCGGCCTGTTGGCCTTGCTTGTCCTGCACACTCAGCTCACCCAGGGGTCGTTCACCCTTCACGACCTCAAGAACAAGAGCGGCGCTCTCACCGACGCCTCGCTGGAACTCAACCGCTCCTTGGACCAGCAGCGCTCTCCCGCCAACCTGGCAGCCAAAGCCCGGGCGCAGGGCATGGTGCCAGCGACGTCGATGGCTTTCATCCGGCTCGCTGAGGGCACCATCGTCGGAGTCGCCCAGCCTGCGCCGGCCGCGCCGGTCGCGCCGGTCGCCGCGCCGGCACCCGCGCCGGTCGCACCCGCAGCCGCACCAGCGCCCGCTGCTCCGGCGCCCGCTGCCACGGCCACCACCCAGACGCCGCCGACGACGGGCTGACCGATGGCCGCCACCGCACCTCGTACTCCCGGACGAATCCGGCTGCGCCGCAAGCGTGCTGGCGTCGTTGGCCACCCCCTACGCCGCGCCCGCGGGCTCTACCTCTCGGCGCTGTTCATCTTCACCATCTTTGCCGCGCAGTTGGTGCGGGTGCAGGCATTCGATGCCGCCAGCGTCCAGCAGGCCGCCCTGGACAAGCGCCTGCAGACGGTGGTCGTGCCGGCTGTCCGTGGGCGCATTCTCGACGCGAAGGGCCAGGTCCTGGCCGCGAGCGTGGAGCGGCGCACCGTGACGGTCAACCAGAACGCCGTCAAGGAGTACACCCGGACCATCGACAAGAAGCTCGTCAAGGTGGGCGTTGTCGGCGCCGCCCAGCGCCTGGCCCCCCTGCTCGGCACGACGCCTGAGGCTCTGCTGCCGGACCTGCTGGGGACCAGCTACTACCGGATCATCGCGCGCAACGTGGCGCCGACGGTGTGGCGTGAGATCGAGGGCATGGGGATCCCGGGGATCGCCAGCGAGGTCACCTATCAGCGGGACTACCCCGCGGGGGAGACCTCCGCGCCCATCGTCGGCTTCGTCACCAGCTCCGAGGCGGACACCCTCAAGGGCAACGCCGGCATCGAGCAGATGACCGAGAAGCAGCTCGCCGGCACGCCGGGGAGCGTCGTCTACGAGCAGGCTCGGGACGGCAAGGAGATCCCGTGGGCGGTTCGGCCCGGGGTCGAGGCGGTCGATGGCCTGGACGTCACGCTGACGATCGACAGCGACCTGCAGTGGACCGCCCAGCACCTCATCGCCGAGCAAGTGGCCAAGACTGGGTCAATCTCCGGGTACGTCGTCGTCATGGAAGCCAAGACCGGCAAGCTCCGCGCGGTCGCCTCGGCGCCGAGTTTCGACCCCACCCAGGTCGGCAAGGCCAAGGCGTCGCAATTGCGCAGCGCCGCTTTCCAGGACCTCTACGAGCCGGGGTCGACGGCCAAGGTCATGAGCATGGCTGCTGCCCTGGAGGAGGGCCTGGTGACCCCCGCCACGGGCGTCGTCGTGCCCAACCGGTTGCGCCGCGCTGACCGCACCTTCAAGGACTTCGCTGACCACCCCACCCAGAACCTCACGGTCGCGGGAGTGCTGGCCAAGTCGAGCAATATCGGCACCATCCTGTCGACCGAAGCCGTGCCGCCCGCGACGATGGAGCGCTACTACCGCGCCTTCGGCCTGGGCAGTCCCTCCGCGGTCGGGTTCCCTGCCGAACCGACCGGGGGCGTGACCCCGGCCGCCCAGCTCAGCGGCTCGCAGCGCTACACCCAGCTGTTCGGTCAGGGCATCTCGCTGAGCGCCATTCAGGCGACGAGCGTCTTCCAGACCATTGCGAACAAGGGCGTGCGGATGCCCGCCACGCTCATCGAGGGCACCTCCGAACCGGGTCGACCGGTGGCCCCGCAGGCGCTGCCCGAGGGGCAGCGCGTGGTGTCCGAGAAGACAGCGACCGAGCTGTCCCAAATGCTCGAGGGGGTCACCGGCACCGGCGGGACCGCCACCAAGGTCGTCATCCCCGGCTATCGCGTCGCGGGCAAGACCGGCACGGCATACCGGTATGAGGACCGGCTGGCCGACTACAGCGGCTACACCACCTCGTTCATTGGCTTTGCTCCCGCAGACGACCCGCAGTTCGTCGTGGCCGTCACGCTGCAAAAGCCGGCGCTGGACAACCCGAGCGGCTCCGGGCTGTGCGGCCCCATCTTCACCGAGGTCATGAGCTACGCGCTGCAGTCCTACCAGGTGCCCCCCACCGGCACGACGGCTCCGGGTCTGCCGTTGACCTTCGACGGCTCGACCCAAGGCGCAGCCGGCGTCATCAGCGACAGCAAGCCCAACGGCTAGCCTTCCTCTCGTGCGATTTCCCCGCCCGGTGGGTCTTGACCCGGTGCCGCTGTCGGTCCTGGCCCGGCTCGTTGCAGCCGACCCGGCATCCGCCGGGGGCTCGGATGCGGTGGCGGTCGCTGGGGTCACGCTCGACTCGCGGGCGGTGCTGCCCGGGGACCTGTATGCCGCCCTGCCGGGCGCTCGCGCCCACGGTGGCCGGTTCGCGCTGGGAGCGGTGGCTGATGGGGCCGTGGCGGTGCTGACCGACCCGGCTGGGGCAGACCTCATCGCCTCCTTCGCTCGCGAGAGCGGCGGCACGCCAGCGGTGCCCGTGCTCGTCGTCCCTGCACCCCGGGCGGTGCTGGGGGAGGTCGCGGCTCTGGTGTACGGCCAGGCAGCCCAGCGGTTGCGCATGTATGGCGTGACCGGTACCAACGGCAAGACCACGACGGCATACCTGCTGGAATCGGGCCTGCGCGCGCTGGGCGTGCCCACCGGGCTCATCGGCACCGTCGAGACCCGGATCGGCGACGAGCGCCTGGAATCCAGTCGTACGACACCGGAGGCGCCCGACCTGCACGCGATCCTGGCCGTCATGGCGCAGCGCGATACCTCGGCCGTCGTCATGGAGGTGTCCAGCCACGCGCTCGCCCAGCACCGGGTGGATGGAGTCGTCTACGACGTTGCTCTCTTCACCAACTTGTCGCAGGACCACCTCGACTACCACGCCGACATGGAGGACTACTTCTGCGCCAAGGCGGCCCTGTTCACCCCGACCCGATCACGCAGTGGGGTCGTCTGCATCGACGACGAGTGGGGTCGCCGTCTGATGGAGCGCAGCGAGGTCCCCGTCGTCAGCGTCGGCTCGATGAGCCCGGCTGACTGGCGGATCCACGCCTCGGCCGCCGCAACCGGGGAATTCGAGCTCGTCGGTCCGACGGGGTCGCTGCGGCTGAAGAGTCACCTGCCCGGGACGTTCAACGTGGTCAATACCGCGATGGCCGCCGTGGCCCTCCTAGAGAGCGGGTATGCCGTCGCCGAGGTTGCTGCCGCGATGGCCAGGCCGCCGCAGGTTCCCGGCCGGATGGAGCTCGTCGTCGGTGGTCCCGAGGACCCGCGGTGTGTCGTGGACTTCGCGCACACCCCGGAAGCGGTCTCGGCGGCGCTGGCCGCCTTGCGACCGACGACCCCAGGGTTGCTGATTGTCGTGTTGGGCGCCGGCGGCGACCGCGATGCCGGTAAGCGGGCGGCCATGGGAGCAGCGGCAGCCCGGCACGCCGATCTCGTGGTCGTCACCGACGACAACCCACGCTCCGAGGACCCCGCGGTCATCCGGGCGGCTGTCCTGGCCGGGGTGCATCGAGTCGACCCTGCCTCCGGCCGCGATTCCGGGGCCGGCCGGGCAGCGGACATCGCGGAAGCGGTCCGGGTGGCGCGCGAACAGGACCGTCCGCACGAGGCCACCGTCGTCGTCCTCGGCAAGGGCCACGAACGCGGGCAGGAGATCGCGGGGGTGGTCCACGCCTTCGATGATCGGGAGGCTCTCGCCGCAGCCTTGCGGGGCATCGAGTATCGCCCAGGGGATGGATCAGCAGGAGTGCCCTCATGATCGCCATGTCGTTGGCCGACGTCGTCGCTGCGACGGGAGGTCGATTGGAGCCGCTCGGGCTTGACGGGACCCATGCCGCCCACCTCGTGGTCGACGGCCCGGTCGTCACCGATTCGCGAGCGGCCGGCCCGGGAAGTCTCTACGTCGCGCGCGTCGGTGAACACGCCGATGGCCATCGTTTCGTCGCGGCCGCCGCTGACGCTGGTGCCGTCGCCGCGCTGACCAGCCGGACGGTCGCGGAGTTGCCCTGCGTCGTCGTGGACGATGTGCAGACCGCCTTCGGCAAGCTCGCCCGGGCGGTGCTCGACCGGGCGCTAGCCCAGCCCGAGGGCTTGCTCGTCGTCGCGGTGACCGGGTCGTCCGGCAAGACGAGCACCAAGGACCTGTTGGCCCAGGTGTTGTCCGACATCGGACCGACCGTCGCGCCGGAGAACTCGCTCAACGGCGAGATCGGGGTCCCCCTGACGGTATGCCGGATCACCGCCGAGACCCGGGTGCTCGTCGCCGAGATGGGCGCCCGCGGGCTCGGCCATATCGCCTACCTGACCCAGATCGCCCCGCCACGGATCGGGGTCGTGCTCAACGTCGGCACCGCTCATGTCGGCGAGTTCGGCAGCCAGGCGGCGATCGCCCAGGCCAAGGGTGAACTCGTCGAGGCGTTGCCCGCTGACGGGGTCGCCGTCCTCAACGCCGACGATCCAGCGGTGGCGGCGATGGCGCAGCGGACCGCCGCGCAGGTGGTGCTCGTGGGGGAGAGCGCTGCGGCCGAGGTCCGAGCCGTCGACGTCCGGCTCGACGACTCCGGCCGGCCGAGCTTCCGGGTGCAGACCCCCGACGGCACGGCCGAGGTCGCCCTGGCGCTGCACGGCCGCCACCACGTGGGCAACGCCCTCGCGGTCCTCGCGGTGGCCCTGGCAGCCGGTATGCCGTTGGGCCGCGCCGTTGCGGCGTTGGGGCAGGCTCGACCGGTGAGCCGGTGGCGGATGGAAGTCACCGACCGGCCCGATGACGTGCGGATCGTCAACGACGCCTACAACGCCAACCCCGACTCGATGCGGGCGGCACTGCAGGCCCTGGCCGTCATGGCCGCTGGTGGTGGCGCCGACCGGCGCCGCACGTGGGCCGTGCTCGGCGAGATGTTCGAGCTCGGCGAAGATGCCGAGGCAGCCCATGCCGCGGTGGGTGAGCTGGCGGTCGCCACGGGGGTGGACGTCCTCGTCGTCGTCGGCACGGGTTCGGGCGCGCAGGCCATGGCGGGCGGGGCACGGCATACCGGAGCTCGTGCGGCCGCGAGCGGGAGCGGACCCGAGATCCACGAGGTGCCCGACACCGACGCGGCATACGAGCTCATCAGCGCGAATTGTCGGGCCGGCGACGTCGTGTTGACCAAGTCCAGCAACGCCGCGGGACTACGGTGGCTCGGAGACCGGCTCGCGGGGAGGGACGTGAAGGCATGAAAGGCGTGCTCGTCGCCGCGGCAGCCTCGCTCGTGCTCACCCTGCTCGGCACCCCGCTGTTCATCCGGTTCCTCGTGGCCCGGCAGTACGGTCAGTTTGTCCGCGACGACGGACCGACCTCGCACCACACCAAGCGCGGCACCCCGACGATGGGCGGGGCGGTCATCGTCGGGGCGACCCTCGCGGCCTACGCGCTCTCGCACCTGTTCACCTGGACCGGGCCGTCGGCCTCCGGGCTGCTGGTGCTCTTCCTCATGACCGGGCTGGGCTTCGTCGGTTTCCTCGACGACTTCATCAAGATCTCGCGGCAGCGCAGCCTCGGCCTACGCAGCGCGCAGAAGCTCGTGGGACAGGGCCTGGTCGGGGTGATCTTCTCGGTCCTCGTGCTGCAGTTCCCCAACCAGATGTTCCGCACCCCGGCCTCGACCGCGATCTCGTTCGTGCGAGACACCCGCTTCGACCTGGCCTTCTTCGGGCCGATCATCGGGGTGATCCTCTTCGTGCTGTGGGCCAACTTCATCATCACGGCGATGTCCAACGGAGCCAACCTCACCGACGGCCTCGACGGCCTCGCGACCGGTGCTTCGACGATGATCTTCGGGGCGTATGTGCTCATCGGGATCTGGACGTTCAACCAGAACTGCCAAACCAATCCGGGCGCCAAGTGCTACGAGGTGCGCGACTCGATCGACCTGGCCATCGTCGCGGCAGCAGCCATGGGTGCCTGCTTCGGGTTCCTGTGGTGGAACGCCTCGCCGGCCAAGATCTTCATGGGGGACACGGGATCGCTGGGGCTGGGCGGCGCGATCGCCGGCCTGGCCATCTGCTCGCGCACCGAGTTCCTCTCGGTCATCCTCGCCGGTCTGTTCGTCATCGAGACGATCTCGGTGATGATCCAGGTGGGGGTCTTCAAGACCACCCGCAAACGGTTCTTCCGAATGGCACCACTGCACCATCACTTCGAGATGCTCGGGTGGGAGCAGATCACGGTCGTCATCCGGTTCTGGATCATCGCGGGGTTGTTCGTCGCGCTGGGTCTGGGGATCTTCTACGCCGAATGGGTGGTCGGAGCGACATGATCGAGCTGGACCCCTACGAGCCGCGCCCGGGTCTGACCCATCGCGACGCCGATTGGTCGGGGCTGCGGGTCGTCGTCGCCGGGCTCGGGATCAGCGGGTTCGCGGCGGCCGACGCGCTGCTGGAACGCGGCGCCCACGTGACCATCGTCGACGGTGCCGCACCCGGCACCGCTAAGTCCGTCGACGAGCGAGCCCAGATCTTGTCGATCCTCGGCGCGCAGATCCGCCTGGGCGAGGAGCACGTCCGCACCTTGCCGCGGGAGGGCGGCCCGGACGCACCACCGCTGCTGGACCTGGTCATCACCTCGCCGGGCTGGCGGCCCGACCACCCGCTGCTGCTCGATGCGGCGGCGCACGGCATACCGGTGTGGGGAGAGGTCGAACTCGCCTGGCGGATGCGGGCCAAGACCGGGGCCGCCCCCTGGCTCACGGTCACCGGCACCAACGGCAAGACGACGACCGTCAACATGCTTGCTTCGATCTTGCGGGCGAGCGGGCTGCGCGCGATCAGTGCCGGCAACGTGGGCACACCCCTGTTGGAAGCGGTGCTGCACCCCGACCCCTTCGACGTGCTTGCCGTTGAGCTGTCCAGCTTCCAGCTGCATTGGCAGCGGTCGGTGTCGCCGGTCGCCTCGGCCTGCCTCAACGTCGCGGCCGACCATATCGACTGGCATGGCTCCTTCGAGGCTTATCTGCAGGCCAAGGGCCGGGTCTACCACAACACCCAGATCGCCTGCGTCTACAACGTCGCCGATCCGCTCACCGAGCAACTGGTCATTGACGCCGACGTCTTCGAGGGCTGTCGGGCCGTCGGATTCACCCTTGGCGTCCCCGCACCGTCGATGGTCGGCCTGGTCGAGGACGTGCTCGCCGACCGGGCATTCGTCGAGCAACGCCAGCACTCGGCGGCCGAGCTGGCCAGCCTGGCAGACCTGCGCGCCGGGTCGAGCACCGTCGCGCCGCACTATGTCGCCAATGCCCTGGCCGCAGCGGCGCTCGCCCGAGCCTTCGGTGTCGGCCCGATGTCCGTGCGCGACGGGCTGCGCGGCTTCCGCCCCGACCCGCACCGCATCGCCGAAGTGGCCACCATCGGCGGCGTGCTCTACGTCAACGACTCCAAGGCGACCAATCCCCACGCCGCGGAAGCTGCGCTCGCGTCGTTCGAGTCGGTCGTGTGGATCGCCGGCGGGCTGCTCAAGGGGGCCGACATCGACCCCCTCGTCGAGAAGTTTGCCCCTCGGCTCAAGGGCGTCGTGGTCATCGGCGCGGATCGGGCCCAGATCGCAGCCTCGGTCGCGCGACACGCACCGCAGGTCCCCTTGCTGGACCTCGGGGCCCCCGACACTGGACGGGTGGATGCCGCCAGCGCCGAGTCCGTCATGGGCGAGATCGTGGCCGGGGCCGCCGGGTTGGCGGTCCCCGGAGACGTCGTGCTGCTTGCGCCAGCCGCGGCCTCGATGGACATGTTCGCCAGCTACGGCGCACGGGGGTTGGCCTTCGAGGCCGCGGTGCGCCGGTTGGCGGAGGCATCCGGACCATGACGACGACCAGCCAACGCCGCCCGCCTACTCGCTCGGCTGCCACCTCTCCGGTCGCCGGTCGACGCCGCGACGTGCGCTCCCGCGTCGCGGAGCTCCAGCGCCGATGGGCCCCCTGGGGGGCGCGTCTGGACTCGCCGGTCACGAGCTACTACGTCCTCATCGGCGCGACCGCAGCCCTCGTCCTCATCGGGTTGGTCATGGTCCTGTCCGCGTCGATGGTCACCGCCCTCAAGGCCGAGGGCTCCTCGTATGCCGTGTTCACCAACCAGGCGGTCTTCGCCGTCGTCGGCCTGGTCGCAGCGATCGTGGCGGCGAAGATCCCTGTTCGATTGTGGAAGCGTCTGGCCCTACCCGCGCTCGTGGGTGCCGTGGCGCTGCAGGCCGCCGTGTTCACCCCGTTGGGAGCGGTCGTCAACGGCAACCGAAACTGGCTGCGCATCTTCGGCATGAGCATGCAACCCTCCGAACTCACCAAGCTCGGGCTGGTCCTCGTCGGAGCGCTCATCTTGTCCAACCGGCGCCACCAGCTGGGTAGCCTCAAAGCCGCGATCATCCCTTACTTGGTCCCCATCGTGGCGCTCACGGTCGGTCTCGTCCTGGCTGGCCACGACCTTGGCACCGCCCTCATCCTCATCATCGTCGTGGGCGTGGTGCTCTATGTCGCTGGTGTGTCGGCCCGCCTGTTCGCCGTGGCTGGCGCCGTCGCTGCCGCCGTCGTGGCCGGGTTGGTGCTGACCAGCCCCAACCGTGTCGGACGCATCACCAACTGGCTCTCCGGCGATTGCACCGACCCCAACGGGGTCTGCGGTCAGTCCGTCCACGGGCTCTATGCCCTTGCTGACGGCGGCTGGTGGGGAGTGGGTCTGGGCGCCAGCAAGGAGAAGTGGGCCTGGTTGCCGGAGGCGCACAACGACTTCATCTTCGCCATCATCGGCGAGGAGTTGGGCCTGCCTGGCACCCTGGTCATCCTCGGGCTCTTCCTGGTCTTCGCCACGGCATGCCTGCGGATCGTGTTGCGCAGCGACGATCACTTCGTCCGTGTCGCGACAGCCGGGGCGATGGCGTGGATCCTCGGCCAGGCGATGGTCAACATCGGCGCGGTGATCGGGCTGCTGCCGGTCATCGGGGTCCCGCTACCGTTCGTCTCCGCCGGTGGCTCGGCCCTCATCTCCTCGATGCTGGCTGTCGGCATGCTCGTGTCCTTCGCGCGCCACGAACCCGGCGCCCAGGACATCCTTTCGGCCCGCCCCGGCGTCGTGAAGCGCTCGCTGGCCGTCCTGCCCGGCCGTCGGGCGCGCTAGCCCTCGCAAAGGACCCGGTCATGAGTTCCCTTCCGCCTGCAGTCGATCCCTCCGCGTCCCAGCTGGAGCTCGCACCGTTGCGGTCCGTGCTGCTGGCTGGGGGCGGCACCGCCGGCCACGTGTCGCCGTTGCTAGCTGTCGCCGACGCGCTGACCCGATCTTTTCCCGAGGTGTCCGTCACCGCGTTGGGCACCGAGGCGGGGCTGGAAGCGCGCTTGGTGCCGCAGCGGGGGTATCCGCTGGAGTTCGTCCCCCGAGTGCCGATGCCGCGCCGGCCCAACGCCGCGGCGCTGCGCTTCCCCGGCAACCTGCGCGCCGCCGTCGTGGCGGCCGGGGCCGCCATCGACCGCACCCAGGCGCAGGTCGTGGTGGGATTCGGTGGCTATGTCTCGTCACCGGCATACCTGGCTGCTCGGATGCGCAAGATCCCCATCGTCGTCCACGAGCAGAACGCCCGGCCGGGCTTCGCCAACCGCCTCGGCGCCCGCCTCACTCGGCATGTCGCGACCACCTTCCCGAGCACGGTCCTTCCGCACGCGCAGTGCATCGGTATGCCGTTGCGCCGCGAGATCACGACGTTGGACCGACGGGCCGTGCGGGAGGAGGCGCTCACGGCATACGGGCTGCGCGACGGGCTTCCGACCCTGCTGGTCACCGGAGGGTCCTTGGGGGCGCAGCGGCTCAACGCGGCCTTCGCCGCGCGCGCTGCCGCCCTGTCCGCCGCGGGCATCCAGGTGTTGCACGTGACCGGAGCGGGGAAGGACTTCGAGCCGGAGGGGACCGACCCGGAGGTGCCTTATCGGGTCGTGAGCTACGCCGATCGCATGGACCTCGCCCTGGCGGTCGCTGACCTGGTCGTGGCGAGGGCCGGTGCCAACACCGTCTGCGAACTGACCGCTGTGGGGCTGCCAGCCGTCTACGTCCCGCTGCCGATCGGCAACGGCGAACAGCGGTTCAACGCAGCCGACGTCGTCGCGGCCGGAGGCGGCCTGCTCGTCGAGGACGCCCAGGTCACCCCCGAATGGGTCGATGAGACTGTGGTGCCGTTGGCGCAGGATCGGGCTCGACTCGATGTCATGGCAACGGCCGCCGCGGGGGCGGGGCGGCGGGATGCCGATCTCGCCATGGTGGAGATCATCCGGTCGGCGGTCCGAACGGGACGCTCGTCGTGACCCTGCCGACCAGCCGCTTCGACTACCTTGCCCCCGTGCCGGCGGCGCGGGATCTCGGGGTCGTGCACTTCATCGCGATCGGCGGTGCCGGGATGTCCGGCGTGGCGCGAGTCCTGATCGCCCAGGGCATTTCGGTGACCGGGTCGGATGCGCGGGACTCGGCAGTCGTCGCGGCGCTCGCCGAGGCCGGGGCACGGGTCTGGATCGGCCACGACGCCGCCCATGTCGAGGGCGCGGACACAGTGGTCGTCTCCAGCGCGATCCGCGAGGACAACCCGGAACTTGCTGCCGCGCGGGCTGGCGGGCTGCGGATCCTGCATCGGTCCCAGGCGTTGGCGGCCACCATGACCGACACACACTGGCGCATTGCTGTAGCCGGCGCCAACGGCAAGACCACGACGACCGCGCTGTTCGCCTACCTCCTCACCGCCCTCGGCGAGGACCCCTCGTTCGTCGTCGGGGGGGAGTTGGTCGGTGGCGACCTCGGGGTCATGGGCAACGCCCGCTGGGGTGCCGGCCCGCACTATGTCGTCGAGGCCGACGAGAGCGACGGGTCCTTCCTCGTCTACCACCCGCACATCGCCGTCGTCACCAGCGTGCAGCCGGATCATCTCGACTACTACGGCACCGCCGAGGTCGTCGAGGAGGCCTATCGCGCGTTCGTCGCGACCATCCCCAGCGATGGGCTGCTCGTCGTGTGCGTCGATGATCCCGGAGCGGCCCAGCTGGGCGGGTGGGCCCAAGCGCAGGGGCTTCGGGTCGTCGGCTACGGCACCAGTCACGCTGCCGAAGTCCGGGTCAACGAGATTGCCAGCGCCGGGCTGCGCTCGTCGGCACGACTGCACGTCGGCGGGGCCGACTACTTGCTGGACCTGCCGTTGCCGGGTGCCTACAACGTCCGCAATGCGGCTGCCGTCGTCGCGGCCGCTGCAGTGGGGCTCGGGCTCGAACCACGAGCGGTCGTGGAGGCCCTGCGCGAGTTCCCCGGTGTGCGACGACGATTCGAGCATCAGGGCACCGAGCGGGGCGTCGATGTCGTGGACGACTACGCCCACAATCCGGCCAAGGTCGCGGCGGCGGTCTCGACCGGCCGCCGCATCGCCGACGAGCGCGGCGGGCGCTTCGTGGCCGTCTTCCAGCCGCACCTCTACAGCCGTACGAAGGATTTTGCCGCCGAGTTCGGGGCGGCCCTCGCGGGTGCCGACGTGGTGCGGGTGCTCGACGTGTATGCCGCCCGAGAAGATCCGATGCCGGGTGTCAGCGGCGCGCTGGTCGCCGCGGCGGTGCACGCTGTCGCCCCCGATCGAGACGCCCGATTCATCGCGGACCGCGAGGCGGTCCTCGCTGAACTCGACGCCATGGTCCGCCCCGGCGATCTCGTGGGCTTCGTCGGCGCCGGTGATGTCAACGAGCTCGGCCCCGCGCTGTTGGCCCGGCTGGCAGCGGGATCGGCACCGCGCTGATGGCGCCGTCGTGGCTCACCCGGCATCGTGCCGTACGCACTGGTCTGGCCAGCTCCCGGGTGCGGTTCGAGCAACGAGCTGCGGACGTGCGACGTCGTCCGGCCCGGCTCATCGCGGCGCTGATGAGTGTGGTCGTGGTCGCAGCAGTCGTGGCCTGGCTGGTCTTCTTCAGCTCGGTGTTGGCGCTGCGCGAGGTGCGGGTCGAGGGCGTCGAAGAGGCGGACAAGGCAGCCGTGCTCGCGGCCGTGACCGTACCACCGGGTACGCCCCTGGCTCGGGTCGACCTGGCAGCAGTCACCGCGGCCGTCGCCAAGGTTGCCGTGGTTCGGGAAGCCCACCTCACCCGGAGTTGGCCTGACGCTCTCACGGTCACGGTATATCCGCGGGTCCCCTTGGTGGCGCTGCGCAACAGCGACGGCAGCTTCAGCCTTGTCGATGACCAGGCCGCCTCGTTCCGGATCGTCCAGGAGATTCCGGCGGGAGTCATCCCCGTCAACCGGGAGGGCAGTGCGCCGGCGACTGCGGGCCTGCGGGCCGTGCTGCAGGTGCTCCAGGTCATGCCCGCTGAACAGCGCGTTCAGGTCAGCGATATCACCGTCTCGGGGTCGGACCTGGTGACCTTCACGCTCGCGGGGGTCAAGGTGGTGTGGGGAGGGCCTTCGGATCCGGAGAAGAAGCTGCGGGTGCTGACCATCCTCATGGGCACCAAACCGGCGTCCATTGACGTCAGCACCCCCGACACTCCCGTCACCCGCTGACGTCGGCCCGTTCCGGAGCGGGGCCCGTCTCAGTAACCCTCACTGGCCTCGTGAGCCCCATGCGCCACAGTTGTCACACGGCATATGTCTGTCGGCAGGACTGCGCCGGTCAATCTCAGGTGGAGATCCAGGACACGCCGACGACGTGTTTGCCCACCTCCGTGTCAATGCATACCGTCGGGGCGATGGTGTAGCTGGGTTAGGAATCTACCTCTACTAGACCTTCAGACTTAACCAAGAGGCGGCTCGGCGTGTCGGGCCGATCGTTACGACGTGAATCGGCACCGGCGCTCCGCGTCCGGACTGCAGGGACCGCAGCGCGCATCAGGAAGGCCACCATCGTGGGTGCAACACCGCAGAACTACCTCGCCGTCATCAAGGTCGTCGGCATCGGTGGAGGTGGCGTCAACGCCATCAACCGGATGATCGACAAGGGCCTCAAGGGC
>Ga0116181_1001495_pt1 | contig 20108 bp, 16 predicted proteins | sample AD_UKC075_MetaG_FD_89752 | JGI IMG/M metagenome (GOLD analysis project Ga0116181, IMG submission 89752) | Active sludge microbial communities of municipal wastewater-treating anaerobic digesters from USA - AD_UKC075_MetaG | ecosystem: Engineered > Bioreactor > Anaerobic > Digestate | place: USA...
GGAAATTCGGGAAGTCTTAAACTCCCTGAATTTTGCTGAAGTGGAAATTGAAAATCAACAGTTCTTACTCAAAATTAAAGGAACGAAACCGAGTAATAAAATCTTAAAACTCTTCAAAATTAAACCCCCTAAAAATATCATCCCTAAAGAAGAACTATCTCTGTAGACCACTTAAGGTAGTGAGTGTAGTGGCAAAATAACATATTCTAATTTAAATAATATAGATTTGATACGGGTTTCAGCTAAGTGAAGTGTCAAAGTCGGGATAAAGGGGTTCGTAAGGGGGAAAACGCTCCTATCTTGCTGGGAAATCTTTTCTTCCAGTTGTCTTTGTTTTTTTCACTTTTTCTGGGGGTTATAAGGGGATTGGTTTCCCCCTATAGTCGGGTTCACAAAAGAGCACTCCCCACTGAGGGATACTTTTCTCCCTCGGTAGTCTTTGTTGTTTTATATTTTGCTTTTGATTTCTTGCGTGGTCATAGGGGGTGTTACCCCCTTATAGTTCTATTTTATCGGCTACGACGGTCGCTGGCATAAAAGGAAAGGAGAACATAAAGCACGATACCGAATGCCAACCATTTTCCAGCATCTCCCAGACCAAATGCTATCAATAAGTTGGTTAAAGCCTGTAAAAAGATAGCTCCCAAAATAACTCCGATGTAATTTCCATCTCCGCCGGTGAGCGACACTCCACCTACCACTACCGCAGCAATACTGGGCATAACGTAGTTGGAGGCCATATCCTTAAAAGCAATTCCCATGTTGCCAATCAATAGCAGCCCTGTGAGGCTTGCCAGTATTCCACTAATTACAAAAACGACGCACCTTACTGCTTTCACGTTAATACCGCTCAGGTATGCAGTTGTTTCATTAGACCCTACTCCAAAAAGAATCGTACCCCACTTTGTTTTATTAAGCACAATCATAACCAAAACAGTGATAGTAAATAAGATAAAAAGGATGTTAGGAAATTTACCGGTGGATTTGGCAGCGAGAGTTGCCAGAATCGGTGAAGGTCTCCCGGTAATATTTCTTCCTGCTGTATAAGCGTTTACGATGCCCTGGAGAATGTTAGCCATAGCCATGGTTACGACGAGAGGTGGAAGCTCCAGGAAAGAAACCAGCGCTCCGTTGGCTAAACCTATGGCACTTCCCAGAGCCAGAGCAATTAAAATAGCAGCTCCCAGATTGGCATTTTGGCCATCCATAACGCTGGCGGTGAGAACAGCAGTAAGAGTAGCAGCATACCCCACAGATAAGTCTAAACCACTACCTCCAGCAGCAATTACAATCATTTGACACAGGGCAAACAGGGCGGTGAATGAAGCCAGCTTTAAGGTAAACAAAACTTGTTCTACGGTCAAGAAGTTGGGCACTATTATTCCACCCAATGCAAAAAGGAGCACAATCAAGATAAAAGCCACGATTATTTTTTTATATCTTTCAAAAAACATTGATATACCCAGATTCATACCGTTATTCTCCTTTAAATTATTCTTTACTATACAGGGTATAGGCTACGGGAGCAGCAATGGCAATAATCACGATTAATCCTGACACCAGAGTCTGGTAGGCGGTAGAAATATCAGCAAAGAAGATAATTTTGTTCACAAAATTAAGAATTAGAGCTCCTACCAGGGCGAAGTAAACGCTTCCTTTTCCTCCGCTGATGGCTACACCTCCCACAATTGCTGAGGCTATTGCCCTCAAGGTCAGAGGGTCACCCATTCTTGCGTCTCCGGACTGATTTTGTCCTACAAAAAACAGAGCAGCTAAAAAGATAAATATCGAATTGATAATGCAAGCTTGCATTTGCACCTTTGCCGTATTAATACCACTAGCATAAGCGCTCTCGCTATTGCTTCCCACCGCGTAGATATGTCTTCCTATCCTGGTTTTGCTAACGATAAACCATATAAGACAGGCCGCTAAGATTAAAATCAAAGCAGGAGGGATAACACGGCCAAATTGCTTAATATAGGGATGAATTCCTTCTATCATTCCCGGGTTATAGAATATCCTGAACCACTCAACCGATTCTCCCCCCGGGGTGGGTCGCAAGAAAAGGCCAATTCCCAACCATATGTAAGAGGTAGCAAAGGTAACAATAACGGGGGGAATTCTCAAGTAGCCAATACCAAAGCCATTAACTACACCCACTAAAATTGCTACGGCAAGAGTGACAAGGATAGCATAGACTCCAGTTATAGGATCAGATTTCTTCATAACTGTCGTTAGCACGCAGGTAAAAAGAGAAAGTGCCGACCCAGCAGAAAGGTCTATTCCACCAGATATAATGACTACTGCAGCGCCCATCGCTAGAAGTATCAATGGAGCAAAGGCGTTTATGTTTCTGACTATGGATTTAAGGGTAAAGAAATTTTCCTGTAAAATGGCAGTAATGGTAAACATGACTATCAATATCAATAAGCTGGAAAATTCAGGACGAAAAACATAATTTGATAAAGCAGGTCTTGAGGAATTTTGATTGTTTTTATTCATTATTCACCACACCTTATCTCAATCGCATAGAACAGGCGATAATTGTGTCTTGGTTTATATCTCCGCCTTCTAAACTTGCAACGATCTGCCCTTCGTACATGATGAGAACCCTGTCACAGTATTCTACAAGCTCTTCATTATCGCTGGCATAAAGAATGACACTCGTATTCTTTTCTTGCACTTGATTCACGATATACTGATACAAGTCTCTTTTTGCTCCGACATCAATCCCCTTTGCTGGATCAGCCAGCAAAAGAACATTGATGTCAAAGGGCAACCACTTTCCCACCACGACTTTCTGTTGATTTCCGCCTGATAAGTTCTCTACTGGTACATCAACAGTGGGCGTTTTTATAGAAAGGACCTCCACTATCTCCTCGCATTCCCTCCGATATTCATCATAAGGGATAAAAGAAGGATGACCAGGAAGACCCATTTTAGGAAAAATCATATTAAATAATACCGAGCGCTTCAAAAAAAGACCTTCCAATTGTTTATCTCCGGGGACAAACACTATTCCCTCTTTTATGGCATTTAATGGTCTATTTAGTTTGATTTTCTTTCCTCTTAGCTCAGCGTCGCAATGAAGACTATGGAAAGCACCAGCTAAAGCGTGCATCAACTCAAGCTGTCCTTGTCCTGCAAGCCCTCCTATGCCCAGTATTTCTCCTTTTTTCAGGTCGAATGACACATTTTTCAGGGACTTGCCATAATTTAAATTTTTTATACTCAAAATTGTTTCATCAGTTACCGCCACGTGCTTCTTCTCCACCTTTGTTTTTTGAGTATCTCCAGTAATATAGCTTATAATTTTTTCCGGATCTTTTTCATCTTTTTCAAAATCAATAGTGGCTACATTTTCACCATTTCTGAAAATGGTGACATCGTCGCAAATTTCCATTACTTCCCAGAGGCGATGGGAAGTAAAAATCATAGCTACTCCTTCCTTAGCGAGAGCTCTCATGCAGTCAAAAAGATTTTTAACCTGGGCTTGCTCTAAGGCAGCGGTGGGCTCATCTAGGATAAGGAGTTGAGGATTTTGAGAAATAGCCTTGGCTATTTCTACAATCTGCATTTCTCCTGGATTTAATTGGGAAACTTTTTTGTTGATGTCTAGGTCAGGAAGAAGTTGAGCCAATATCTTTCTGGATAATTCTTTGGCACTATCATTGTTTAAAAATATACCATTGCTTTCTTCTTTTCCCAGGACGATATTTTGCCAGACAGTCAAATCTGCCACCAGACTGAGATTTTGAAACACCATGGCAATTCCATCTTTTCGAGCTTCGCTCGGACTCCGGTATCTCACCGTTCTACCTTTATATTTTATCTCTCCCCCATCGGCTTGATAAACACCGCAGATAATTTTGGACATAGTGCTTTTACCCGAACCATTGGCTCCCAGAAGACCGGTGATTCTCCCCTGGTAACAGCGCAAATTGGCATTGGATAGAGCAACTACTCCTCCAAAATTCTTTTTAATTCCTATCGCTTCTAAGACTATCACACTTTATCCCTCACTCTCCAAAATTAGCCATTCTCTACGTTTTTTGTTTCCCCTGCTTGAGAGGATAGTCTCTTTTTTTTCACGTGGATTCCACCTGGGGTGTGGCACGCCAGAGGACCTGGCATTTTAGAAAAAAAGTAGAGAAAAAGCATTGGAACTTGTGCTTTTTCCTCGGGCTGGCAGGGCAGTCTCTCTGCATTTTAATATTCTTTGGTCTCCTATTCATACCGGTTAGCTCTCACCATAGTAAATACAAAGTTGAACAGATTCCTTACTTTACTCCTAATTCGAAGGGATAGAAGCTCACTTTACCCCTTCGAATTAGGAGTAAATTGTCTCGTTTATTCAAATAGTGCTGCTACTTCCTCTTCAGACATAATTTCGCTTAACAGATAGTCGTCTGGTTTGTCTTTCAGGAGTTCCCACGCCTCATCAAAGTTTTCATCGGTGACGAACATGCTAACCTGATAATAGAAAGTATTATCTTTCAAGATGTCCGGCTTGAAATTTTTCCCGTTATAAAGCTGCAGAGCTATGCGAAAAGCAGTTCCACCAATTCCGGGAGGATTGGGCTGAGTGCAAGCCTTGAAATCGGCTCCCTGGTCTCTTAATTTTTTCCATTCTTTAAAGAAAGCAGTGCCTGGGTCTCCATACATAACTTTAGGGAGCTTATTGGCATCCAGGAAGGCAGAAAGAATTCCAAATGCCATACCATCTTGAGTGATTACCGCGTCAATTTGTTGGCCAGAAGCGATGATCTGGGTGGCTACTTCTTTAGCCTTGGTCTGGTCCCAGTATCCTGAGGTATCAGCAATCAACTTGATATCAGGGTAGTTCGCAAGCACCTCATAGGTTGCTCTAATTCGTTCATTGTTTGCCGGATGTCCTTCTAAACCATAGATTTGAACGGCGTTCCCTTTCTGGAGAGTGGAGGCAATGAATTCTACATTTTTCTTATTCCAGGCATAATGGTCCAGGGTTATGTTGACAACATCAGGAGCGGTTACCGTGGCATCAAAAGAAACAACCAGAATACCTTCTTCCTGGGCTTCTTTTATTACTCCATTTAATGCATCGGGAGAGTTGGGGTTCACCATAATTATATCCATTCCCTGGGATATAAAATCGCGAAGGATGTTAGCCTGCTCTGTGGCGTCACCGTTAACAATATTATTTACTATCTTGTAATCAGCAATTTTGCCTGCAGCCTTGTACTCATCGCCGACTTCCTGCATAGCAGCTATCATGATGTCTCGCCAAGAAGTTCCTGACGAACCAGTAGAAATTCCTACCACCGGAAGTTTTTGAGCAAAAACCTGGCTACCAAGGCTTAAAAATAACACGCAAATAACACTTATCACCAGTAACTTGGATATTCTTTTCGACATGCTTAAAATCACCTCTTTCTTTTAATTATAAGTCAGGCTTACTGAGAAAACCTCTGAATCGATTTGCTATTCTTTTTGTCACCTCCTTTTCTAAAACAAATTTAAAAAGCACCATTTACTTCCAGTTATGATGTTATATCGTGTATATAATACCATATTTTATAATTTATAACTCCCTGTTTGGCTTTTGTCAAACAAATATTTTCGCTAACTTGCATAAAATCCCTTTACAGCGGCTTATTATAAAACTATGACCTCAGCTGGAAACTCTTGACTCAGAATCCGAAATGAAGGGGGAAATAGTGGTTGCCTTTTGGGTAATAAGTATATTCTTACCCTGTTTCTTTTTACCCCGTTCGGGTCTACCTCTCGTAGTGGTGATGATAGGAACTTGAACTTATTGTCTCTGGCTTCAGAGCATGTTTACTGCTATCTTTAGCTTTCTCAGTAGTAATTCTTTCATCTTTTCAGCCCATGAGGCTTCTCTTCTCGCAAATCTTGGTTAACTCCCGGAGATGGTGATAATTAGAGGGCATGAAAACATTCTCCATAAGAACCATAGGTTTCCCAAGAGACTCTGGAGACTCCTTCATGGGAGATGGGCTGGTGCTGATTCAATTGAGCTAACCGGCTTTTTTCATTTTTTCATGTCGGGCTCTCATACCTGGAAATGGCTCACCATTATCTGGAGTTCTTGTGCCATGTGGGCTAAGGATTCCACAGCTGAGGTAATCTCCTCAAGCGATGCGCTTTGCTCTTCAGTAGAAGCGGAAATCTCTTCTGAAGAAGCAGCATTTTCTTCTGCTACGGCAACTATAGAGTTTACCCGTTCAGTTGCTTCTCCAATGGAATAGCTGATTTCTTCTACTGCTTTAGCCACTTCACTGGTAGCGATGTTGGTTTCTTCTTGAGTAGATAAAAGGTCTTTTTGTGCTTTCTCAAGAATTTGAGAAGAAGAGGCAATGTGATTGATATTCTCGACAACTCCCTGAATGGTCTTAAGAATCTGGGAAAAACTCCGGGCTACGGTTTCCCCTTTACCGGTTCCTTCTTTTACCTCTTCTTGAGCTCTCTCCATATTTTTGACTGCCAGTTGAGTATCTCTTTGAATCTCTCCGACGAGCCCGGCAATCTGCTGCGCTGCCTGAGCTGAATCTTCAGCTAAATCTCGCACCTCATTTGCTACTACGGCAAATCCCCGTCCTGCTTCTCCTGCTCGAGCGGCTTCAATCGCTGCATTTAAAGCCAGTAGATTGGTCTGTTCGGTGATTTCCGTAATTACATCCACGATTTTGCCGATTTCTTCAGATCTTCCTTCTAAGGCAGCGATACTTTCTGCTACTTCCTGGGTTACCCGGGAGATGGCAGTAATTCCCTCCATGAGGAGGCCAAGAAGTTCTTGTCCTTTTTGGGCTTCTTCTCCAGCTTGAGCTCCTGATTGAGTTGCTTTTTTAATTTCTTCTTGAATGTGCTTTAGTGCTGTGGCGTTTTCGTTCAGTCGCTCTTTCATCACTGTGTCGAGGCGCTCCACGTTTTCCTGGGTTTTCTCCCGGATGTTTTGAGCCATCTTGTTGATTCCCTCTACAGTTCCACTTAAATGTTGTAGATCTTCTTCCTGGCGAACGGAGCCCTCCGCCACCTGAGTCATAGTTCTCGCAATCTCCTGAGTGGCTTTGGAAACCTCTTCTACCGAGGAAGAGAGCTCTCCGGAAGAAGAAGCCAGTTTAGAAGAAACACCGATGACATTTTGTACCACTTCCCGCCATTTCTCAGCCATGTTTTTTAAAGCTCTACCTAAGAGACCCAGCTCGTCTTTGCGCTTCAGAAGGTGGGCTGGAATTTCCACCGAGAGGTTTCCTTCTCTCAGAAGCTCAGCTTGTTTTGTGGCTACTTGAACAGGATGGGAAATAGAGCTACCCAGGAGGAAAATGATAATGATACTCGCAATCAGTGCTGCTACAGAGAAGATGATTATCATCCGGGAGGTACCGGATATCCCGCTTGAGACGATACTTTCTGCCTCGTCAGTCGGTACACCGATAAAGAGAATTCCCACTACTTCCCCCTTATCCACGATGGGGTCATAGGCAGTGTAATAGTTCGCTCCTAAAATTTCTGCTTTGCCTATATACAAATTTTTCGCCATTACTGGTTCATATGCTGCGCTATCAGTGCCCAGCATGGTTCCCACTGCCCGATTGCCATCTGTAGTCTTGATGCTGGTGGTGATTCTTCTGAAGTCATTTCCTTCTCTCACAAACACGGTTGCTACAACACCAAGTTTATCGGTTATCTCATCGACCATATCGTGTCTACCTTCGAGAGGTACGCCGTCTTTATCCACCAGAGCACCATCCACCATTTTTATCTCTCCAAAGTGTTTTTCGGCAAATAAATGCACCGAATGCATATCGCTTTGCAGCTTCATTAATAAACTGTGTTCCATCACATTCTCGGCTACGTCTCTCAAAGAAGGCGTTATGTAAGCGAAAATTAACAATATAAACAGTGCAAGTGGTATCAAGCTTATGATGGTCAGTTTAGACCTGATATTCATTTTCATGAGCCTATTTCCTCCTCTGATAGTTTCAGGAAAGATTGAGTCACATCCCAGATAATCTAAAAAGCCGAAATTCCCGCGCTTTTTGTGTTGGTTGGATGTTTTTGTGTTTTAATAATGCTTTTTAGTCTATCTGTGTTAGCTTCTGATTTCGGCCTTTTGGATTGTATCCCTTCATAGCAAGTTTTACCCTATTAGATAAATTTTATTGCCAAATCTGGAAGGAAGGATACGCTCTCAAAGAGCCAGCAGTGTAGAGGGCTATTTGTAAGATTGAAGAGCGGCTCATTTTTTTAAGCTGCATACTAACAAATAATTTGCCATATCTCACTTTTTAAAGTGTTATAATTTTCCCATGCTAAACACTGACACTGGTAATTTATGAGGAAAAGAGCAAAAAGCCAGAGAGGGCGATGGGCAAAAATTGCCCTCTCTGTGCTTGGAATCTTGATCGGTTGCTTCTTTCTAATTAAGATTCTTCCTTTTAACTCGATATTTGCTCCTCTTTTTCACGTTTATTCCAAAGTTTATACCAAGCTTATTGAACCATTAATTGATGATTCAGAGCGAGTTCTTATCTTTGCTCCTCATCCTGATGATGAAACCCTGAGTTGCGGGGGAGCTATCCAGAAATCCCTGAGTGAGGGGAAAATAGTCAAAGTAGTTTTTGTGACTTCTGGTGATAGTTTCGGGAATGATTACGAAATGACTGGTCTCTCAGAAGATTTGCCCCGAGGAGTGGAATTGGGGTATCTCCGGCAAAAAGAAGCTCTGGAGGCAACAGCCATTTTGGGTCTGGAAAAGGAAAATGTCATTTTTTTGGGTTATCCAGACCGGGGAATGGAAAAAATGTGGTGGATGTACCGAAGCGATGGCCAAGCCTATCGTTCTCCTTATACTAAAACTGATAAATCGCCTTATCTATCCGGATACACTCTTTCTGCTCCTTATTATGGAGAGCAAGTAATTCAGGATATTCAGAGCATTTTAGAGGTTTTCCATCCCCAGATTATTTACCTGCCTCATCCTTCTGACCTTCATTCTGACCACTGGGCAACTTATAATTTTGTAAAAGAAGCCTTAGAGCGGTTGCGTCAAAAAGGTTCCGACTGGATAGATGACGCTAAAGTTTATCTTTATCTGGTTCATTTTGGTCGGATAAAGTGGCCACCTCTTTGGGGATATACACCCCATCTTCGCTTCACCCCTCCTTCTCAGCTTATGTCCACTCACCAGTGGGTTGGCTTTGAATTAGATGAAACAGAAATTGCCAACAAAAAGAAAGCTCTTGACCAATATCGGAGCCAGCAAGCAGTTCGGGAATTCTTACTGGCATTCGTAAAAGCTAATGAGGTCTATGCTATCGATAATAGCTATTATCTGAGAGAAGGGGAAAGTGTTTTTATTCCTGATGAAAAGGGGGAATTTACTCTTCCCAGAATCATTAATGGAGGAGACATCCGAGGATTAGATGTAATGCTTGAAGGAAGCACTGTCTCTTTGAAACTTCATCATGATTCGGGTATTCCGCCTCAGGCACGCTATCGTTTTTATCTCATTGGATACAGTGAGGGTGAAGTGGTTTTCCAGGAAAGCTATATGCTTTTTGATAGAAAGAAAGTAGTGCGTCTTCAGGGAGATTATTTTTCTAACTCTCCAGTGGTTTTGAGGGGTAGCGGGGTGGTTACCCTTACCTTCGATTTTGAGCATCTTCCTTTTCCCGATGCTCTCTTTTTAAGCGTTGGATCTTCTGCTCCTCAGTTAGCACTTGATCGTCTCCCTTGGAGCATGGTAATTCTAGAAAAATGATGGCATTGTCATCCGTTCCTCTTTAGGAGAGTAATAATGTAGTCTCGGTGGGGATGGTAAGTAATTTCTTCAAACACCTTGTAGAATCGGTGATTCTCTTCATAAAAATTGTGGATAATTTTCCCCGAGGGATAAAAATGGCAGAGAAGAAGATAACCATAGGGTCGCAGATGACGGAAAAACTTTTCCTCCAGAGATTGAAGGATATCTTTTCCTCCTAAGTAATATAAGATTTCTGAAGCAAGAATGAGGTCAAAATTTCCCTCTATATCTTCTCTTACAATATCGAGCTTTTGAAGGCATACCTTATCGCCAAAATCTTTTAACCTTTCTTTTGCTCGAGAAAGAGCAGTAGAGGAAATATCTACTCCCCCGACTCTTTTTCCTTCTTCGAGAAGCAGCCGGGTAAAAACTCCCTCGCCACATCCTATTTCCCAGATAGTTTCCACTTCCCCCGGTATCGCCTGGAGAGTTTTGAGGTATTTTTCTCTCTCAAAGCCAGAGTGTTCATAATTCCAGGGGTCTTGCTTTCGGCGATAAAGATTTTCAAAGTGTTCCTCGGTAAAATATGCCGGTAGAAGGTCAGTAAATACTCGCCATCCCCAGTTTTCTGCCCCAGATTTAGCATGGAGAAATAAATCTTTCAAGCCACTTTTCATATGTTCATCATATTTTTTCTATGATCTGAAAGGAGCTATCTCGGGAAGGAGAACCTTTCTCTTTTCTATGGCCATGAGGAGATACCATCCTGCCCAGCGCTCATAGGGAGAAAAACGCCTCAGTATTTCCTGGGCATCTACGGTAGAGACTGGATGCTCGCTTCCCTGGTAGAAAAAACCTATCGCCTTTCTCAGGCCCAGGTCGCCGGGGGCAAAACAGTCATTAGTCGGCATCCACCGGGCCACTATAAACTGAGCGCTCCATGCTCCTATTCCTGGAAGATGAGTTAAAAAATCAACTACCTGAGAGGAGGGTAATGTCTTCAAGAATTCCGGGTCTATTTCCTTTTCTTCTATCATCTCAGTCAATCGGTGAATCGCTCGGGCTTTAGCACCGGACATTCCTATCTTTCTTAGCTCCTCAGGAGATGTTTTAACTATATCCCGGGAAGCTGGAAAAGCAAAAATCGCCTCTCCTTCTCTGTAAAGGGGACCTCGACCCCACTCTTCCACGAACCGCTTCCGTAAAACCGAGGCCACTTTCATAGAAATTTGCTGCTCCAGAATAGTAGTTACTGCTGCTTCAAATAAGCTTCGAGAGCGAGGAATCCGTGCTCCATAAAATTCTTCTATGATTTCATTCATAACCGGATCTTTTTCCCCTAACTGATAAAAAGGAAGAGGGTCTTCGTTGACACCTAATATGGAAGAAACTTCCTCTACGGTTTCTTCGCTCTCTACAGTTATCTCAAGAAAGGGATTTCTTCCATCTCCCTTTTCTGCTACTTGAGCTATCTCCACCTTTCTCTCGTCCAGTGCTATCCACCATCTGCCTTTGCTCCAGAAAAAAGAGCGATCTAAAAAAGGGTGGTAGGTTTCCAAATAAGGAAAAAGAGTAAAAGGAAAAGAAGGATAAATGATATGAGTAATAATGGTTACCTCATTACTGAACTGAATGAAACTCTCAAGCTCAGGCTGAGACATTTCTATTCCGCATTGAAACTGTCCTCTCAGCTTGCGGTTTTAAGACAATTATAGTATAACCTCTAACTTTTGATGTGTCCATCTATATCGTATACCTTAGTTTCTTTGCCATTCCTCCGGTTTATGAGGCGGAAGTGCTCAGCAAGAGGCTTATCGCCTTCAGATAGTAAATCCCTATTTTTTGAGCCAAGTTATTGAGAAACTTCAACTGGATCCTCAAAGACATGACCCTTTTCCCTTCAGAAAGCGCTAAATAGAGAGGTAGTTAAAAATACTAATTTTTTGAAGATAATAGCAAAAGATAACAATTCTCGAAAAGCGGCAGATATTGCCAATACCATTCTTCTGAGTTTATTTATTTTGTCATCTGTAGCGCCCAGGAAGAGGTGATAAATGAGCTTTTCTCTTTAGAAGAGAGGATAAAACAATGGCAGAGTAAAGTTTCTAAAGTGGGAGAAAAAGATAATCATCGTAAGAGTCGCACGTACATGCGTTGGCTGACAATCTCTAAGTTGCCTTTGCAAGCTCGTCTTTTTGCATGTGTGGTAACCCTGGATTGCCAGCTCTATGCCCTTACTGAGGGGGATGGTTTCCCCCTCAGTAGTCAGTAGTTTTTGCTTTTAACCTTCTTGATTTTGTGTCTCAGGTTGTTCTGTGCTCTCCTTTTGCCAGGTTTTAGGTCTTTCTTCTAAGCTCATTCCTAAAGAGGTAAAGAAGGTAGCTTGAGCCACCCGATAATCGAATACGGCCTGGAGGTAAGCAGTTTCGGCTTCATAAGTGGCGTATTGCTTGTCTAAAAGGTCCACGGTAGTTATTAAGCCAGCATCAAATTGAGCCTGGGCGATGCGCAGTTTTTCCTGGGCAATTTTAGAGTTTTGATCCTGTAGGGGAACTAACTCTTCTGCGTCTTTCAGGGTGGAGTAGTTTTGACGTACTTCTAAAATTACCGAATTCTGGGTGTTTTCCAGATTTATTTGTGCTTGAGAAAGCTGGACTTTTGATTTCTGGAGAGTAAGAGGCGGAGTGTAGGGATTACTATTTACTTCTACCTCTTTTTCTTTTAAGCTGACATTGTCCTGGGCTTGTTCTATTTCTAACCGATGAGCAAGGGCATATTTCAGGCTTTCTTCCAGGTTCACCTCTAAGGGTTGAAAATCCAATTTGTCGGAAAGTTGGTAATTTTGATTTTCTCGGTTTCCTATTAGCTGATTAAACTGAAACTGAGCTAAAGCAAGAGCTCTTCGGGATTTCTGAATTTCATTTTCAGCTCGATTTAGCTCCAGCTCAGCTGATAGCAAATCAATTTCTGCTACCATTCCCAGAGAATACTTGGTCTGGATATTCTGGTATTGGCTTTCTGCTCTCTTTAGATTGTTTTGAGCTAAATCTAAACTTTGCTGAGCTTTAAGAACATTATAGTATCCTTGCTCCACAGATAGAGCGTGTTGAGTCAGGGTCATTTCATAATTTCTCTGGGCTATTTTCCAGGTGTTTTGAAGAGATAGCTCCTGGATAATAGAAGGAGAAAGTAGAAGGGTAGCTTTCCCTTCTTCAAAAGTGACTCGTGCCTCCTCCAATTTCTCTTTGGCTAACCGGGCTTCGTTGCTCTTTTCTAATCCTAACTTTACTGCTTCCTGTAGAGAAAGAGCAACAATCTCTTGTGTTTCTCCCCCCGGGACAAGCAAAAAACCTATTAGGCAAATTACCAGTGCCACAGTAAAAGTCTTTTCTCTCGCTTTCAAATTCCCACCCCCTAAATGATAATATGATTAAACCAGTTATTTTTAAGATAGAAAAGAAGGAATTACTATTTGGTTTTCCTCTATCTGGATTGGTTCCTCCAGGGTTTTCAAGAGGTTTAAGATAGCTTGCCAGAAATTATTTTCTGCTTTCTGGTAGTTGGCTTCTGCTTGCTGGTATTGAAGCTCGCTTTGCAGAAGTTCACGGTCGGTGATGAACCCTATCTTTAGCTGTTCTTCCATAACCCTGTAGGTGTCCTGGGCGCTTTTCTGAACCAACGAGGTTAGTTCTCGATTACTCTGGGCTTGAAGAAGCTGGTTCACAGCTTCTTCAACTCTGAGGCTAAGAGTTTGAGGAAGCGCCTCCACTTCCCTTTCTATCTGGTCGATTTCTATTTCTGTTGCTTTCAGTTGATTGCTGGTAACTTTCCCGTCCCAGATTTTCCAGCTAATTTCCAGACCCACTCCCCAGCCTTCAGAAGAGGAAAAATAACTACCGCTACTCAGGTATGAGGAGCTTCCTCCCTGAATCTCGTAAGAGAAAATTCCCTCTCGGTCAAGGGAAAGCCGGGTTAGAAAGTCTTCCCCTTTGTATTCTCCTGCTAGAGATATTTGAGGTTGGGTAGCTTTTTTGGTTTCTTTCCTTTGTATTTCTTTCCTCTCTTTTTCTCTCTGCAGAGCTTCTTTTTCCGAGCTCCTTTCCTGAAGCAGGAGGGATAATGAGGAGTAATCCAATCTCCCGAGGGAAGCAGGGGAGGAAAGAGGGGCTAAGGAAAAGAAAGTATCGAGGGGGACACCCATTAGTTGATTTAAATTTTCACGGGCTAATTTGAGTTCTCGCTCTTTTTCTTGTAGCAAAAATTTTGAGTTTTCCAGATTTTCCTGGGCTTTAAGCAAATCGATAGAAGAAGCATTTCCTTCTTCCCATTTCTTTTTTTGGTCTTCAAAGAGAATTTGATACAATTCCAGGGTTTTTTGAGCTATGTTATAATCTTTTTCCCCGTTTAGAATGTTTAAATAATAAGTAACAGCTTGAACTTTAGCTGCTTCTTCTTCAAGGAGAAGTTGGCTTTCGGCTTCCTGTAAAAGAATCTGGGCGGTTTTTTCAGTGGGGGATTTATCAAAAAGATAAACGGCATCTTTAATATTTATCCCCCAGGTCATATCGCTCGTATCTTCCCCGTTTATGATAGGCCAGTTACCCGATAAGGTAACCTCCGGGGATAAACCCTGAGAAGCAGAAGAAGACAGGTTTAGCTTAGCAGTTTCTACTGCATCTCGAGCATTTAACACCTCTGGAGAATTAGCTAAAACCTTTTCTACCACATAAGAGAGGTTTATGGTTTCTATTTCCCCGGCCTGAGATAGTCCTCCAGAAAAACAGCTAAAGAGCCAGAGAAAAACCACCAGATTTGCTCCCCGAGGAAAAAGAGAAGTTTTAGATTTTTTCATAATTCCATCAGCTCCCCTTCAGTATGGTAAATCATTCGTAGCGAAGGGCGGTAATAGGGTCTAGCTGGCTTGCCCGACGGGCGGGGTAAATTCCAAAGAAAAGACCTATTCCCACCGAAATAGAAAAGGCGATAATTATCGCTTCCACAGATATAATAGCGGGGTAAGAAGTAAACTTAGAAATCACCTGGGAACCCACAATTCCCATAACTATTCCTATTAGCCCTCCTATGGCGCTCAAAAGAGCAGATTCAATTACAAATTGAGCTAAGATATCAAAAGGTCGGGCTCCTATGGCTTTCCGCAACCCAATCTCCCGGGTGCGCTCGGTAACCGACACCAGCATGATATTCATAATTCCGATACCTCCCACAAGAAGAGAGATCCCGGTGATAGCGGTTAAAAATAAAGTCATGGTTCCAGTAACCTGATTTATAGTATCTAAAATATCTTGCTGATTGATGATAGAGAATTTTTCCGGGTCTTTCAGCCGATTGGTGAAAAAAGTTTCTAAGAACTGAGCTACGAAATCCAGGTCTTCTTCTGTTTCTGTCTGGATGGTCATGCTCTGAATATATTTACTGCCAGTTAACCTTTTTTGCATAGTGGTTATGGGAATGAACACCTGTTCTCCTAAGTCCTGGATACCAGTGCTTTTTTCCTCCATCACTCCGATAACTGTAGCTGTTATTCTTCCCACCCGGATTTTTTTCCCCAGAGCTTCTTCTGGAGAGGAAAATAGGTCTTGAGCTACTGTTCTTCCTAACACTGCTACTCTTTCTGCGTTGTCTAATTCCTTCTGGTTGAAAAAGCGTCCCATATCTACTTTAAAATTGCGAACTTCGGGATATTGAGGAGTAGTACCTACCACTCTCCCTCTCATACTTTCTCTACCGTGAGTTACAGTGAGTGAGGTGGTATTTTCCGCTATTATATTTTTGATTCCTGGAAAGCCAAAGTCCTGAAGCTGTAAATAGTGCTCCCATTCAAGCATATTTCCTCCTCGAGAAGCGACTGGCATTCCTGGTATACCTCGGCTTCTCCCGGGAATGACGGTAATTTGGTTGGAACCTAAACTTCCAATCTGACCTACTATTTCTTCGGTTGTTCCTTCTCCTAAACTGGTCATAGCTACTACAGCGGCTACTCCGATGATGATTCCTAACATAGTAAGGAAAGAACGAAGCTTATTGGATAGGATACTGGCAATGGCACTTTGCAAAGTCTCAGACAGATTCAACTACTTCTTCCTCCACCAATTCTTTTAGAACCTCTAAGGCCTCCACAGGTTGCTCTATAGTTTCATTATCTACTAATTGCCCGTCTCTAAAATGGAGAATCCGGTGGGTGTGAGAGGCGATATCCCGTTCATGAGTAACTAAAACTATGGTTTTGCCTTCTTGATTGAGTTCCTGGAGAATATGCATTATCTCTTCACTCGAGCGAGTGTCCAGGTTTCCGGTGGGCTCATCGGCGAGAATAATGGAGGGGTCGTTAACTAAAGCTCGGGCAATGGCCACTCGTTGCTGCTGTCCTCCAGAGAGTTGATTGGGGTAGTGATGAATCCTGTCTCCTAAACCTACTGCTTCCAAGGATTTTATAGCTTGCTCTTTTCTTTTTTGAGAAGGAATTCCCGCATAAATTAAAGGAAGTTCCACATTTTGTAAAGCAGTTAACCGAGGAAGAAGATTGAAGCTCTGAAAAATGAAACCTATTTTTTTGTTTCGAATCTGGGCCAGCTGATTTTCATTGAGCTGTGACACCTCTTGTCCATCGAGAAAATAACGACCCCGAGTGGGACGGTCTAGACAGCCTAAAATATTCATCAGGGTAGATTTTCCCGAACCGGAAGGTCCCATGATGGCGACGAATTCTCCTTCTTCTATTTCAAAAGACACTCCCCGGAGAGCTTCAACTTGCACTTCTCCTAACTGGTAAATTTTCCAGAGGTCTTCTACTTTTATTACTGGTTGATTCATTGTTTTCACCTCTAATTCTACCTTCCCCCGGGCATGCCCATAGGAGGACCAAAATTAGATTGAGAAGAAGTGGAAGAAAGGATTAGAAAAACTTCTTCGCCTTCCTGTAGTCCTTCTTCAATTTCCACCTGGGTATCGCTTCTCAAGCCTGTTTTTACTTCTTTTTGTACAGGTTGTCCATCAGGACCTTTTACTAATACTTGGGCTTTTCCTCCTCTTTCTTCCAGAGCTTCAAGAGGGATGATAATAGCATTATCCTTACTTTTGATGATAATTTCTGCCTCAGCGGTCATTCCAGATAGGAGAATATTGTCGGGGTTGGGTAACTCTATGGTGGTTTCAAAAACCACTATATTTTCTACTATTTTTCCTTCTGGAGCAATGGTGGTTACTTTTCCCTCAAATTGCTGGTTGGGGAAAGCATCGAGAGTAACCACGGCCTTCTGGCCTTTTTCCACCTCTGGGACATCGATTTCATTTATTAATATTTTTACTTTCATGGTGGAGAGGTCTCCTATGGCGACTACTCTCTCTTCAGAGAGGACTGAATCTCCTTCTTCAGGATCTACCACAAGAAGAGTGCCATCGATGGGAGACTTAAAGGTACATTTTTCTAAATCATTTTCAATGGATTCTATATCAGCCTCTATTTGCTCAATTTGGGCTTGCAACTTTTCTATATCTTCCGGGGCAGCTCCATCTTTGACATCTTCAAATTGAGCTTGAGCGGAGAGATAAAGTGCTTCTTTTAATGTTACCTGGTCTTCGCTTTGCTCTAAGGTTTCTTGAGAAATACCACCGCTTTTAAATAGTTCTTGATTTTGAGCCAGGGTTTTTTTCGCCGACTGATAGGCGATTTGAGCTTCTTTTAGCTGGGCTTCGGCCTGTCTTAGCTCGACTTCTTTAGGTTGAGCTAAGAGTTTTTTAAGGTCAGCCTGAGCACTCTTCAATTGCGCCTTTGCTTTTCGAAGAGAGGTTTCCAGTTTGGTAGTATCTAATTGAAGTAGCGGCTGGTCTTTTTGCACTTTTTCTCCCGCCTGGGCAAAAATCTTTACCACTTCTCCGCTCACATCTGCTTTTAATTCTATTCGGTTCTGGGGTTCAAGAGTCCCCAGCTCCGATACGGTTTGCTGAATGGTGCCTCTGGTTGCTTTAGCAGTAGGCATATTGGCTGTACTGGTAGTTTGTTGTCCTGAAGAGGAAAAACGGGGAGAAAAGAAAAAGACAGCCAGAATTCCTCCTATTGCTAAAATGAGAGGAAGAATAACTTTGTTACGTTTTTTCACTTATATTTTGCTCCTTTTCTACATTATTGTCTATTATAGCTTGGTGGTCAAATAGAGAAAGTCAAACTTTGTTAAACTAACCTATACCTAAAATACCAACCTTTTGTTTTTAAGTTCCTTTTTCCGGGGAAATTATAAGACGCTTTTGGGGCTTTTTGGTGAGCAATTTGTGACCAATTTATGAAAATCACAGACATTGAGAAAGTAATGCGAAATAACACCTTAAAGAGTAGAATAGAGCTAAAATAAAAACCAAGGAGATGGATATGGAAGATAGGGTTGATTTTTCAGTGGTCATTCCTGTTTATAATGAGGAGGAGGTTCTTCCCGAGACTTACAGAAGGATGAAGGAGGTGATGAGCTCTGCCCCGGGTAGCTATGAGCTCATCTTCGTTAATGATGGAAGCCGAGATAAAAGCCAAGAGATTTTAGAAAGCTTTGCCCGAGGAGATGAAGCGGTTAAGCTAATCAATTTCTCCCGTAATTTTGGCCATCAAGTAGCCATCACCGCAGGGTTGGACTATGCAAAAGGGCAGGCAGTAATCGTAATTGATGCCGATTTGCAAGACCCACCAGAGGTTATTTTAACCATGATAGAAAAATGGAGAGAAGGATATGAAGTAGTCTACGGAAAAAGAGTAAAACGGGAAGGAGAAAGTTTTTTTAAAAAGTTTACTGCTTCTTTCTTTTATCGCCTCTTGAAAAGATTTACCACTATAGACATACCGGTGGATACTGGTGATTTCCGCTTGATGGATAAGAAAGTAGTTGATGCTTTGAGGCTCTTCCGGGAAAAGAATCGTTTTATGAGAGGGCTGGTGAGCTGGGTGGGCTTTCGTCAAACCAGTGTGGAATATGTAAGAGAAAAGAGATGGGCGGGAGAAACCAAATATTCTCTGCGTAAGATGCTTAAATTAGCCTGGGATGGAATCACTTCTTTTTCTGATAAACCACTTAAAATAGCCACTTATGCAGGTATTCCTCTTTCTCTTTTCAGCCTGGTGCTTTTTCTGGTAGTTCTTTTTCAATATCTCGGGGGTAGAGGCACTTTTCCTGCCACTTCTTTGATAGGCATTTTAAACCTTCTGGTTGGTGGAATCATCCTTATTGCTTTAGGGATTATGGGAGAATATATAGGTAGAATTTATGAAGAAGTTAAGGGACGTCCCCTTTACATTGTAGAAAGCACTATGGGTTTTGAAAAAGAAGGAGAAGGAGATTTTGATTAGCTACTGGAAGGGTCTCGGGCATTTTATCAAGTTTAATGTGGTGGGAATAATGAATACCGCCGTGGATTTTGGAGTTTTTATGATTCTTAATCGTTACCTGGGGTTGATTTATGCTGTGTCGCAGGTTATTTCTTATTCCTGTGGAATGGTTAATAGCTATTTTTTGAATAAATTCTGGACTTTTCAAAAAAGAGAAGGTTTTACTGCTATTGAGGTAACTAAATTTATTTTGGTCAATTTATGTTCGTTGGGGGTTTCTCTTCTGGTGCTTTATATTTTGCAAAGTAAATGGAGCTGGGAAGTTCTACCCAGTAAGGTTTTAGCTACTGGTTTCTCGGTGGGAGTCAATTTTCTGGGTAATAAGTTCTGGGTATTTGAAGCCACTGTCTAAGTTTTTCTTTTCTCCAGTTCTTCGGGGGAAATCCCTAAGACATGGGCGGCTTTCTCTATGTCTCCTCCAGTGTATTCTAAAACCTCTTCGATGTAATCTTTTTCCAACTCTTTCAAGCTTTTCCAGTGGGGCTCTCGTGGAGCTTCGAAAATATGTAAGTCCTCCACTCCGATAATTTCATCCTCGGTTAAAATTATGGCTCGTTCTATAACATTATCCAGTTCCCGGATATTTCCTGGCCAGTTGTATTTTTTGATAAGGCGCATGGCCTGAGGAGATATCCCCTTGATTTTCTTATGTAATTTTTGAGCATGGTTTTCTATTATAAATTCGCAAAGAAGGGGAAGGTCTTCCTTTCGTTCTCTCAGGGGAGGAAGCTCAATAGGCACTACATTCAGGCGGTAATAGAGGTCTTCACGAAATTTACCTTCTCGCACTTCTTTCTTCAAGTCCCGATTAGTAGCAGCTATGATGCGCACATCCACCTGAATTACACTGGTACCTCCTACCCGCTCAAAGTTTCTCTCCTGCAATACTCGAAGGATTTTTACCTGCATTGCCGGACTCATCTCTCCAATTTCATCTAAAAAAATGGTTCCCTCATCGGCCAGCTCAAATTTACC
>Ga0116181_1001496_pt1 | contig 20106 bp, 17 predicted proteins | sample AD_UKC075_MetaG_FD_89752 | JGI IMG/M metagenome (GOLD analysis project Ga0116181, IMG submission 89752) | Active sludge microbial communities of municipal wastewater-treating anaerobic digesters from USA - AD_UKC075_MetaG | ecosystem: Engineered > Bioreactor > Anaerobic > Digestate | place: USA...
AGCCGGCGCTGTTCGTCCGATCGGATCCCGTAGAGCATCTGCAGTTCGTAGGTGCCGGGCGCGCGGCCCAACTGCCGAGCCAGTTCGTCCACGGCGGCGATCATCTCCGGGTCATGGGTGGCGAGCATCGGGTACCCGTCCCCGGCGAGCAGGATCCGCGAGCACGCGACGTAAGCCGCGGACACCTCTTCGCGGGTCTGGTGCGCCACCTCGTCCGGCTCGGCATACGCGCCCTTGCACAACCGGACGCGCGAACCGGCGCCCGACAGCAGTTCGCAGTCGGCCGGCGTCCGGTGCAGGTAGGCCTGCAGCACCGCTCCGGTTTCCGGGAACTCGCGGCGCAACTCGGCCAGGATGCCGATTGTGGTGTCGGTGGTGGTGTGATCCTCGGCGTCCAGGGTGACGGTCGTGCCGGCGTCGGTTGCCGCGGCGCAGATCTCGCGAGCGTGCCCGAGCGCGAGCTCACGCCCTTCCGGCAGGCCAACGCCAAGGGCGGTCAGCTTCACCGAGACCTCGGCCATCTCGCAGAGTCCGGCCGCGCTCAGCTCGGTGATCAGTTCGAGGTAGCCGTCGCGGATGGCAGCGGCCTGCTCGGGCGTCGTGGTGTCCTCGCCGAGGTAGTCGATGGTGGCCGTCAGCCCTTCGGAGGCGAGCGAGCGCACCGCGGCCAGGCAGTCGGCAACGGTCTCGCCAGGCACGAACCGGGCCACCACGGACGCGGTCATCGGCAGCCGTACCGCCAGCCGCTTGAACGACTCGCTCCGCGACAGCGCGAGCAGGGAGCCACGCAGCCAGGGGTCCACCCAGCTCATCTCGGACCGCCGATCAGCGTGGAGGATTGTGTGCCGAACTCGGTACACAATCCTCCACGAAGATCCGCAACTGTGCCTTCGAGGTCGTTCATGGGCCTCATTCTCGCGCATCCTGAACGACCCACTCGCCACCTGCCGGCGTACTACCATCCAAGCGTGGACGTGGTGCAGCGGGACCGGATCAGCCTCGCCGTCGACCCCCGCGTGGTGCCGGAGCGTCCGCAGGTACCGGTGCGGCAGTTCACGCTCCGACCGGACGGTTTGGCGCCGCTGGATGCGCTGATCGCGACCCCCGCTGACAGCCACGGTGTGCTGGTCTACTTCCCTGGTTTCAACACCCCGCTCGGCCCCTGGGAAATGGCCAAGTGCGCCCATCTGGCGGACGTCACCGGCCTGACCGTGGTGCTCACCGAGATCCCTGGCATGAGCCGATTCGGGGCGCCGATCCCGAAGTCGATCCGCAAGGACATGCTGGCCGGGCGCATTGACTCCTGGACGCAACTCAATCTCACCTATATAGCTGTTGCGCTGCGCGATGTCGGCAATCTCGAGTTCCTGCAGGTACTGGGGTTTTCCACCGGCTGCTCGCTCGCAGTGAGCGCGCTGCCAGTGCTGGCCACCTGGGGGCCGATCGAGGGCCTGAACCTCGTGGAGCCGGTCGCGATCACCCAGCGCAACCTCGCGTCCCTGCAGGCGCACAACCTTGCCGACCTCGGTCGGATGCCGGCAGCGTTGGCCACCAACACCGGGCACGACTGGGTGATGCACGCGCGCAAGGGCCAGCGGCGCGAGCCGCCCGTCCGCTACTCGCCAGTCGACATGATCGCGATCGCCCAAGTGCTGGTCACCGAGAAGCTGCAAAGCCAATTGCTGGACGTCGATCTCGCCCGATGCGCCCTGGTTCGCGGCGCACGCAGCTCACTTTGCCGCGAACCGGCCTTCGACAAGCTCGACCGCAGGCTCGCCGAACAGGGCGTGCCCGGTCCGACGATCACGGTGACGGGGCTCGGTCACCAACTGTGGCACTCGTTCCCGATGGTGGTGCAGCTCACCAAGGCCATGCTCGGCCCGCTCTGACCGTCGAGCCTTTGAGACCAGAGCCGCCCAGCGGGAATAGCTGACCATGCAACGTAGTTGAGTCGGGTGTACTCAACCTTGAGATTGAGCCTGCTATGCTCAATCTCGTTCAGACTCAACCGGAGGTAACTCACATGGCACGAGCAGTCGGCATCGACCTCGGCACCACCAACTCTGTCGTCGCCGTCCTCGAGGGCGGCGAGCCCACCGTCATCCCCAACGCCGAAGGCGCACGCACGACTCCGTCCGTGGTTGCTTTCGCGAAGGGTGGCGAGGTTCTGGTCGGCGAGGTCGCCAAGCGCCAGGCCGTCACCAACGTCGATCGGACGATCCGTTCGGTGAAGCGGCACATGGGCACCAACTGGTCGGTTTCGATCGACGACAAGAAGTACACCCCGCAGGAGATCAGCGCCCGGGTGCTGATGAAGCTCAAGCGGGACGCCGAGGCGTACCTCGGTGAGCCGGTCACCAACGCGGTGATCACCGTCCCGGCGTACTTCGGGGACGCGGAGCGCCAGGCCACCAAGGAAGCCGGCGAGATCGCTGGCCTGGTGGTCGACCGGATCATCAACGAGCCCACCGCCGCTGCGCTGGCCTACGGCCTCGACAAGGGCCACCTCGAGCAGACCGTGCTCGTCTTCGACCTGGGCGGCGGCACCTTCGACGTATCCCTGCTGGAGATCGCCGAGGGCGTCTTCGAGGTGAAGGCCACCAAGGGCGACGCTCGCCTCGGTGGTGACGACTGGGACCAGCGCGTCGTCGACTGGCTGGTCACCCAGTTCAAGAACAAGTTCGGCATCGACCTGGGCAAGGACAAGATGGCCCGCCAGCGCCTCCAGGAGGCCGCCGAGCGCGCCAAGATCGAGCTGTCGTCCGCGCAGGAGACCTCGATCAACCTGCCGTACATCACGGCCGGCGCCGAGGGCCCGCTGCACCTGGACGAGAAGCTCACCCGAGCCGAGTTCCAGCGGCTCACCCAGGACCTGCTGGATCGCTGCCGGGCGCCGTTCAACGCGGTGATCGCGGACGCGAACACGTCCATCGGCAAGATCGATCACGTGCTGCTGGTCGGCGGTTCGACCCGCATGCCCGCGGTGGTCGAACTGGTCAAGGAGCTCACCGGTGGCAAGGAGCCCAACAAGGGCGTCAACCCCGATGAGGTCGTGGCTCTGGGCGCGTCCCTGCAGGCCGGTGTGCTGAAGGGCGAGGTGAAGGACGTGCTGCTGCTCGACGTCACCCCGCTGAGCCTCGGCATCGAGACCAAGGGTGGCGTGATGACCAAGATCATCGAGCGCAACACCACGATCCCGACCAAGCGTTCCGAGGTATTCACCACGGCCGAGGACAGCCAGCCGTCGGTGATGATCCAGGTGTACCAGGGCGAGCGTGACTTCGCCCGGGACAACAAGAGCCTTGGCAACTTCGAGCTGACCGGCCTGATGCCGGCGCCGCGCGGCGTGCCGCAGATCGAGGTCGCCTTCGACATCGACGCCAACGGCATCGTCCACGTCCACGCCAAGGACATGGCCACTGGCAAGGAGCAGTCCATGACTGTCACCGGCGGTTCGGCCCTTGGCCGCGACGACATCGACCGTATGGTCAAGGAAGCCGAGGCGCACGCCGAGGAGGACCACAAGCGTCGCCAGGCCGTCGAGATGCGCAACGAGGCGGACGCGCTCGCGTTCCGCACCGAGAAGCTGCTCGCCGACAACGCCGAGACCCTTCCCGAGGACACCAAGGCCCCGGTCGTCGAGGCCCTCGACAAGCTGAAGGAAGCCCTCAAGACCGACGACAACGACGCGGTCAAGGAAGCCATGGACGACCTGAACGCCAAGGCCGCCACCATGGGCCAGGCGATGTACGCCGCCGCCCAGGCCAAGCAGGAGTCCGAGGCCGCCCAGGCATCGCCCGAGGGCGCACCCGCGTCCGATGACGACGTGGTGGACGCCGAGATCGTGGACGAGGACGGCGATCAGAAGTGACCGATACGTTCGGAGAGCCGATCGAAGGGCAGGAGCCTGACGAAGGGCTCGAGCCGGTCGAGGGCGCAGGAGCGGTCCCTGCGCCGGACGAAGGCCTGAAGCCGGACGCCGAGCCGGCAACTCAAGCGGCGATCGCGGAGCTGCAGGAACTCGTGGCTGAGCGCACCGACGACCTGCAGCGCCTGCACGCCGAGTACGCCAACTACAAGAAGCGTGTGGACCGCGACCGTGCACTGGCCCGGCAGGGCGGGGTCGAGGCGGTAGTGCTCGACCTGCTGCCCGTCCTGGACAGCGTGGAAGCGGCCCGCGAGCACGACGAGCTGGTCGGCGGCTTCAAGCTGGTCGCCGACGAGCTGGAGAAGGCCACGGCCAAGTACGGCCTGGAGACCTTCGGCGAGGTTGGTGAGGAGTTCGACCCGCAGCTGCACGAGGCTCTGATGCAGATGCCGTTCCCCGGCGAGGCCGAAATCACCGTCCCGACCATCTCGGCGGTGATGCAGCGTGGCGTGAAGCTCAACGAGCGCCTGCTGCGTCCGGCGCGAGTGGGCGTCGCCAACCCCGAGTGACGTGCGACTAGGAGAGGAGGCGCGATGAGTACCAAGGACTGGATCGAGAAGGACTATTACAAGGTGCTCGGCGTCTCCTCGAGCGCGAAGCCCGAGGAGATCAAGAAGGCGTTCCGCAAGCTGGCCAGGGAGTACCACCCCGACCAGAACAAGCAGAACCCGGACGCCGAGAAGAAGTTCAAGGAGATCTCCGAGGCGAACTCGGTGCTCTCCGACGCTGCCAAGCGCAAGGAGTACGACGAGGCCCGGCGGCTGTTCGGCGGTGGGGGATTCCGGTTCCCCACCGGCGGGCAGGGCGCCGGCGCCGGTCCGTCGATGGAAGACCTGTTCCGCAACGCCACCGGCGATTCGGGCATCTCCGACCTGTTCGGCAACCTCTTCGGCGGTGCCACGGCCAGCCGACGTAGTCGTGGACCGCGCCGCGGTGCCGACATCGAGGGTGAGGTCACGATCGACTTCGCGGACGCCTTGGCGGGCGCGATGGTGACCATGCAGACCACGTCGGAGGCGGCGTGCGAGACCTGTCACGGCACGGGTGCCCGGCCGGGGACGCAGCCGACGGTGTGTCGCGCCTGCCAGGGCAGCGGCATGCAGACCTCCTCATCGAGCAGCGTGTTCGCCGTCAGTGAGCCCTGTCGCGAATGCCGTGGCCGGGGCATGGTGGTCGAGGACCCGTGCCCGACCTGCCACGGCAGCGGACGTGGTCACTCCACCCGGTCGATGCAGGTGCGGATTCCGGCCGGCGTGACCGACGGCCAGCGCATCCGGATCAAGGGCAAGGGTGGCGCCGGCGAGAACAGCGGCGCGGCCGGCGACCTGTACGTGCTGGTGCACGTGCGGCCGCACCCGATCTTCGGCCGCAAGGGCGATCATCTGACGATCACCGTCCCGATCACGTTCACCGAAGCTGCGCTGGGGGCCGAAATCGAGGTGCCGGCGCTGGACGGTTCGAAGGTGCGAGTGCGGATTCCGGCGGGCACGCCTACCGGGCGCACGTTCCGCGTCCGCGGTCGTGGGGTGCGGGGCGGGGCTGCGGATGGCGACCTGCTGGTGACCGTCGAAGTGCAGGTGCCGAAGCATCTGAACGAGGAGGCGAGGGCGGCGCTGGCTGAGTTCCAGACCAAGGCTGCGCTGCCGAACCCGCGGGAGCACCTGCTGAAGGTGCAGCGATGACCTCCGATTTCCTGCCCGACCGGCTGGACGCCGACGCCCCGATCTTCGTGATCTCGGTGGCCGCGCAGTTGGCGGAGATGCATCCGCAGACTCTGCGTGGCTATGACCGGTTGGGTCTCGTCGTGCCAGGACGGACCCGCGGTCGGGGCCGGCGCTATTCGCTGCGCGACATCGCGAAGCTGCGGCACATCCAGCAGCTCTCCCAGAACGAGGGCATCAACCTCGAAGGCATCCGGCGCATCCTGGCGCTGGAAGCCGAGGTGGAGTCACTGCACGTCCAGCTCGCCCGCCTGGCTTCGGTGGTTCACGAACTGCAGCTGCTGCCGGACGCAGCGCGCCTGTTCACCGCCGAAGCTGGCGGCTCCGTGCACATCGGGCGCACCCGCGTCCGCCAGGCCCGAGAGATCGCCGCCCGCTGAACGGTCCCTCACTGGCGTAGGGCTGAGCGGGCTGCGCTCACCACGGCGTCCTCGATTCGCGTGAGCAACTCGGACGCGAGCTTCCAACGCTGCCAGTAGAGCTGGACGTCCACAGGGGCGCCGCCCAACCCGACGAGCCGGCCGTCCGCCAGCGCCGGTCGGGACTGTTGCTCGGGGATCAGTGCCCAGCCCATGCCGAGCAACACTGCGGACGCGAAGTCGTGCGAAGCCGGCACGTGGTGGCGCGGCGGCAAAGCCGGGTCGACTCCGCGGGTGATCAGGTAGCGGGTCTGCAGATCGTCACGCCGGTCGAAATCGATCGCGGGGGCGCGTCCGAAGGCCTCGACAGCTGGGGTTCCTTCGAACCAACGCTGGTAGAACCCGGGTGCCGCGACCGGCAGGTAGCGCATCGCCCCTAGTGGACGTACCGAACATCCGGCCACCGGCTGCGCCTGAGAGGTCACGGCCGCGGTCACCGTCCCGGATTCAAGCAGGCCCACGGTGTAGTCCTGGTCGTCGCGGTGCAGGTCGAACACGATGTCGGTCGCCAGCGGTGCGAGCGCGGGCAGGAACCAGGTCGCGAGGCTGTCCGCGTTGACCGCCAGCGGCACTTCGACCGGGCCATCCTCGCCGAGGCCCAGGCTCGCGAGGGTGTCGTGCTCAAGGGTGGCCAGTTGGCGGGCCAGCCGGATCAGCACCTGTCCGTCCGCGGTGGCGCGGACGGGCTTGGACCGCACCACCAGCACCCGGCCCACCCGGGTCTCGAGTGCCTTCAGGCGCTGCGATACCGCGGACGGGGTGATGCTCAACTCGGCTGCGGCGTCTTCCAGCGAGCCGGTCGAGACGATGACGTCAATCGTTCGCAGCAATTCCAACGGCAGTTCCACATAAGCGATGCTAATGCAAGGCAAGCTTCTTTAGCTGTACTTACCCGAGTTGGCTGGTTAGCCTCGAAGCATGTCCCACCTGCTGGCCGGCCTCGGCCTCGGCTTCTCGCTCATCGTTGCCATCGGTGCACAGAACCTGTTCGTGCTTCGCCAGGGCATCCGACGCGAGCGGACGGTGCTGGTGGCCACGATCTGCGCGGTGTCGGACGTGATCCTGATCGTGGTCGGGGTTTCCGGCATTGGCGCGGCCACCACTGCGCTTCCCTGGCTCGTCGACGTGGTGCGCTGGGCAGGCGCGGTGTTCCTCGTCGGCTACGGCCTGCTGGCGGCCAGGCGGGCGCTGCGTCCGGACGGATCGGCGCTGGTGCTGACCGACTCCAACGAGCCGGGGACCACCTCGTCCGGCCCGGCAACGACGGTCACGCTGGTCGCGGCGCGCCCCCGTACCGCGGCCTCGGTGGCGCTGACCGCCCTCGCGCTCACCTGGCTCAACCCGCACGTGTACCTCGACACCGTTTTCCTGCTCGGCTCGGTCGCCGCCACCCACGGCGACCAGCGCTGGGTGTTCGCCGCCGGCGCCATGGTGGCCAGTTTCGTCTGGTTCTTCGGGCTTGCCTTCGGCGCCCGGCTGCTCGGACGCTGGCTGGCGACCGTCCGCGCGTGGCAGGTGCTGGACGGCGTGATCGCGGTGGTGATGATCGGCCTGGGCGTCTCGCTGGTGCTGCCCGGGGCTTAGCTCGGCTTTGTCGTACGCACCGGGCAAACTAGGGCGATGAGCGTCTCCGTCCTGCGCCTGGACAACTGGAGTATCCGTGCCCGGGTGATCTCCGCCGTGGTGGCGCTGACCGGAATTGCGCTGGCCCTCTCCGGCCTGATCGTGACCACCCGCGGCCATGCGCTCACCGAGCAGCGGGTGGCCGCCGACCTGCAATTGGGGGCGACCGAGTTCCAGGCACTCGCCACAGAGGGCGTCGACCCGCGCACAGGCGTCGGCTTCGTCGACGCTGAGAGCCTCACCCGCGTCGCCGTCCAGCGCTCAGTGCTCGCAGCGAACGAGGGTGTCTTCGGTGTTCTCGACGGCAAAGTGCGGTGGGCCGCCCAAGAGGGCGCGACGTTCCGGCTCGACCAGGATGACGAGTTCACCGCCGCGGTTCTGCCGCTGACCAACCTCGCCACGATCAGCCAGGGCAGGCTCGTCACCAGCCAGCGTGACTATCGCTACATCGTGGTTCCGGTCAGCTTCGCCAACGGCACGCCCGGCGGTGCGCTGGTGCGGGCGGTCGACTTCGGCGCGGAGGAGAGCCTGCTCGGCGAGGTCTGGCGCAGCTACATTCTGGTCGCACTCGGCTCGTTGCTGCTGGTCGGGCTGCTGATCTGGATCCTGGTTGGACGCCTACTCGAACCACTCGCCTGGATGCGCCGGACCGCGGAAAAGATCACCGACGCCGACCTGAGCGAGCGCATCCCCGTCCGCGGAACCGATGATCTGTCCGCACTCGGCGAGACGATGAACAGCATGCTCGACCGGCTCGAAGGTGCCGTCGGCGCACAGCGCGAGCTGCTCGACGATGTCGGCCACGAGTTGCGCACGCCGCTGACGATCATCCGCGGGCACCTGGAGTTGATGGACGCAGCCGACCCGGCCGATGTGGTCGCGACCAAGGAGTTGCTGCTCGACGAGACCGACCGCATGGGCCGCCTGGTCGACGACCTGCTGGCACTCGCCCGGGCGGAGCGTCCGGAGTTGCTTCGCCCAGTGCGGACCGACGTCGCCCGGCTCACCGACGAGACGCTCGCGAAGGCGTCCGGGCTGGGCAACCGGCACTGGGTGCTGGACGAGCTTGCGGACGTCGAGTTTGTGCTTGACCCGCAGCGCGTGGCGCAGGCGTGGCTGCAACTGGCGGCCAACGCCGTCCGTTACTCGACGGATGCCTCGACCGTCGGCATGGGTTCGCAGCTGCGTCGCGGTGAGTTGCGGCTGTGGGTTCGCGACGAGGGCGTCGGGATCAGCCCCGAGGACATCGCCCGGGTCACGAACCGCTTCGAGCGCGGCGTGGGTGGCGGCACCGGGCTCGGGCTTGCGATCGTGAATGCTATCGCCAGAGCGCATGGGGGCCGGATCGAGATCGAGTCCGAGCGTGGCGTCGGCAGCCGGATCAGTATCGTGCTGCCGGCCAGAGAGGAGTCTGAGTGAGCCAGATCCTGATCGTCGAGGATGAACCGCGGATCAGTGCCTTCATCGCAAAGGGCTTGCGGGCGGCCGGATTTGCGACCTTGGTCGAGCCTTCGGGGGTGGCCGCGGTGCAGTTGGCGTTGGTCGAGCCGATCGACCTCATCCTGCTGGACGTCGGCCTGCCCGACATCGACGGCTTCGAGGTGCTGTCCCGGATTCGCGGGCAGGGGGTCAGCGTTCCGGTGATCATGCTGACCGCGCGCACCTCGGTGGCCGACCGGGTCGCCGGACTGCAGTCGGGCGCGGACGACTATGTGCCCAAGCCGTTTGCTTTCGAGGAATTGTTGGCGCGGATCCACCTGCGGCTGCGCGCTGAGGGCGGGTCCGATGCGGACTCGGCGACCGTGTTGTCGCATCGCGACCTCTCGCTCGATCTGCGCACTCGCCGGGCGAGCGTCGGCGGGCGTTCGGTGGATCTGACCGGACGTGAGTTCACCCTGGCCGAGGTCTTCCTGCGCAACCCCGGCCAGGTGCTCAGCCGTGAGCAGTTGCTTTCGGGCGCTTGGGGCTACGACTTCGACCCGGGCTCGAACGTGGTGGACGTCTATGTCCGCTACCTACGCCGCAAGCTGGGCGCCGACTATTTCGAGACCGTCCGCGGGATGGGCTACCGGCTCACCTGAGTCGAGGTCACTGGGCTTGGATCCGGGCCTAGTCCGGCGTCTCGGCGCTCGGCGGGCTGACCGGCGAAACGCTGGACTTCGCGCTCGGCTTGGCGGACGGCGTCTTGCCAGTGCTGCTTGGGGAAACGGTTGCGCTGGCGCTCTCCGAGCCGGACGCGGACGGTGACGCCGACGGCGTGCTGCTCGGATCGCTTGAGGCTGTGCTCAATGGCACGACGACCGCGGGTCGGGCTTCGATCGGCGCCGGGCCGCTGCCCTGGAGCGCGAAGGCGCCGAGTCCGAGAGAGGTGAGTCCGATCGCGCCGGTCACTGCCCAGAAGGTGGAACGCTGTGACATTGGCACTTTCGGCCTCCTTTCGTTGCTGGTTCAAGGCTAGGTGAGGGTGTCTGCCCGGGCCAGAGCGGACGGATTAGGGTTCTCTCATCTCGGGCCGCCGCCCGTGCTCGCCGCGCGCACGCTCCGCCCAGGCTTCGGCCAACTCGAGCCGGTGCTCCGCCTGGTTCCCGTCCGCGCCGGCGATCAGGCTGAGCACCACCGCACCCACCCGCGCGAACAGCGCCGCGGGCGCGACCAGGGCCGCGAACTCGTCCGTCCACCGCTCAAGGACGATCGGCACCGCCCGATAGTGCTCCGGCGACAGGCCCGGCAGCACGACCAGGTGCGCCAGTAGACAGGCCAGGTCGTCTTCGCGGCGCCCAGGGCCGCTGGCGTCGAGGTCGATCAGCATGAGCCGTGGTGAGTCGACGAAAAGGTTCGCTTCGTAGAAATCGCCATGGGTAGGGACGAGCGGCCCGACCGGCGCAGTGTCGAGCACACCCTGGAGCTTCCGCTGCAAGGCGTGCAGACGCTCGGTGTGCGCGGGCAACCGATCCACCGCGGTTGCGGTATGGAAATCGAGGCGGTCCGACCACGCTGGTCGGCGCGGCAGGTCGCAGAGTTGGTTGGGGAGCGCGTCGAGCAGGCCGATCAGGTCGGCTGCGGCCGGCAACTCGGGATCATCATGCGTAGCGAGGACGTGAGCCAGCGAGCGTCCGGATGCCCGCGGGGTGAGCAGCACGCCCGGGGCCGGCCGGGCCAGCAGCGCAGGGGTCAGCCCGGCGTCAGCCAGCAGGTTCTGGCGGACGGCGAGCCGGTCGGCGCGCTCCGGGCGCAGCACCTTGAGATAGGTCTCGCTGCCGTCCGCCGTGGCGCGAAGCACTGCCCGGCGCAGCGGACGGTAAGCCAGGAGGGTGAGATCGAAGTGGTTCGGCGTCACCTGTAGCCAGGACATCACCGTCGCGGGGTCGCAGGCCGCTGCCAACCCGGGAAGCAGTGGGTCGCCGGGATGCCGCCAGACCGCAAAGCTCAAGTGGTCCCGGCTGAGGGTGGCCGGCGCAGCCACGTCCGCGGTGGTGACGAAGAGGTCCTCCTGCACGGGACGTCCGCTCGGGTCGGCGTAGCTGACCGAGTACCCGGCGGTGACCTCAGCCCCGGGCCGGTACTGCCAGTTGGCCAGCGTGGCGGTGAACCCTGGCACGTCGGCGGACGGGTCGCCGGTCAGCGCGGCGAGCAACAGCCCCCCTGCGTCCGGGGACTGCAGGAGGGCTGCGGCTCGGTCGAGATCACTCATGTAGTCAGTCTGCCGAACGGGCGCTCGGGGCCGACTGCGGCGAGGCCGGGGTGTTCGGGGTGTTGGGGGTGTTCGGCGTGTTGGGGGTGTTCGGCGTGTTGGGCGTGTTGGGAGTGTTGGCGGTGTTGGGAGTGTTCGGCGTGTTCGGTGTCAGTGAGGTGTTGACGGTGACGCTGGAATCGCTGGCAGTCGCGGACGGGTCGGCGCTGGCCGAGGGTGAGTTGGTGGCCGACGGGCTCGCCGAAGTGCTGCCCGGCGTGGCTTCAGCCGTGACCGACGGGGTCGGACTCGGGGTGACGGTCTCAGCCGTCGCCAGGGTCGCGCCGCCCAGCACGCTGATGCCGACGGCGCCGGTCACTGCCCAGAGAGCTGTGGATCGGGAGATCTTCATGGTGTGTCCCTTCTCGGTGATTGATTGGTTCGAGTTCACCCGACGCTGGTGAAACCACTGGGAGAGCCCCGTGAGAGTCCTCTAATGCGGGGGTTCGTCGGCCGCATCCGTCCACGAGGCCCTCGGTCCCGCACAGGGTGGACGGTTCCGCGCCGTCTGAGCGCGAAAGCGTCCACCTTGTTGGTGGGTGAACGCTGGGCCGGGTCGCTGCGCGACTAGGGTGCAGGCGTGGGCGTGCCAGTCGATCCGGAGCGGCCGTTGATCGGTCCGCGTTCGATGCTGCTGATTCGGCAAGGGCTGCGCCGCTGGTTGGCGGCGGTCGTGCTCACCGGGAATCGGCTCGACCACTACCAGCGTCGCCTGGATCGTCCCGACCGGCCGTGGGTCCGGCTCGGTGCGATCACTGAGTTGGCGACCGGGGCCGGAGCGCTGTCGAGCCGCCACGGGGTGCTCATCGTGCAGGTGCCGCAAGCCGATGGCGCGCACGTCCATCAACTGCTGGACGCGACTTGGCAGCCAGCTGTCGCGATCTCGCAGCCAGTTGCGCAGACGGAGCCGATTCCCGACGATCTGAGCGATTCAGCCGTGAGATCGCGACACGCCCGCGCGATCTGCGTCGTCGGCGACCGGGCGTTGGCAGATGAGGCGGGCTCGATCTTCGGCTACCGCCGGGTCGACGGACGCTGGGAGCGCGACTCCTGCCTTCGCCTGGCTGACGCCGAGCCGTTCATTGCGGACGTGCCTGAGTCGGTGAAGCTCGCTCAGGTTTCCGGCGACGCCGACGCGACCCCGACGCCGTGGGGCGTGCGCGAACCGACCCTGAGCCGCTCACTCGCCACCGCCGGCATCGTCGGCACCGACCTTGGTGTGCGGGTCGAGCACGAAGGCCGAAGCTTCCTGCTCTTCGGCGACACCCATTGGCGCGGACGGCCATGGTTGCGCACGCGGGATGCGGTGGCGGAAATCACCAATGACGGCCCACGGCCGGGATTGCCCGGCGTCCGCTTCCACGGCTCACCACTCAAGTTGACCGGTGCGCCGCTGCTAGGACGCGACCGCGTCACCATGCGCGAATACGATGTGCCATTGGACGGATACTCCCAGGTTGGCCAGCTCTTCGTCTTTTTCACCAGCAATCATGGCCGTGACGGACGCGTGATGGGACGGTCGATACTGACGGTGGCCGACTCGCAGCTGACCATTGATCCGGCAGCGCGAAGGCGTCCGCTCAGGTTCCGCGCGCTCGGCACGTTCAGTGCGCACCATTTCATCAATGTCTCGACGCAGCTGCGTCCGGCTGCCACGGTGCCAGGGTGCATCGGCGACGGGGACGTGCTGCTCGTCTGGGGCACCGGGCCCTACCGCGCCGGACTGCCGCGGTTAGCCCTGCTCGACCAGGCGGCTCTCGCCGCGATCGCGACGGGCGGCAGCCCGGCCGAGGCTGGCGTCCGCTACTGGAACCGCGCGGGCTGGTCACAACACGAGCCTGAAGCCGAACCGCTGTTCGAGCCGGCTGCGCTGGGGGAGTTGTCCGTCCGGTGGGTTCCGGAGGTCAGCCGCTACCTGATGCTGACCGCTTCCGGCCCAGAAGACCCGATCGGCCACGCCATCACCCTGCGCACTGCGGTCCACCCATGGGGGCCCTGGTCGCCAAGGCGCCGGCTGCTCGACTGGGTGGCGACCGGTATGGCGCACCACGATCCGCACACCCGGTTCATCAAGGCTGCGACCGACGGTTCCGACCCGGTCGGCGACCAAGTGTTCGCGGCACAGGCGCGCGGGACGGGCGCCGCCTACGCGCCCTACTTCTTCGACGCCGCCGTCGACGGCGAAGAGCTGCTGCTCCGCTACACCCTCTCGACGTGGAACCCCTACCAGGTGGTGCTGATGGCCCACCGCCTCCCGATCGCCGCCCTGTAGGCCCGCCAGCTGAACGAAAGGGGACGGTTCCTTTTCCGTTCAAGTTATCCACAGGCCGGACGGGGCGGGAAGGCGCGTCCTCTACGCTATGAGGGCAATCGAAGCGGAGGTGAGCGTGCGCACAGAGTCGGTGCGAATCTGGGCGTGGCGAGTCTTGCTTGTCCTACCGCCGCTGCTCGCCGCGATTCATGCCGGCGGCACCCAGATTCCGGGAGCCAGCCTGCTGCCGTGGCATCCGGGCATGATCGATCTCGAGGTCTATCGCCGGACCGGCGAGCTGGTGCTCAGCGGCGGCGACATCTTCAATGCTGAGGGACTGCCCTGGATCTATCCCGGCTTCGCCGCCCTGCTCACGGTGCCGTTCGCGGTGGTGCCGTTCGAACTGGCTGCGGTGGCCTGGCTGGCGCTGTCCGCCGCAGCGTTGGCCGCGATCATCTATCGGCTGGGCTACACCGGCTGGCAGCTCTCGGCCCTCACGACGGTGTGCATTCTCTTCGTCCATCCGGTTCGGGAGACCCTCGGCTTCGGCCAGCTCGGCATCTTCCTGGTGGCCGCGGCCGTGCTCGACTCGATGCCCGGGCCGCGGGTGTTCAAGCGCCGGATCCTGCCCGAGGGCTGGCTGGTCGGGGTCGCCACCGCGGTGAAGCTCACTCCCGCGGTGGTGGCCGCCTACAACTTCTTCGCCGGACGTCGAAAGCCGGGTCTGGTCGCGTTCGCGTCCTTCCTTGCCGCGACGGCGCTCGGGTTCGTGCTGTTGCCGCAGGCGTCCTTTGCCTACTGGGCCAAGCTCGCGTCCGGCGATTCGGGGCTCAACTCCGGAATCCCGTACGCCACGAACCAGTCCGTCCTCGGTATGTGGAACCGGCTCACCGGCGAGCCCGGACGGGTGGGGCTGCTGCTCAGCGTCCTGGTGGTGTTCCTCGGGGTGTGGGCCGCTGTGCTGATGCATCGCCGCGGGCAGGTGGCGCTGGCGATCTGCCTTGCGGGCCTGACCAGCCTGCTCGCGTCCCCGATCTCGTGGTCGCACCACTACGTGTGGGTGGTGCCGCTTGGGCTGGTCCTCTGGCAGGCCCGCGAACTGCCGGGCTACCTGCGCTGGCCAGGACTGGCGTATGTGCTCTGGGTTGTGGTTTCGCCGTTCATGTGGCTGCCGCGCGGGGACGATGTCGAACTCAGCTACGCGCCCTGGATGCAGTTCGTCGACAACATCGGCATCGTGGTCGGGGTCTTGCTCCTGGCCGGTTCGGCGGCGACCGCCCTCGGCCCATGGGGACGCAAGCAGGTCTTGCCATGAGATCCACGAGGGTCTGGTTCATCGTCGCGGCTGCGTTCGCCTTCGCGTCCGTGGTGATGGGGACGGTGGTCTGCGCGACCGAGTCGGGCGCGGCCTGTCCCAACTGGCCCGGATGCTATCCCGACCAGTTCGCGCCCCGGGCGCAGCTCAACCCGATGATCGAATTCCTCCATCGGGTGATCGCTGCGCTGACCGGCCCGGTGGTGCTGATCGCCGCGATCCTGGCCCGCAAGGTGGCCGACCCGCGGCCGCGCTGGCTGGCCTGGATCGGTCTCGCCGGGACGATCTCGGCCGGCGTCTTCGGCATGCTGATCGTCCGGATCGGCATTCCCTGGTGGCTCGGGGTCGTTGATCTGGCCAGCGCACTGATCGCGACCGTCGCGCTGATCGTCGCGGCCCTGCTGATGCGTCCAGGTGCGGCTTGGACGCCCGGACGCACCGCCCGGCTCGCCTGGGCAGCGGTCGGCACGCTCGCGGTCATGCACCTTTCGGCGCTTGCCGTGGCCGGCGACAATGCGTTCACCCGCTGCATCAGCTGGCCGTTGGGAGTCTTCGAAACCGACCACTGGCCGGCACTGCAGTGGCTGCGGATCGTCCTGGCGCTGGTCGCGTCGGTGCTGATCGTCCTGCTGGTCGCGGACGGAGTGCGCACCCCGCGGTTGCGATTGCCGGCGCTGGCGAGCGGCGTCCTGCTCGTGCTTGAGTTGATGCTCGTGCCGGTATTGCTCGGCGGCTACGACGACCTGGTGCTCGTGACGGCGTACGCGGTGACTGCAGCGGCACTCTTCGGCTCGGTCAGCCTGCTGGCCGGACGGGCTTCGGTGCGGCTCGACGTGCCGGTGGGCGCGGCGGACGCGTCCGCGTTGACGGTCGCCTGACCGAATTCCGCCGTCTCGACGGCCCCGTCCCCCCACTCAAGCCAGCGAAACTGACCAAAGCCAGCGAATGTTCCCCGGCTTGTGTCCGGATCGCCGGCTGGAACGTCGGACGGCGTCCTGCGCGAACGGCGGCGACGGAATATGATTGCGCCTAAGCTAGTTGAGTCTGGTGAACTCAACTTTGCTTTGCTCAAGGAGAACTAGCCCACATGGACACCGAAAAGCTCACTGCGCGCAGCCGGGACGCGGTCTCGGCCGCCGTGCGCACCGCCCTTACCAACGGCAACCCGAACGCTGAACCAGTCCATCTGCTGCACGCGCTGCTGCTGGTGCCAGAGAACGCGGTCGCGCCGCTGCTGGCCTCGATCGGCGTCGATCCGACCGTGGTGGACGCAGCCGCTCGCGGCGCGATCACCAAGCTTCCGTCCGCGCAGGGTTCGTCGGTCAGCCAGCCGGCAATGTCCGGCGGTCTGGCCCGCGTGCTGGCGGACGCCGAGACCCGGGCCCAGCAACTTGGCGATCAGTTCGTGGCCACCGAGCACCTTTTGCTGGCGCTGTCGGCCGTCCAGACGGACGCGAAGAAGATCCTCAACGACCTTGGCGCGACCACCGACAAGCTCGCCAAGGCGTTCAACGACGCCCGGGGCTCGAAGCGGGTCACGTCCGCTGAGTCCGAGGGCGGCGAGTCCGCGCTGGACAAGTATTCGGTCGACCTCACCGAACGCGCCCGCGAGGGCAAGCTCGACCCGGTGATCGGGCGCGATTCCGAGATCCGCCGGGTCGTCCAGGTGCTGGCCCGGCGCACCAAGAACAATCCGGTGCTGATCGGCGAGCCCGGCGTCGGCAAGACCGCCGTCGTCGAAGGCCTCGCCCAGCGGGTGGTGGCCGGCGACGTTCCGGATTCGCTGAAGGGCCGGCGGGTGGTGTCGCTCGACCTGGCGTCGATGGTCGCCGGGGCGAAGTACCGCGGCGAGTTCGAGGAGCGGCTGAAGGCCGTCCTGAACGAGATCCGCGATGCCGAGGGCCAGGTGATCACCTTCATCGACGAACTGCACACCGTGGTCGGCGCGGGCGCGACTGGCGATTCGTCCATGGACGCTGGCAACATGCTCAAGCCGATGCTGGCCCGCGGCGAACTGCGGATGATCGGCGCGACCACCCTCGACGAGTACCGCGAACGCATCGAGAAGGACCCCGCGCTGGAGCGTCGTTTCCAGCAGGTCTTCGTCGGTGAACCGTCCATCGAGGACACGATCGCGATCCTGCGCGGGCTGCGGCAGCGCTACGAAGCGCACCACAAGGTGCGGATCACCGATTCGGCGCTGGTCGCCGCGGCGACGCTATCGGGCCGCTACATCACCAGCCGACAGCTGCCGGACAAGGCCATCGACCTGATCGATGAGGCTGCGTCCCGGCTGCGGATGGAGATCGACTCCTCGCCGGAAGAGATCGATCAGCTGCGCCGCGACATCGATCGGATGACCATGCAGGCCTTCGCGCTGGAGAAGGAGGACGACCCCGGTTCCAAGGACCGCTACGCCCGGCTGACCGCCGCGCTGGCGGACGCCAAGGAGGAACTCCGCGGGTTGGAGGCCAGGTGGGAGGCCGAGAAGTCGGGGCTGAATCGGGTCGGCGAGGTCAAGGAGAGCATCGACAAGCTGCGGATCGAGGCCGAGCGTGCCCAGCGCGAGGGCGATCTGACGAAGGCTTCTGAGATCCTGTACGGACGCATCCCGGCGCTCGAGGCCGAACTGGAGTCGGCCACCGAAGCCGAGCAGCAGACCAAGCAGATGGTTAGCGAAGAGGTGTCCGCGACCGACATCGCCGAAGTGGTTTCCGCGTGGACGGGGGTCCCGGTCGGCAAGATGCTGCAGGGCGAGAGTGAGAAGCTGCTCTCGATGGAGGATCGCCTGGGCGAGCGTCTGATCGGCCAGCGCAAGGCCGTCACCGCGGTGGCGGACGCGGTGCGCCGCTCGCGGGCCGGCATCTCCGACCCGAACCGGCCGACCGGATCGTTCCTGTTCCTCGGCCCGACCGGTGTCGGCAAGACCGAGTTGGCCAAGTCGTTGGCCGAGTTCCTCTTCGACGACGAGCACGCGATGGTGCGCATCGACATGAGCGAGTACGGCGAGAAGCACACCGTCTCGCGGCTGGTGGGCGCCCCTCCCGGCTACATCGGCTACGAGGAGGGCGGGCAGCTCACCGAGGCGGTGCGACGGCGTCCGTACTCCGTTGTACTACTTGACGAGGTGGAGAAGGCGCATCCCGAAGTGTTCAACATCCTGCTGCAGGTGCTCGACGACGGCCGCCTGACCGACGGCCAGGGCCGGACGGTGGACTTCCGCAATGTGATCCTGATCATGACCTCGAACCTCGGTTCGCAGTTCATGGCCGACCCGAAGCTGCACGCGGACACCAAGCAGGAAGCCGTGATGAACGTGGTGCGGCAGGCGTTCAAGCCCGAGTTCCTGAACCGGCTGGACGAGATCGTCATCTTCGACGCGCTCGGCATCGAGGAACTGTCGCGGATCGTCGACATCCAGCTGCGTCGGCTCAACCAGCGGCTATCCGATCGCCGAATCGAGATTGAGGTCTCCGATGCCGGCAAGGAGTGGCTGGCGCTCACCGGTTTCGACCCGGTCTACGGCGCGCGCCCGCTCAAGCGGCTGGTGCAGACCACGATCGAGGACGCGTTGGCGCGCCGGGTGCTCTCCGGTGAGGTGAGCGACGGCCAGACCGTCCGCTTTGAGCTGAACGAGGACGGCTCCGGCCTGGTGCTGAGCTGATTCAGCGGACAAAACGCCCTGTCGACGGCCCAGTGAACCCCGAGAGCCGGGATTCGGGCATCGGCAGGGCATTTTGTCCGGACCTTCATCACAGACTCTTCGCTAGGCTCCAAACATGAGGTCCCGCCACACCGCCCGCGACGAGGTGACCTACAAACGTCGCCACGTGGGCAAGGTGGAGTACTTCACCAGCCGCTACGGGCGCGGGGACGCGTCCATGGTGGTCTACCGATTCGCACGGCTAGGTGAGCGGAGCGGGCCGGACTTCGTGCTCGTGCATGGCATCGGGGTATCGGCGCGGTCGTACGGACCGACCGCGGTGCAGTTGGCGCAACACGGGGACGTCTACCTGATCGATCTGCCGGGCTATGGGCGCTCGCCGCGTCCGGGCGTCGACCTCAGCATCGCCGGGCATGCGCAGGTGCTGGGCGACTTCCTGACCGATCGCGAACTTGACCATCCGGTGGTCGTGGGCCATTCGATGGGCTCGCAGGTGGTGGTGGAACTGGCCGCCGCCCACCCGGAACAGGTCGACCACATCGCGCTGATCGCGCCGGTGATCGTGCCGTCCGCGCGCAAGCTGCCGAAGCTGCTGAGGCTGTTCCTCCAGGATGTGGTGAAGGAGCCGCCACAGGTGGGCCTGATGGCGGTTTACGACTACCTGTTCCGGGCCGGGGTGCCGTACATGATCGAACAGACTCCGCACCTGTTCGGCGCGCGGGTCGAGGAGACTGCGGCTCGGGTCGAGGCGAAGACGCTGGTCATCTGCGGTGAGGACGATCCGCTGGTGCCCCTGGACTGGGGTCGGGAGCTTGCCGACGACTTCCGGCACGGCTGGTTCGCGACGGTCCCGGGCCCGCACGCGACCATGTTCGCCGCGCCGGAGCGGATCGCGAAGCTGTTGGATGAGCATGCCCATCGGTAGCCCGGGAGCCGATGCGGCGGCGCGGTTCAAGCTCGCGGTGCGTCGTGCGCGCTACTGGGCCCGCGACTATTTCTATGTCACGCACCGCCAGTTGCGCGGACCTTTGGAGCGGGAGGTGCCGACCGCGTTCGCGTCCGGAGACCGGGCGCCGGTGGTGCTGCTGGCCGGCGTCCTGGAGCCGTGGACGCTGTTGCTACCGGCAGCCGAGCGGCTGAACCGGGACGGACACCCGGTGCAGGTGGTGCCCGAACTCGCGTACAACCTGGCCACGCTGGACGCGGCCGCTGAACTCGCGATGAACGCGGTTGCCGCCAAGGAACTGACCGGCGTGATTCTGGTGGCGCACAGCAAGGGCGGGCTGGTTGGCAAACGCATGCTTGAACTCGATGCGGACGGACGGCTGCGCGGCCTGATCGCGATCGCGACCCCGTTCGGTGGATCGAGCCTGGCCAGGTTGGTGCCGTCGCGGACGATCCGCGCGCTTGGCCCGGAGGATCCGGCGATCCAGGCGCTGGCGAAGCGCAGCGACC
>Ga0116181_1001498_pt1 | contig 20086 bp, 17 predicted proteins | sample AD_UKC075_MetaG_FD_89752 | JGI IMG/M metagenome (GOLD analysis project Ga0116181, IMG submission 89752) | Active sludge microbial communities of municipal wastewater-treating anaerobic digesters from USA - AD_UKC075_MetaG | ecosystem: Engineered > Bioreactor > Anaerobic > Digestate | place: USA...
GCGACCAAGGTGCGCGCGATCGCGAGCGCTGCCCAGGGGCTCGTCCTGGCCGAGTCGGTGGCGAGCGAGTCGGACATCGCAGCGACGGGCGGCTTCAGCAGCATCACGATCTCGGTGCCGACGGACCAGCTCGATGCGACGCTCGACAAGGTGGCCGCGATCGGCAAGGTCCACTCCCGCAACACCTCGACGGAGGACGTCACCGCCCAGGTCGTCGACACGCAGTCGCGACTGAAGACGATGCAGGCCAGCGTCGAGCGGGTGCGGGCCCTCATGGCCCAGGCCACCAAGCTCGGTGAGATCGTGACCCTGGAGGCCGAGCTCTCGCGCCGGCAGGCAGACCTCGAGGCGCTGCAGTCACAGCTCGCGCGCCTGCAGGACTCGGTCGCACTAGCACCCGTGGAGGTGCGCCTCAGCACCGATGAGCAGGTGCTCGCGGATGCCGTGGACGACACCGGGTTCCTCGCCGGGCTGGCAGCGGGGTGGCGGGCCTTCACCGGTTCGGTGACCGTGCTGCTCACCGTGCTCGGCGCGTTGCTGCCGTTCGCGGTGGCGGGGATACTTGTCACCGCGCCGGTCGTGCTGTGGCTGCGCCGGCGCCGCGCACCCGGCGCCGACCCCGTTTCCGCCGCCGCCGCGCCGGCCGCTGGCCTCGTTCCCGCTGCCCCCGCTGCCGCCGGTTCGGCCGGAGCCACTCAGGCCCCGACCCAGCCACCCGCCGCGAGCTGAACGGAGCACCGCATGGACCATGCAGCCAGCGACCGCACACCCGTCACCTACGACACGTGTGATCAGGTGAGCGGTCCGTTCCTGCACGGCACCAAGGCCACGCTCGAGCCCGGGGTCGACCTGGTCGCGGGCCACACCTCCAACTTCCAGGACGGTCGGGTCTCCAACAACATCTACTTCACGACGCTGGAGTCCACGGCGGCGTGGGGCGCCCAGCTGGCCGCGGCCCTCGCGGGTCTGGACGATGGAGGCCACATCTACGTCGTCGAGCCATTGGGCCCCTTCGAGGACGACCCCAACGTCACCGACAAGCGTTTCCCGGGCAACCCCACGCAGTCGTACCGGACACGGTCCGCCCTGCGGGTGATCGCGGAACTCGACGACTGGCAGGCCCACCCACCCGAGGCGCTCGCCACCATGCTTGACAACCTCGCCCGTCTGGCGGACGAAGGCCGGGACGTCATCCTCGACTAGGTGTGATGTCCGGGAAGATTGTCCCGCTCAGCGGCGGCGAGCGTGCAGGACAGGTGCCCGTCGCGCGCCATCGCGAGGGTGGGGTGGGAACTCACCACCAGTGATCGCCCACGGTCACCACCCGTTCGTACCCTGTCTGCATGGGACTTCTGGATCTCGCCGCCGGGCACCCGACCTCGACCCCACACGAGCAGGCGCTCGCTCACGCCGCGAACGGTGTTGCGATCTACTGGCGACCGGGCTGTCCGTTCACGGCGCGCCTGCGCCTGGCGGTCCGTTCCCGGCGCGACCGGGCCCGCTGGGTCAACATCTGGGAGGACGACGCGGGTCGTGCCTTCGTCGCGGGCATCAACCACGGGAACGAGACGGTGCCCACGGTGGTGATCGACGGCATCCCCCACACCAACCCCGACCCCTCGGTCGTGAAGGCCGCCCTGTCGCGCTGACCCACGCGCGGCAAGAACCGCATCACCATGGGTGCGACCGCCCGATCCGGTCAACGACCCCTGGTTGCGGAGCGCGCCTCCCACTCGACCTCACCGTCGACGATGCGCGGCGTCGGCACCAGTCCCAGGCGGGCCGCGACCCGCTGCGACGCCACGTGGCAAGGGTGCACGTGCGCGATCACCCGCTCGACCCCGCAGGCGTCGACGAACTCCCCGACGGCCGACGCGGCATCCGAGGCGATCCCCCGGCCCTGCCACGGCATCCCGACGACCCAGGCGAGCTCGGCGACCGAGTCGTCACCGTTGACGGTGCCCTGCACGTAGCCGACGGGTTCGTCGCCGTCGACCAGCCGGATGATCCACGTGTGCCAGGCGAACACGGCACCGCGCGGACCGGCCACCTGACGGGCGTACCGCGCCTCGAGGTCAGCCCGCGACGGCGGTGAGCCGCCGATGAACTCGTACAGGCCGGCATCCGCGAGCACGTGCTCCATCGGTGCGGCGGGCGTGGTCGAGAGCGGCTCCAGACGCACACCGCGACCCCGCAGGTGCGGGGTGCTGCTCACCGCGCGGAGACCTCGTGCACGAGCTCGACGACGCGGGTGAGCACGTCGGGGTCGGTGTCGGGCAGCACGCCGTGGCCGAGGTTGACGATGTGCCCGGGTGCCGCGCGCCCCTCCTCGACGATCGTGCGCACGCGTCGCTCGAGGGGCTCCCACGGGGCGAAGAGCAGGGCCGGGTCGAGGTTGCCCTGCACCGCGTAGCGCCCGCCGAGCCGCTCGATGGCGTCGGTGAGCGAGACGCGGTAGTCGACACCGACGACGTCGGCGCCGGCCTCGCCCATGAGCGGCAGCAGCTCACCGGTGCCGACACCGAAGTGGATGCGCGGCACGTCGAGGTCGGCCACCGCGGCGAGGGCCTTCGCCGAGTGCGGCATGACGGATGCCGTGTAGTCGGCTTTGCTGAGGACCCCGGCCCACGAGTCGAACAGCTGCACGACCGAGGCTCCGGCCAGCGCCTGCACGCGAAGGAACGTGCCGGAGATCTGCGCGAGCTGGGCACACAGGTCGTGCCAGAGCTGCGGGTCACCGTGCATGAGCGCCTTGGTGTGCTCGTGGTTCTTCGACGGGCCGCCCTCGACGAGGTAGGACGCGAGGGTGAACGGCGCCCCGGCGAAGCCGATGAGGGGGGTGCCACCGAGCTCAGCGGTCAACAGGCGCACGGACTCGGCGATGTCCGGGATGTCCTCGGGGGTGAGGTCGCGCAGCTGGGCGAGGTCGGCCCGCGTGCGGATCGGCTGGGCGATGACCGGCCCGACCCCGGCGACGATGTCGAGGTCGACACCGATCGCGGAGAGGGGGACGACGATGTCGGAGAAGAAGATCGCGGCATCCACGCCGTGGCGGCGCACCGGCTGGAGGGTGATCTCGGTGACGAGGTCGGGCCGCCGGCACGACTCGAGCATGCCGACGCCGCGCCGCACCTCGCGGTACTCGGGGAGCGAGCGCCCGGCCTGTCGCATGAACCACACCGGCGCGTTCGGGACGGACTGCCCCCGCGCGGCCCGAACGAGAACCGAGTCCTTGGGGTCGGCGGCGGGGCGGCTGTCGCTGCTCTGGTCAGCGGTGCGGGAATCGGGACGTCGGTCGTCGGCGGTGCGGGAGTCGGCAGTCACGATCAGTGATTCTCCCACCCTGGTCAGAGCGCGATGACGACGGCACCCGCCACGGCCATCGCGGACCCGAGCACCTGGATGGGTCGCAGCCGTTCCTTGACCACGGCCCACGCGAGCACCGCGGTGACGACGGGGTAGAGCGAGCCGAGCACGGCGGCGACGCTGACCTCACCGCGCGAGGACGCCACAGCGAACAGGGCGTTGGCCAGCAGGTCACCGCAGCCGACGGCCAGCAACGCCGGCAGCTCCACGCGCCGCACCCCGCCGACGCTGCGCAGGCAGAGCGCCACGACGATCAGCACGGTCACCGACGTGGCCCGCATCCCCCACAACGTCATGAGGGTCGACTCGCGCGCTCCCCGGTCGAGGAAGAACAGGGCCAGGCCGAAGCAGAAGGCCGCGACCACAGCCAGCACCACGGGCCTGGCGGACACCGCTCCGCTGACCTCCGGCCCCGAGGCCAGGGTGACGCCGACGATGGCCACCACCATTCCGACCCAGGCCCAGGCGGATGGCTGCTCACCGGACGCGACGCCCAGGGCAACCGGGACGATCACGCCCAGTGCGGCGATCGGCGCGACGACTCCCATGGTCCCGGTGGACAGGGCCGTGTAGAAGCTGACGAGTCCGGTCGTCCCGGCAAGACCGGCGGCGAGCGCCCAGAGGGGCCAGCCCTGCCAGGACACGTCGCCACGCAGGAGCACGACGGCGCTGATGACGAGGAACCCCAGCCCCTGCGACCAGCCGACCACCGCGATGGCCGGGCGGCGTCCGCTGAGGAGCCCGCCGAAGAAGTCAGCGGTCCCCCACGCGACGGAGGACCCGAGGGCCAGGAGGGCGAGCACCGCTCGAATGTAGCCGCGCGCGCCCTGGTCAGTGCTCGCGATAGCCCTGCCCGTGCTCGTGGTCGCCCGTCTCCTCGCGGCGTGCCTGACGGGCGCCGGGGCCGGATCGGCATACATTGCAGGCGTGTCCAGCCGCAGCGTCTCCGGTCGGGAGTCCCCGGAGTTCTCCCGCGCCCTCAAGGATCTCCACCGGGTGCGCTTGCGCCCCGAGATCCGACTCACCGAGGTCCCGGCGCCCCAGCGCATCGCGCCGTATGCCGTCGCGCTCACCGCTGATGTCGTCGACCCTCGTGACACCGACGACGACCTCGCCTCCGGCCGGTTCGTGCTGCTGCACGACCCCAGCTCCCCCGAGCCGTGGGGCGGGCAGTGGCGTGCAGTGACCTTTGCCCGGGCCGAGCTCGAACCCGAGCTGGCGACTGACCCGGTGCTCGGCGAGGTGGGGTGGAGCTGGCTCATCGACGCGCTCGCGATCCGTGGCGTCGAGTACACGGCCGAGGCGGGCACGGTGACACGGGTCGTCTCGCAGAGCTTCGCCGGCCTGGCCGACCGCCCCGCGAGTGTCGAGATGGAGGTGCGCGCGTCCTGGACCCCACTCGGCCCGGAGGTCGGAGACCACCTGCTGGCATGGTCCGACCTGCTGTGCACCATCGCGGGTCTGCCGCCCCTTCCCGAGGGCGTCGTCGCCCTCCCCGGACCCCGCCGCTGACGGACACCAGCGACAGACACCACTGACGGACACCACGGACCGATGATCACCGAGACCACGACGCCACCCCCGCCAGGGGACCAGCACGACCGAAGTTCCAGCGACCACCGCGTCCCCGAGGCCACGCCCGTCACCCTGGTGCCGCTCATCGAGCCGTCCGGTGGTGTGCCCCACGTCGTCGAGACCGAGCGCGAGCTCGCCCGGGCCGCGAAGGCCATCGCTGCCGGTGAGGGGCCGGTCGGCATCGACGCCGAACGCGCGTCCGGCTACCGCTACGGGCAGCGCGCCTACCTCGTTCAGGTGCGTCGAGAGGGTGCGGGCACCTGGCTGATCGATCCGATGGGCTGCCCTGACCTCAGTCCCCTGGGTGAGGCGATCGGTGCTGCCGAGTGGATCCTGCACGCCGCCACCCAGGACCTTGCCTGCCTGGCCGAGGTCGGGCTGCGACCGGTGCAGCTCTTCGACACCGAGCTGGCCGGGCGGATCCTCGGGCTGCCTCGCGTCGGGCTGGCTGCCGTGGTCGAGCACTACCTCGGGCTGGGCCTGGCCAAGGAGCACTCCGCCGTCGACTGGTCGACCCGGCCGCTGCCCGAGCCGTGGTTGCGCTACGCCGCCCTCGACGTCGAGGTGCTCGACGAACTACGCAACCTCATGGGGGTCGACCTCGCCGCGCAGGGCAAGGCCGAGTGGGCACGCCAGGAGTTCGCCGCGCTGCTGCAGTGGGCCCCCACCGAGCGGGTCGACCCGTGGCGGCGAACGTCGGGGATCAACACGCTGCGTTCACGGCGGTCCGTGGCCATCGTCCGCGAGCTGTGGTACACCCGCGACGACATCGCCAGGGAGCGGGACACCTCGATCGGGCGGGTGCTCCCCGATGCCGCGCTCGTCGAGATCGCCAAGGCCGTGCCCGCCACCACCGCTGACCTGCCGCGCGGGCACCGGGCCATCGCCCGCTACGGCCGGCACTGGGTCGATGCGGTGCGACGAGCCATGGAGATCCCTGAGGACGACCTGCCGCCGCGCACCCTGCCCTCTGACGGCCCGCCACCGCCGCGCGTGTGGGCGGAGAAGAACCCGTTGGCGGCCGATCGCCTCGGTGCCACCCGGGCAGCGCTCACCGCGTTCGCGGAGGAGCGGGTCATCCCCGTCGAGAACGTCTGCTCCCCCGACCCGTTGCGGCGCGTGGTCTGGCAGCCCCCGTCCGAACCGGACGAGGCCGCCTTCACCCGGGCCCTTCTCGACCAGGGGGTGCGGGCCTGGCAGGCCGAGATCGTCGCCCCGATGCTCGTGGCCGCGTTCGCCCAGTTCCCGGGCTGACCCGCCACGCCGGATGCCGATGCTCCTCAGGGACGCCGGCGATCCCGGGATCGCCGAGAAGTCACCTCCGCGTGACGTCTCTCACCCCGCCAGCCCTCCCGTACTAAGCGCTCGCTTAGTACGCTGACGGGGCCGCGCCCGGCATCCGGGTGCACCATGTCCGCCGTGACCCAGGAGGCCACCGCCGTGCCCCGTACCCTCCAGGAAGTCGTCTTCGTCGACGGCGTCCGCACCCCGTTCGGCAAAGCCGGCGAGAAGGGCATCTACGCCCAGACCCGCGCCGACGACCTCGTCATCAAGTGCATGCGTGAACTGCTGCGACGCCACCCCGAACTGCCCAACGAACGGGTCGAAGAGGTCGCGATCGCCGCCACCACGCAGATCGGCGACCAGGGGTTGACGCTGGGTCGCCTGGCCGGCCTGCTCGCGGGCCTGCCCAAGACCACCCCGGGCTACTCGGTCGACCGCATGTGCGCCGGTGCGATGACCGCCGTCACGAACGTGGCCTCCTCGATCGGTTTCGGGGCCGTCGACGTCGCCATCGCCGGTGGGGTCGAGCACATGGGCCGCCACCCCATGGGTGAGGGCATCGACCCGAACCCGCGGATCATCGGCGAGCGGATCGTCGACGAGTCGGCCCTGGTCATGGGCAAGACCGCCGAGAACCTGCACGACCGCTTCCCGCACCTCACCAAGGAGCGGTGCGACGCCTACGCCGTCAACAGCCAGCGCAAGCTCGCCGCGGCCTACGCCGCCGGGAAGGTGCAGCCCGACCTCGTGCCGGTGGCCACCCGCCACGTCGAGAAGGGTTGGGGCCTGGCAACCGTCGACGAGCCGCCCCGTCCCGGCACCACCATGGAGGAGCTCGCGGGCCTGAAGACCCCGTTCCGCCCCCACGGCAACGTCACCGCCGGCAACGCGGCCGGCCTCAACGACGGCGCGACCGCCTGCATCCTCGCCTCCGAGGCCGCCGCCGCCGAACTGGGGCTGCCGGTGCGCATGCGCCTGGTCTCCTACGCCTTCGTCGGTGTCGAGCCCGAGGTCATGGGCATCGGCCCGATCCCCGCTGCCGAGAAGGCGTTGCGCCAGGCTGGCCTGACCATCGAGGACATCGGGCTCTTCGAGCTCAACGAGGCGTTCGCCGTGCAGGTCCTCGCCTTCCTGGACCACTACGGCATCGCCGACGACGACGAGCGCGTCAACCCCTGGGGTGGAGCCATCGCCATCGGCCACCCGCTGGCGTCGTCGGGTGTTCGCCTGATGACCCAGCTCGCCCACCACTTCGAGGAGAACCCGCAGGTGCGCTACGGCCTGGTGGCCATGTGCATCGGGATCGGCATGGGTGGCTGTGTCATCTGGGAGAACCCGCACCACGCCGACTACGGCAAGGAGAACTGACGTGAGCGCTGTTGTTGACACCCCCGCCGCACCCCCCACCCCGCAGCTGCCCACCGAGGTCGTGACCCACACCCCGGTCCAGGACGTCGCCCTCCCCGGCGGCGCCGGCATCCTCGCCCTGATCACGCTCGACAACGGCCTGGACCACACCCGGCCGAACACCTTCGGCCCGGCGTCGATCGCCGAGCTCCAGGCCACCGTCGACGGGCTGAAGGCCCGTGCGGCAGCCGGCGAGATCCAGGCTGTCGGCATCACCGGCAAGCCGTTCATCTTCGCCGTCGGGGCCGACCTGTCGGGCGTGCCCTACGTAACCGACCGCGAGCAGGCCGTGAGCATCGCTCGAGCCGGGCACGCGGCGTTCGCCTCGATCATGGACCTGCCGGTGCCCACGTTCGCGTTCATCAACGGCGCGGCCATGGGCGGGGGCGTCGAGATCGCCCTGGCCTGCGACTACCGCACGGTGTCCGCTGGCGTGCCCGCGTTCGCCCTCCCTGAGACCTTCCTCGGGCTCGTTCCGGGCTGGGGCGGCTGTTACCTGCTGCCCAACCTCATCGGGCCGGCCGACGCGCTCACCGTCATCGTCGCGAACCCGTTGTCGCAGAACCGGATGCTGAAGGCCAAGGAGGTGGCCGCCCTCGGCATCGCCGACGTGCTGCTCGAACCGGCGGACTTCATCGAGGACTCGCTGCGGTGGGCCGCCGGGGTCGTCAGTGGTGCCGTGCCGGTGCAGCGTCGTGACGTCGACCGTGACGAGAGCGCGTGGGATGCCGCGTGCGATGGCGCCCGCTCGGTAGTCCTCGCCAAGACCGCGGGTCGGGCGCCAGGTGCGATGCGGGCCGTCGAGCTCGTGCGCGCCGCGCGGACGGCGACTCGCGAGGAGGCCTTCGCCGCGGAGGACGCCGCTCTCGGTGACCTCATCATGGGTGATGAGTTGCGCGCCGGGCTCTACGCCTTCGACCTCGTGCAGAAGCGCGCCAAGCGCCCGGCCGGTGCACCGGACAAGGCGCTGGCCCGCCCGGTGACCAAGGTCGGCATCGTCGGCGCCGGGCTCATGGCCAGCCAGCTCGCCCTGCTCTTCGCGCGCCGCCTCGGGGTGCCGGTCGTCATGACCGATCTCGACGAGGACCGCGTCGCCAAGGGCGTGGGCTGGGTGCACGCCGAGATCGCGTCGCTGAAGGACAAGAGGCGGGTGTCGCCGGACAAGGCGTCCTTCCTCACGGGCCTGGTCACCGGCTCGACCTCCAAGGACGGCTTCGCCGACGCCGACTTCGTCATCGAGGCGGTCTTCGAGGAGATGGCGGTCAAGCAGCAGGTGTTCGCCGAGGTCGAGGCGGTCGTCTCCCCCGAGTGCGTGCTCGCGACGAACACGTCCTCGCTGTCGATCACCGAGATGGCGAGCGGGCTGGAGCACCCGGGTCGGGTCGTGGGCTTCCACTTCTTCAACCCGGTGGCCGTCATGCCCCTGCTCGAGATCATCCCCGGCGAGGCGACCGACGAGTCCGCGCTGGCGACGGCGTTCGCCACCGGGCGAGCGCTCGGCAAGACGACGATCCGGGTGAAGGACTCGGCATCCTTCGTCGTGAACCGCCTGCTGGGCGCGTTCATGGGCGAGTTCTCCCGCATCGTCGACGAGGGCACCCCGGTGGCCACGGCCGACCGCGCCGTCGCGGGTCTGGCACCGATGCCGCCGTTCGTGCTGCTCGGGCTCGTCGGGCCGGCGATCGCTCTGCACAACAGCGAGACCCTGCACCGCGCGTTCGGTGACCGGTTCCACGTCTCGCCGAGCCTGCGACGGCTCGTCGAGTCCGGCAAGCGTGGGTACTACCTCATGGAGGGTGGCCGCCCGGTACCCGACCCGGAGGTGCTCGCCATGGCCGAGCAGCCGGAGAACCCGGTGGAACTCAGCGTCGAGGAGGCCCGTGAGCGCATCCTCGGGGTGCTGGCCACGGAGGTCGGCCTCATGCTGTCGGAGGGCGTCGTCGCCGCGCCGATGGACATCGACCTGGCGATGATCACCGGCGCCGGGTTCCAGTTCTGGAACGGCGGGCTCTGCCCGTTGCTCGACCGCGAGGGCGTCTCCGAGCGGGTGCTCGGTCGGCGCCTGCTGCCGGCCGGGGTGGCGAGCGTCCCCGCCTGATCCGAAGGCATCACACGGAGCGGCCGCAGCAGAGGTTCGATGCTGCGGCCGCTCGGCTTCCGAACACCACGCCCCGCATGGGTGGCGATATCTCACATATGATCTACGATGGACTGGTGACCGTCACCTCACCATCTGACACGTACCTCACCCGGATCGGCACCCTCATCCGGGACGCACGCCGCCATCAGGGCCTGACCCAGAGTGAGCTCGCCGACCTGCTCGGCACGAGCCAGAGCGCAGTCGCGCGCATCGAACAGGGCAAGCAGAACCTGTCCTTGGAGATGCTCGCGCGCGTCGGCGAGAAGCTCGACAGCGAGTTCGTCTCCCTGGGCCACAGCGGCCCCCAGCACCTGCGGATCGTCGGCGGCCAGAAGCTGTCCGGCTCGATCCCGGTCAAGACGAGCAAGAACGCCGCCGTCGCCCTCCTGTGCGCCAGCCTGCTCAACAAGGGGCGCACCACGCTGCGCAGCCTCGCCCGCATCGAGGAGGTCAACCGGATCATCGAGGTGCTGACCTCGATCGGGGTCAAGGTGCGGTGGCTGCCCGGCAGCAACGACCTGGAGATCATCCCGCCGGCGCGCATCGACCTCGACAGCATCGACGTCGACGCCGCGCGCCGCACCCGCACCGTCATCATGTTCTTCGGCCCTCTCCTGCACGAGCTCGGCAACTTCCAACTGCCGTATGCCGGAGGGTGTGACCTCGGGACCCGCACGATCGAGCCCCACCTGTCCGCTCTCAAGCCCTTCGGGCTCGACGTGGCGGCCACCCATGGTTTCTACGAGGCGACCGTGGATGCCGCCCGCTCCCCCGAGCGCGCCATCGTCCTCACCGAGCGTGGGGACACGGTGACGGAGAACGCCCTCATGGCGGCAGCCCGCAACCCGGGCACCACGATCATCCGCAACGCCTCGCCGAACTACATGGTCCAGGACCTGTGCTTCTTCCTGCAGGCGCTCGGTGTGACGATCGAGGGCATCGGGTCGACCACGCTCACGGTCACCGGCGTGGAGCACATCGACGTCGACATCGAGTACTTCCCCTCGGAGGACCCGATCGAGGCGATGAGCCTGATCGCGGCGGCCGTCGTCACCGAGTCGACGATCACCATCGAGCGGGTGCCGATCGAGTTCCTCGAGATCGAGCTGGCCACCCTCGAGGAGATGGGGCTGCGCTTCGACATCACCCCCGAGTACCGGGCGATGAACGGCCACACCCGACTGGTCGACCTGACGATCCACCCCAGCGAGCTGAAGGCGCCGGTCGACAAGATCGCGCCGATGCCGTTCCCGGGGCTGAACATCGACAACCTGCCGTTCTTCGCCCTCATCGCAGCGTGCGCCGAAGGCACGACGATGATCCACGACTGGGTGTACGAGAACCGGGCCATCTACCTCACCGAGCTGACGAAGATCGGTGGCCAGGTGCAGCTGCTCGACCCGCACCGGGTGATGATCACCGGGCCGACGCCGAAGTGGCGCGCGGCCGAGGTCATGTGCCCGCCGGCGCTGCGTCCCGGGGTGGTCATCCTGTTGGCGATGCTGGCGGCGCCGGGGACGTCGGTGTTGCGCAACGTCTACGTCATCAACCGTGGCTACGAGGACCTCGCCGAGCGGCTCAACGCGTTGGGCGCGACGATCGAGACGTTCCGCGACATCTAGGAAACGTCGCTGACGGTGGTCTCGGACATTGTCGCTTCGAGCGCCGTTGCCTCGAGCACCGTTGCGTCGGATGCTGCCGCTGGGGGCCGTTGTCTCGGACGACGCCGTTGCCTCGAACGCTGTCGTATCGGACGCCGTTGCTTGGACGTCGCTGTTGCTTCGGACGCCGTGCGGCCGGGACTCATCGCTGTCGTAGGCGCCGACCCTCTCATGCGAACTGTGCCGGACCATCGAAACGTCAGAACGGAGGCGGATCCACACCCGGCTCGGGAGCCGTCTGGGCGCCCCACCGTCCCTCACGGCGATGGCACGGGCGACGCCGTTCACGCACATCGCGATAGTGCAATCGCGGGTGATCTCGGCCTGCACGGATCAGGTCGCCCGGAGTCGTTCGCGGCCCCGGCACCACCCGAGACACCGGGACGCCACGAGACACCAGGACCCCTTGGGACACCGACATCGTGCGGGACACCACGCCAGCGACCGATACCTGCCCGAAGCGCGGCCACCGCTGGTAGCCGTCATCCAGCACCTCCATCACCGTTTCGAGGGTGCTGGCTTCCTCGCCCAGGACGCCAACGTCGGCCGCCGGGACTGGAACTGCACCGTGCACCCGTGACCTCGCCTGTGCGAGGGGCATCGGCAGTGCGAGGGGCATCGGCAGTGCGAGGGGCATCGGCAGTGCGAGGAGATCCAGGTGATTCCGCGGCCAGGTGGTGCGACTCCTGCCCACCGGATCGGTCCACGTCGCGGTTCCATCGACTGCCAGACGCACCTGCCAGCCGGGTCGCTGTTTGATCCGGTGATGCCGTCGGCACAGACACATGAGGTTTTCTGCAGCGGTGGGCCCGTTGGGCCATGGCCGGGCATGATCGAGGTCGCAGAAGCGAGCCGACACCGAGCACCCGGGAAACCGGCAGCGGCCGTCTCGCAACCGGACCAGAGCCTTCAGCTTCTCCCCTGGGCGATGCGCGTCCGTCGCCATGGCGCCGTGGCCGAGCATCGCCCCGGTCGAGGGGTGGCATGCGGCTCGGCGCACCGCGGCCTCCCCTCGTGCGAGGGCGTCCAACCACGAGCGGGAAACCAGCAGCGGGTCCCCTGCACTCGGGCCAAAGGCCTCCACGAGGCCAGCGTCCGTCGCTCCGACAACCGTCCCCAAGCCCACCGTCGCGACATCGCGGTTCTCCCCGGCTCGCTCCGCCCGAGGCGTGGCAGCAGACGACCTGGATGGCTCGCCTGCGCCGAGTGCAGGGCGACCAGGCGTGGACGAAGCGGCATCGCGCTCACCGATGCGCATGGGCTCCCGAGCATCGTGCTCACCAACGCGCGAGGAAGGCCCGTCCAGACGATCAGTACCACGCGGAAACGCTTGGGCTGGGCTGGTACCCGCGCGCTCAGGCGCCGTCGGCGCTTGTGGACGATCGACGCGCGCTCCACCGGCATCGGGCTCTTCGGCGGTGGTGAAGACGAGCGTCACATCGATGGTGGCGTTGGCGGTGACGAGATCCATGAGGGCCTGGCCCCTGGCCTGCTCAAGACGCTCACACAGACCGTCCTTGACGTAACGGCGAGCGAGAGCATCCACCGCGGCCCAGCCCATGGCAGCCCTCTCCGAGGGGAAGGAGCCGGTCCAGCGATCGACACCCGGCGCCTCGGCCCATCGCTTGAGCCCACATTCCTCACGCGCTCGCTGAGCCCGCCGCCTCAACAGGTCAGGGCTGATCCGAGCCAGGGCGCGACGACACCGCTGTCGCAGGGCCGACGGAGCGTCGGTGGCAAAGCGATCCTCGATCGCGGCAAGCACCGCGGAGGCCACCTCGCCAGGTGCCTCCTCGAGCTCGGCATCGAGAACACTCGCCGAATACCCATCGAGCAGTCCGTCACGCATGGCGCGGTGGACCCCGGACATCCCCGAACTCCTGTCATCACCAGCACCATCGACTACCGCAGCCCCGGCATCCATCGACTCGCCTGACTCCCCCGTCTCCGTGGAGTCCCCCATCGACTCGGGCTCGCCTGTCGATTCCGTGGTCGTACCCGCGCCATCCAGCACCTCGGAGACCAGCCGGACAGCAGTGCGGACCCGCCGCTGCGCCTGCAGATGGGACACCCGCAAGGCTCCGGCCACGACGTCAGGTGCGTCGAGGGCGATGTGCCCCGGCGCCCGGCGGGACTCGACGACCAACCCGTCCTCCAGCCACTCCTCCTCGATCGCCGCCAGCCGTGTGATCGCGACGTCCTGAACTGCGGTCAGGGTGTTGATCAACCCTTGGCAGTTCGCCAGGGCCGATGCGAGATCAGGCCTGGCCCATGCACCGCTGACCCTCTCGATGTCGTCGGCAAGGTGGGTCACACGCAGTGAAAGGTCGTCGAGTTGCGCACGCACACTCGCCTCGGTGGCGGCCACACCCGCCTCATCGACGCACGCACGGTCGCCCTCGTCGCTGTCACGGATCACTGCACGATCGCCCTCGTCGCTGACACGGATCACCGAACCGTGCGTCATGCACCCCGCGCTGTCGTCCTCCACGTTCACCACCCCCTTCCCGATCACGCTCTCCCCCAGCCGGATCCGCCAACAATCCGCCCGCCCCGCCATCGCCCTGAAGCGATGAATAGAACCTACAGGCGGCCACCGACAGGGCCCTCGCTGGGCGTCACCCCCCGAGGTCGCCGTCAGGGTCAGCGCCGACGCCTGCCGCTGGCGTGGTCGACACACGTGCGCGCCGTCGGACGAACCTCGAGCCTGGCACCGTCGATCTGCTCCCCGCAGACCTCGCACGTGCCATACCGTCCTGCCGCAAGACGCGCCTGCGCCGCCTCCACCTCCGTCACGTGCTGGCGCAGCCGATCCGTCAGCGCCTCCAGCTGCGATCGTTCGAACGCGATGGTCTGACCCTCGGGGTCGTGCTCGTCATCGGCATTGGAATCAACGGATGCCGCCACGAGGCGCGCCTTGTCGGCCTCCATCTGCTCGATGCGACTCACCAACAGCCCGCGTTCGGTGGCGAGCCGAGCCTGCATCTGACCGACCACGGCACTGCGACCGTGCGCGCCACCATCCATCAGGCCAGGCCCTTGTGCGCCGCCCACAGCTCGCCGGCCCGTGCTCCAGCAGCCTCGACCAGCGCGGTGATGGCGGGGTCGTCAGGCACCGGGAACGACACGTACGGCGATCGACCACCAGCGGTGGGTCGGCCGTATGCCTTCACGGCAAGGTGGCCATCGGGGAGCAGGCGAACCGTGAGCGTCAGCAGGGTGTGCTCGACGTCGCGGCGCGTGTCGGTCCAGCGCAGGTGCTCGGGGATGGCCACGGTGATCGCCATGGCGCCCACGTCGACGGCGCCCACGGCGCCCACCTCGACCTCGCCCACCTCGACCTGGCCATCAGCGCCGTCAGCGCCCACGGAGTCTGCTTCGTCGCTCATGACGACATCGTGCCGCAGCACCCTGACACCACTCTCAACACTCTTCGGCACCGGGAGACGGCACCTCGAGTTCCTCAGTACCCCGGGAATACCCTCCGGAGGTCCTCCAGCGAGACGTTCCCCGACACGACCACCGACGCCGGGGTGTGCGCCGCCGTGAGGCGCCCGGTGAGCAACCGCGCCACGGCATCCGCCCCACCCTCGAGGGTCGCGGTGGTGACCCCGCCCGCGGGAACGAGCGCCACGGCATCCCCGATCGACAGGTCGTGGTCGAGGCCGACGAGGTCGACGACGGCGGGTTCAGCCACGGCATCGGCCTTCGCCGTGAAGCCGAGGAGGAACCCCATCGGACCGCCGAACAGCCGCACGAGCACCCGGGCCGTCGGCTCGTCGATGACCGCATCATCGTCGTAGGCGACCCGCACGTCCCACGAGTGGGCCGCCGCCTCGCTGAGCCGCATCCCGGCGTACGTGGCGAAGGGAACCGGCGCAGGAAGGAACCCGAGGTCGACCTGGAGGGTCTCGCGCTGCTCAGCCGTCAGGGCCTCGACGTCTGCCAGCAGAGCCGCATCGGCGACGACGAAGCCGTCAGCCTGGTGGCGCGGGGACATCGCGTTCCATCGGTCCCACACCCCCTGGTTGAAGCCATCGGGCAGCCGCCCAGCCCCGTCGACCGCGTTGCGCAGCGTCGCCGCCGAGATCTCAGCGCCACTGCCGAGGTGGGAAAGCACCTGCGCGACAGTCCATTCCGTGGCCCCGGACGGCGCCACCAACTGCTCGTCGGACAGGTCGCGAACGACGGCGACCAGGCCGTCATGGGTGGAGCGAAGGGCATCGATGCCGGCGTCTGCGGTGGAGGTCATGCTCCCGCAACCGCACACCTCACCCTCGTTGTTCCCCACGACGCAGACATCGGATGCCGTGTGGCCGCCGCGCGCTCACCGCGAGCCGATCGCTCAGGCGAGGCGGTCACGCAGGCGGCTTGCCACGGCATCCGGCGTGAGACCGATGCGGTCGAGCACCTGGCCGCGCGAGCCGTGGTCGAGGAACTCGCTCGGGATGCCGAACTGGTCGAGCGGTGTGGCCAGGCCGGCCTCGCGCAGCACCAGCTCAACCTGGGAGCCGATGCCACCCACGACGACGTTGTCCTCGACGACGGCGACCCGGCCCGCTGCCGCAGCGAGGGTCACGAGGTCCGGGCTGACCGGCAGCGCCCACACCGGGTCGACGACGCGCACGCGCACCCCTTCGGCCGAGAGCTTCTCAGCCGCAGCCATCGCGGTGGCCGCCATCGACCCGACCCCCACGAGGAGCACGTCGACCTCTGCCTCGTCGGGCTCGGCCAGGACGTCGACGGTGCCGACGGTGCGAACGGCCTCGATCGGGGCACCCACCGACCCCTTGGGGAAGCGCACCACCGAGGGGGCATCGGAGATGTCCACGGCGGCGCGCACCGCGCGGGCCACCTGCTGCCCGTCGCGTGGTGCCGCGAGGTGCAGCCCAGGCACGACACCGCTGATCGTCATGTCCCACATGCCGTGGTGCGAAGCGCCGTCGGGGCCGGTGATGCCCGAGCGGTCGAGCACGACGGTGACCCCGGCGCGGTGCATCGCGCAGTCCATGAGCAGCTGGTCGAAGGCGCGGTTGAGGAACGTCGCGTAGACGGCCACGACCGGGTGCAGGCCGGAGAACGCCAGACCGGCGGCCATCGTCAGCGCGTGCTGCTCGGCGATGCCGACGTCGAACGTGCGCTCGGGGTAGGCGTTGCTGAAGTCCTTGAGGCCGACGGGGATCATCATCGCCGCGGTGATGGCGACGACGTCCTCACGCTCTGCCCCGATGCGCACCATCTCGTCACTGAACTCGTCGGTCCAGCTGCGGCCGGCGATCTCCAGCGGGAGGCCGGTCTCGGGGTTGATGACCCCGACGGCGTGGAACTGGTCGGCCTCGTCGGTGATGGCGGGGTCGTAGCCGCGCCCCTTCTGGGTGATGACGTGCACGAGCACCGGGCCACCGAAGGCCCGGGCCTTGCGCAGCGCGGCCTCGAGGGCCTGCTCGTCGTGCCCGTCGACCGGGCCGACGTACTTCAGGCCGAGGTCCTCGAAGAGCCCCTGGGGCGCGACGATGTCCTTGATGCCCTTCTTCATCCCGTGCAGCGTCTCGTACATCGCGCCGCCGACGACGGGGGTGCGCGCCAGGGTGTGCTTGCCCCAGTCGAGGAAGCGCTCGTAGCCGCGGGTCGTGCGCAGGGTCGCCAGGTGATCGGCGAGGCCGCCCCTGGTCGGCGCGTAGGAGCGTTCGTTGTCGTTGACGACGATGACCAGGGGGAGGTCCGGCTCGGCCGCGATGTTGTTCAGCGCCTCCCAGGCCATGCCGCCGGTCAGGGCGCCGTCACCGATGACCGCGACGGTGTGGCGGTTGGTCTCGCCGCGCACCACACGGCCGGCGGCGATGCCGTGGGCCCAAGACAGCGAGGCCGAGGCGTGGGAGTTCTCGACGACGTCGTGCACGGACTCGGCGCGGCTCGGGTAACCGGACAGGCCACCCTGGGTGCGCAGCCCCGAGAAGTCGTGGCGCCCGGTGAGCACCTTGTGCACGTAGGACTGGTGGCCGGTGTCGAACACCACGGTGTCGTTCGGCGAGTCGAAGACCCGGTGGATCGCGATGGTCAGCTCGACGACGCCCAGGTTCGGGCCGAGGTGGCCGCCGGTGCGCGAGACCTCGTGGACGAGGAAACGGCGGATCTCCTCGGCCAGCTCGGGCAGCTGGTCGGCACTCAGCTTCCTGAGGTCGTTGGGGCCCTCGATGCGGTCGAGCAGACTCACCGGTGCCCACCTCCTGATCTGATGCAACATCCACGACACGAACCCCAGAAGTCTAGGCGCTCGACCCGGTCGACCCTTGACAAGGCACCGATCACAGCCGCGGGACGAACTCCAGGCCGCGCAGGGCGTCCAGGAGCAGCCCCGCAGCCCGCCTGGCCGACAACAACCGCACCCCTTCGCACTCGAGGTCGCTCAGCACCTGGGCCACCCCCTCGGGGCCGATGTCGTCGACGAGCTCGACCCGCACCTCGCGGTAGGCCGAGCGCATCGCGTCGAGCTGGGCGTCGAGGTGGCGCACCGTGAACCACGCCAACGCCACCGGATGCCGTCGCCACGCCGGATAGAGCCGATAGTCCGGTGGGCAGTGGTCGAGCAACCAGGCCGTGGCCCGGTGGTCCCAGCCGCGCTCACCCGGTGGTGGGACACCGTTCGGCCATCCCGGTGGGCCAGCCAGGCCCGAGCCGGATGCCGCTCGCTGGCGCGCCGGGGAGGCCGGGCTCCCAGCGCGCAGCGGCGGATTCTCGAACACGTGTTCGAGCATACGCCAGGATCACATGGTGGACGAAGACTCTTCAGGTAATCGAGCGTTATACATTTGATGACTGTTGCTAATCCTTTGGCAGCGTGACCGACCCCGTTCGGCCCTGCTGACCACGACGACCCACCGGTGGAGACATGACCGCACAGACGACCGAAGGCACGACCGGGCGGGCTCTTCGCCCCCCTCGGGCCGGGCGCTCGAACGGCCAGTGGGCGGTCGACGGCCGGGAGCCGCTGAACCCCAACGAGGTGTGGAAGCAGGAGGACGGCGGCCTCAACGTCCGCGAGCGCATCGAGCAGATCTACTCGCGCGACGGCTTCGCCTCGATCCCCCCGCAGGACCTCAGTGGCCGGTTCCGCTGGTGGGGGCTGTACACCCAGCGCAAGCCCGGCATCGACGGCGGCCGCACGGCCCAGCTCGACGACACCGAGCTCTCCGACGAGTACTTCATGCTGCGGGTGCGCCTCGACGGCGGCGCCCTGACCCTGCACCAGCTGCGCGTGCTCGCCGACATCAGCCACGACTTCGCCCGCGGCACCGCCGACATCAGCGACCGGCAGAACATCCAGTACCACTGGATCCGCGTCGAGGACGTCCCCGAGATCTGGCGGCGCCTCGAGGCCGTCGGGCTCCAGACGACCGAGGCCTGCGGTGACACCCCCCGCGTCATCCTCGGCAGCCCGCTCGCCGGGATCGCCGCCGACGAGATCCTCGACCCGACCCCGGTCATCGACGAGATCACCCGCCGCTTCGTCGGTGACCCCGAGCTCGCCAACCTGCCCCGCAAGTTCAAGTCCGCCATCACCGGCCACCCGAGCCTGGACGTCGTCCACGAGATCAACGACATCTCCCTCGTCGGCGTCGTCCACCCCGAGCTGGGCGCCGGCTACGACCTGTGGGTCGGTGGCGGCCTGTCCACGGCGCCGCGCCTGGCCGAGCGGATCGGCGTCTTCGTCGCCCCGGACGAGGCCGCAGAGGTCTGGCTGGGCGTCATCCGCATCTTCCGCGACTACGGCTACCGCCGGATGCGCACCAAGGCCCGCCTGAAGTTCCTGCTCGCCGAGTGGGGCCCCGCGAAGTTCCGCGAGGTGCTCGAGACCGAGTACCTCGCACGCGCCCTGCCCGACGGCCCTCCCCCCGCCCCGGCATCCACCCCCGGCGACCACGTCGGCATCCACCTCCAGAAGGACGGCAACCACTACGTCGGCGCCGCCCCGGTCGTCGGGCGCGTCAGTGGCGACGTGCTCACCGGCCTCGCTGATGTCATGGAGGCCGCCGGCACCGACCGGGTGCGCCTGACCCCGCACCAGAAGCTCGTCGTCCTCGACGTCCCGCCCGCCCGTCTCGACGACCTCGTCACCGGCCTCGAGAACCTGGGCCTGTCGGTCGCACCGAGCCCGTTCCGGCGCCACACGATGGCGTGCACCGGCATCGAGTTCTGCAAGCTCGCGATCGTCGAGACCAAGGCGGCTGCCGCCACGGCCATCGCCGAGCTCGAGCAGCGCCTGGCCGACGTCACCGCGCAGATCGACGCCCCGGTCACCCTGAACGTCAACGGCTGCCCCAACTCGTGCGCCCGCATCCAGGTCGCCGACATCGGCCTCAAGGGCATGATCGTGACCGTCGACGACGTCCAGCAGCCCGGCTTCCAGGTGCACCTCGGCGGCGGGCTGGCCTCGGCCGACCGCGACGAGGCCGGCCTCGGGCGCACCGTGCGTGGCCTGAAGGTCACTGCTGCAGACCTACCCGACCTGGTCGAACGGCTCGTCCGCCGCTGGCTGGACCAGCGCGCACCCGGTGAGACGTTCGCGACCTGGGCCCACCGCGTCGACGAGGAGGAGCTGCGATGAGCGCAGACCAGACCACGACCACCACCCCGGCATCCACCGCCCCGACCC
>Ga0116181_1001514_pt1 | contig 19911 bp, 17 predicted proteins | sample AD_UKC075_MetaG_FD_89752 | JGI IMG/M metagenome (GOLD analysis project Ga0116181, IMG submission 89752) | Active sludge microbial communities of municipal wastewater-treating anaerobic digesters from USA - AD_UKC075_MetaG | ecosystem: Engineered > Bioreactor > Anaerobic > Digestate | place: USA...
GGACAACATTCGTTACGGAAACATGAACGCGAGTTTTGAGGAAATTGAAACCGCCGCAAAAAAGGCCTATTTACACAACCAAATTTTAGAATTACCTGATCAGTACAACCACGATGCAACGCAACTTTCCGGCGGACAACAACAGCGGATTGCGATAGCAAGATTGTTCCTGAAAGATCCACCTATTATTTTCCTGGATGAACCTACTGCAAGTTTGGACGCTATTGCCACGGAACAAATCAAAAATTCTTTGGATGCTATTAAAGCTGGTAGAACGGTGATTATCATTTCGCATTCACTATCTCAAATTTTAGACAGCGACAAGATTTATGTAATGAAAAAAGGGGAAGTGGTAGAAAGCGGAACCCACGATGAATTGATAAATATGAACGGAACTTATCGCGAAATTTTTGATGCTTCGGCCAGAAGTTTGAACTTGGATAAACTCGTAAGTTCGTATCGGGAAAATTAATTTTGGCACTAATACACCAATAATTTTATCTTTGGGTGAAAATTTTTGAAGCCATACAGAAATCGACAGGAACCGACTTTAGCCGTTTATTAAATTTTAGAGTCCAGTGGCTTTGAGCCGAAACTTAAAATAAATGAAAAAAACACTTTTAGCAATCATTGCATCAACAACCTTGATTTCTTGTAATAAAATAGAAGAGATATTCACTCAAAGTGTAGATTCTGCAAAAGAAAAAGCGCAACAGAAGGCGAATGAAATGATTCAGGAAACCGTCAGCGAACAACTCAATAAGTATGTCAACGCAAAATCTGTTAAGTTCGACAGCATTTTCCCCAATCAAAATAATTTGCTCATTGAAAATGAAGTCGGGAAAAGAGTCGCATTCCCGAATGGAACTCCATTTTATGTTTTTAAATATAAAGCAACCGACAAAGATTTGCTGCTAAAAACTTTGGTGGAACAACCTACTTCCGACGAAGCAAAATCCAAAAAAGAATTTGAAAAAATCGACGGTTCCACAATCGTTGAAAAATTGACTTTCTTTGAAAAGTTCCTTCCTGCCAATACGATTGACACGAGTTTTTTGGATGATATTAAAAACGATAAAAACATCGAATATTATAAGGTGAAACGTTTCCCGAACTCGAGCACGATTATCTATAACCCTAAAAATCAGATGGTTTATCAGTTTGTGGAGGTGAAGAAATAGGATAAGAAACTTTGATTATAAATCTTTTTTATTGAATTTTATCAGGGACAGAACAAAAGGAACAATTGCCCAAATCAACATCACGACAATCGAGATTCCCATTCCGCCACCTGAACCGAAAACCTGTTGAAAAATCGCTCCCGAAGCTCCAAGCATCGCGGAAATATTAAGTTGCAGCAATACGAAAATTCTTGCCAAACCTACAGGATTTAATCCTGCCAAAGTCGCCATAATGCCCTCGATAGGATAATCCGCAAATTGGAACATCAAAACCAAAAGAATTCCATCATAAATAATGGCAAAAAAGACCCAAGTGAAAATGGAAATCCCAATTCCTTTGGCTTTGTCTCGGCTTGAAATGGCAGAAAGCATCGCAAAAGAGGTGAAAATAATAGAGAGCAAAATTCCTGCAATCATTAACGAAAATCCTGTTTCAATCGAAGAATAAAGCAAAATCGGAACTCCGCAACCAATGATAAACGCCAATACCAATGCGCTCGAAAGTCCAAGGAAAATATTAAACCAAACCTTGGTTCTCGGAACGGGTTGACTTAAAAGCAACTCCACAAACTGACTGCTATTGTAAACATAAATTGTTGAAAATATAATACTTACTAAAGGAACAACCAACAAAACCACATTCAGCAAACTCAAAGTAGCTTTGGTATAATTACTTTCTAAACCAAGAACTGACCAAGAAAGAATGAACAGCAAAATGGTGTAGAAAATAATGATTTTGTTCTTTAAAATATCGAAAAATATAAAACGTGCGATTTTGTTCATTATCATATATTTTGGCTAAAGCCAATTGGAATTTATTTTTTTAACAAGCGGGCTAAAGCCCGCTCCTATTGATGAAATAAGTATTTTACTTTTTCATTTCCTTTAAAATAGTCACAATCGAATCTGAAATTTTTTCCGAATTGGTTTGGTGTAACAGATCTTCAACTGATTGATGGACAAGGATTTTTCCTTCGTTCATGAAGATGATTTCGCTCACAATGTCATCGAGTTCGCTTAATAAGTGCGAGGTGATAATGATAAGTTTACCTTTGTTTTTTTCTTTGATGATTTTCTTTTTCAAAATTTCCGAAGCAAGTGGATCAAGTCCTGCAGTGGGTTCGTCGAGAATGATGATTTTCGGGTCAAACATAAACGCCAAAACGGCACTCACTTTTTGCGTGGTTCCCCCAGAAAGATTACCCATTTTTTTGTCGTACATTTTTTCCAACTCGAAATCTTCAAGAAGTTCGGTGTCTAAATGTTCTTCCGATAATTTTCGGGTGTCTTTAATCATTTGGATGGTGTGACCAATCGTCATGTTTTCAGGGTATCGCCCGATTTGAGGCATATAACCGATGTTTTTTCGGTAAAGATAATCGTCTTTAACGCTTTTTTCGTCTACGAAAATATCGCCGTTTTCCACCACATTCAATCCTAAAATACATTTTATTAAAGTGGTTTTTCCGCAACCGTTCGGACCGATCAACGCGATGGAATGACCATTTTGGAAAGACAGATTCACGTCATCAATAGCTGTGAATTTGCCGAATTTTTTGGTGAGATTTTTTACTAATATCATATCTTTTGGCTGGAAGATGGGAGATGGAAGATGAAAGTTTACAAAAGAACTTCTAAAACTCGCCCATTAATTTTCATTATTTATTTCTAAATGCAATTATTTGGTTCATTAAATTAAAACACTTGTCATAGTTTTCTTGAAAGAATTTCTTCGCCAAATTCCATCGACTTTTGACCAATTATTAATTTCTCAGATTTAAGACTCATATCTCTAAATTTTTACTTTTTTTCTTCCCGCTTCCATCTTCCCGCCTTAAATTTTAATTTTCTTCATCAGTGGCTCCTCATCCACAAAACTTTCGGGAGTGAGACTTGGAATTATCTTTTCCGTTTTGTCAAGCAAATCCACAATAAATGTTTTAAATAAGAGCATTACCGACGGATTTTTTTCCACGAGATAAGAATATAGACTTAAAGGATGAAATTTCACGTCTCCTGTTCCGTCTTTGTTGAGGTCGTAACCTTCATATTTGTCCCAATAATTTTTCTTGAAATCGTTCATCACCATTGTTCCGTTGGTGCTTACATCGAAGGTGTTGTTGATGAAATTATTGTTGATGACGCGGTTTTCCATACAATTCGCATTGATTTTCATTCCCCATCCGTTGTTTTCGAAATCATTTTTATAGAAATCGATTTTTGTGGCTCCGTCAAGGAAAATGGCGACCGTGTTACTCTCAAAAATATTGTGTTTGATTTTACTGAAAGAAATGTCTTTTAATAACAACCCATAACTTCCATCGCCCCAATTGTTGACGAATCGGTTTCCGACCATTCCCACATTATTGCTGTACATCACGGCAACTCCAGCATTATTGTTGTCGAAAGTGTTGTTCACATATACATTGTCATTCGCAAACATAAAATGCAAACCATACCTTAAATTTTTTACCGAATTGTTGTGGTAAATGTAGGAATTGATCACCTTTTCAAGGTAAATTCCGTCTTTGTGACCTGAAATGTAATTATTTTTAATCCAAATTTCCTGACTTACCCATGCATGAATTCCATCGCCGCTCCCTTCTTGAGATTTTGCACGAGTGGAAGTGATTTTGTTGTTCTGAATCAAACATTTATAGCCACGCTGAATGTAAATTCCAAAATAATTATTCTCGAAAATATTGTCTTCAATGGTGGTGTACTGGCTGTTGTAAAGACGAATTGCACCAATATTTTCCACCTCATCTTCACCTGAATTGATGATTTTAAACCCCTTCAAAACAATGTGATTCGCGCGGAAAGACAAAATTTCATATTTCATTTCGCCATCCAAAATAGGTCTTCCAATTCCAATAATTGTCAAAGGTTTGGTAATGTTGATGTTGCCTTCTTTGTAATGGCCACTTTCCACTAAAATACTGTCGCCACTTTGTGAGGAGGCGACAGCGCTTTGTATGGTTTTAAATTTTTCGTTCTTCCCGACTTTTAAAATGTTTGAAAAAATAAAAATGGGGAGAAACAGAAACAATACTCTGAACATCAATAACTTATTTGGTTAAACTTGCGCCCAAAGTTGCTGCTGCTTTTTCTGCTGCCGATTTGTTTTGATAAGCCTGTGTATTTCCACCCATTGGTGATTTGATGTTTCCACCTTTAATAAAAGTCGCTTTAGTGGTTTCCAAAAATTTTTCGGACGGAAAATCAATTACATATTTTTTGGCATTGGTTGCTTTGTCGGGATTGGAGCTTTCGTACATCGTCATACAGCTGATGTCGTCGAATTTGTAAACCTTTCCTTTTTGGGTGATTAATTCTGCCGCATATTTCAGTTCGGTAATGGTCATTTTGCAGTTGTCGCATTGGTCTTTACCAAGAAGAAAATCTTTCGGACCTGATTGTTGACAAGACATAAATGCCAAAACTGAACCTGCAATGATTAAACTTTTTTTCAATTCCATAATATGTTGAATTATTTTTTAAGGGATTAATTTCATAAAATTTCAGGCAGTTTTCGCTTTTCTGAATTCAATAAAAGCTAAGATAATCAAAATCGCTGCAACTGCAAACATGATGATTCCGCCAATATCGGGATAAGAATATGCACCGAAATTGAGAAGCTGTTTAAAGCCAATCAATGGCGGCTGATAACTCATTCCAGGAACTACAATCGCTGCATTTGGATCGAGATTGTGACCATAATCGTACTCCCACATCCAAAAATCTACCATAAACGCAACTCCGAAAATCAGAAATAAAACAGTTGTAAGGTACAGCCAAATTTTCTTGTTTAAAAATGCTGCAACCAAACATATTATCGCAAAAAATCCGAGGGCATAAGGAAGAACTTTAAATTCCCAAAAATCTTCCTGATGAATGGTTTTCATTCCGATATAGTGATTCAAGCCGTTGATGATTTCGTAATCACCCGTGATTTTGTTGGACCATAGAAACATTCCTAATCCTTCCGGATATTGCGGAGCTTCCAGATAAATTGCCCACAATGGAACAAAAATGCTTACTATCAAACTTATTCCGCAAACGATAAGCAGTATTCTTGACAGTTTTGATAATGAATAATTTTTCATTGTTTTTTAATTTTACACTTTTAAAAGTGTGTTTTGTAACCTATGTTACAGAAGTAAAAAAGGGCAGTGAAAACCGCCCTTTATTTTTATTCTGTTTATTTGGTTTCACCTTGTTTTACAGGACCTTGTGCATTGTCTTTCTTATTATTCAGTGAATAAATTAAAGGAGTGCTTCTTCCTGCAGGTGATACTCTTACGTAACCTTGCATTTCTTGGTGTAGTGCAGAACAGAAGTCGGTACAATACATCGGATACATTCCTGCTTTTAGAGGTTTCCAAAGTAGGGTGCAAGTTTCTCCAGGCATAATTAAGAGTTCGGCATTTTGTGCGCCTTTGATTGCGAATCCGTGTGGAACGTCCCAATCTTGCTCAAGATTTGTAACGTGGAAGTAAACTTCGTCACCGACCCTGATTCCTTCAATATTGTCGGGAGCGAAGTGAGAACGGATGGAGGTCATATAAACATGAACCTTGTTTCCTTCTCTTACCACTTTGCTTTCCGCTTCACCTTTAGTTGCATAAGGGTGCTGATTTTCAGCAATCTTGAAGAATTTCACCTGATTTTTAGAAATTAAATCTCCCGGACAAGCTTGTGCATAATGCGGCTCACCAAAAGTAGGGAAGTCAAGCAAAAGCTTCATTTTGTCACCACTAATGTCGTACAATTGTGCAGATTGCGCCAATTCAGGACCTGTTGGTAAATATCGGTCTTTGGTAATTTTATTATACGCTACCAAATATTTTCCGAAAGGTTTTTTGCTGTCTCCACCCGGAATCATCAAGTGACCAACGGAATAGAAAGTAGGCTGTCTGTCAAGAACTTTCAAATCTTTGATGTTCCATTTCACCACTTCAGAAGAAACGAACATAGAAGTGTAGGCATTTCCTTTTCCGTCAAACTCGGTGTGAAGCGGACCTAATCCCGGTTTTTGAACCTCACCGTGAAGAGCGGCTTCATATTTAATAACAGTTACACCGTCATAATCTCCACTAAACGCTTTGTCAGCAATTGCTTTCTGAATTTTATCAAAACTGAAAACAGGGATTAAAGCTGCCAATTTACCTGAACCAATGATGTATTCACCAGTTGGGTCAACGTCACATCCGTGAGGAGATTTTGGACAAGGAATTAAATACATCGCTTCCTTCATATCTTCCACAGAAAGTACAGTAACTTCTTTTTTCATGGTTGAAGTTGCAGTGTGTGTTTTCTCGTCGAATTTATTGTGAGCGTATTCAGTTTGAACTTTTCTACCTTTGCCTGCTTTCACCAATTCGGCTGCTTTTTTCCAGTTCACCGCCATGATAAAGTCTTTATCATTTTGGGAAGCGTTCACTTCAAGAAGCGTGTTTGCTTTTTCGGAGTTGTAGCAAGAGAAGAAGAACCAATCAGTAGATTTTCCTTTACCTGCGTGAGAAAGGTCAAAGTTAATTCCCGGAGCTTCAATTTGGAAAGATAAATCCATATCTCCGCTGTCTTTATTAATTCCGATGAAAGATAAAACGCCTTTGAAATTTTCTTTCATGGTATTGATAGGAACGTCACCGTTTTTATCATCCGTTGGAACTGCGAAACGTGTTCCTGCAACAACATACTCTGTATTTTCAGTCAAGAAAGGGGAGGAGTGATTTCCCGCAGAATTCGGAAGTTCTAAAATTTCTACTGTTTTGAATGTTTTCAAATCAAGACGAGCCACTCGCGGTGTATTGTTCGCATTCGCAAACAACCATCTTCCGTCCACTTCACCGTTGGTTTGCGAAAGTGAAAGGTGGTGTTGGTCATCCCAAGGAATAAATCCGTGGGAAGTCTGAAGCATCGGTTTGGTTTCTTCGCTGTATCCATAACCGTTTTCAGGGTTTTGGGCGAAAACTGGAAGAACTTTTAGCAATCTTCCGCTCGGTAATCCGTAAACGTTTACCTGCCCGTTGAAACCACCGCTCACGAAGTTATAAAACTCGTCGTATTTTCCTGGAGCAACGTACACTTTTTCAGCAGCGTCGCCACTTACGGCGTTTTCAGTTCCTTTTGGTTTGCATCCTGTCAAAACTGTAATGGCAGCAATGGCAGAAAGTCCAAATAATTTTAAACTTTTCATTATATATATTGATTAATTGTTTCTTGAGAAGGAATTACTTCGCTCCGTCGATTTCTCGCATGTATTCGAGAACTTCGCGTGCTTCAGTATCGTTCAAACCTTGGTTTGGCATTCTTACCAAACAAAGTTCTAGTTGTTTTTGTAATTCAGGATCTACATCAATCATTGGATCAGGATTAGAAATAAAATTCATAATCCATTCCGGAGTTTGTCTTGTAGTAACGCCTTTCCAACCCGGACCCACTAATTTTTCTTCTGTAGGTTTGTGGCAAGAAGTACATTTTACCTCAGCGATTTTTTTACCGGCTGCAGCCATTGCAGGATCGAATTTGCTTACATCAACATTTTCGTGGGGACCAAGACCTCTTTTCGGATCATAAGAAGAAGGACTGGAAGAACTTGCGGTAGTTTCTGTTGTAGCACTAGTTTCGCTAGATGCGGTCGGAATTGAGTCTTTCTTGTCGCCACCGCACGATAGAAGAGCGAGAGTTACAGCTGCAAAAGCCAATGTTTTTAATGATTTCATATTTTTAATTTTTTATATAACCAAAAGTACCACGTTTTTACTTTACGGGGGTATGATTAGAATCATACACTTAATATGACTTTTATCGTGAATTTTGTTCTCGAAAAAAAGTAATAGATTTGTTAAAATTTAATAATAAAAAGATGAGAAAATTTCTAATTCTAGGCGTTTTAGCTGTTACATTTTCCTGTAGCAAAAAAGTGGAATCCAACGCAGAAAGCAACGTAATGCTTGAAGAACCTGCAGTGGTAGCAGTAGATTCAGCAGCAGCTGGAAAACATGAAGGTTTAGCCCTCATAGAGGGTGCAGATTGCTTGACTTGCCATAAAGTGGACAGTAAAGTTGTGGGCCCTTCTTATCAGGAAGTTGCGGACAAATATACCGATGCAGACATCGATATGCTTGCCACAAAAATCATTGAAGGCGGTAAAGGAAATTGGGGCGAAATCCCAATGACTCCACATGCAGGAATGAGCAAAGAAACTGCAAAAAAGATGGTGGAATATATTCTGACTTTGAAGAAATAAGAACTTTATATACTTAAACTAAGCACTTCATTATTTTAAATGAAGTGCTTTTTCTTGACACCTATACCATAACCCTAAATAAAAAAAGAAGTTGTCTTCATTGAAGACAACCCCTTTTACTTTTTAAACATAAATTTATCTCTTAATCAATTTTGCTGTTTTTACATTTTGGCCATCATTTATTTTAAGAAGATAAATACCCGGAGAAAGTTTTCTAATGTCATAAGATTCACTATAGTTAAATGACTGTATTAGTTTTCCTGCGGCATCGTAAACGAAAACAATGGTGCTTGCCTTTTTGCTTTCAGGGGGTAAGTTCAGTTTAAAATAATCTTTCGCTGGATTAGGATAAAGCACAACTCTATTGTCGTATTGCAAGTTTTCATTAGTTCCTAAAACAGTATAATTGATAATAAAAGGCATATCCATTGTGTAATCTGGTGCCGCTGATGGATTTCCAGCATCTATAAGTGGCGTCCAAGTTGAAGTTGCACTTTGGTATTGAACTGCATTGAAAGTAGCTAATCCTCTCGTTCCCGGCAAAGTTACCGGAGGAGCAAAGTTTCCTGTCGCACCTGCGTCCAATTGAAATTTCAACCAGTAAGTTCCCGCAGCAAGAGTTTTTGAAGCGGCACCTACCACTTTCCAAATTCTTCTCGTCGTTCCTACTGCGCTACCGGGAGCAGGTACACTGGAATTGAAAATTCGATACATCATACCATCACTACTTGATGCAAATCGATTGGTGGTATCGTCCCCAAAAACACTAACCGCTCCTGCAGTCGAAGGATTAGAAGAAAAAATGTTTAAAGTAACCCCCGTAAATGGGCTTGTTGTGCCGGCATAACCTGTTTGGTATCCGAAAAGTTCAATGGAGCTTATTGTCCAACTTTGTCCTGCAGGAATAATAAAATCGTCCGCACAGAAATTGGTACTTGTTCCAACTTTTTGGCAACCTACACCTGCGGTAGTATTAGATTCGGTAGTGTTGCCTGTATTGTTTTGTACTTCAGACCATGTGTAACCAGCGGGTGCGGCTGTACCATTGTTAGAAGTTACGCCCGTACTTAAGCCACCGTTGTTGTATTGTGCAAATGTGATCATTGGCAATAAAGCCATTAAAGAAAATAGTTTTGTTTTCATGGATAGGATTTTTTAAAATTAATGTAAAAATAAAATAAAGTTTTTAATATTTTATTATATTGTATATTGATTTTGTATATTAGTTTACAAGTAATTATTGATAATTTAAATAAAAACCAGAATGCTTTGATTTATGATAATATGAATGGTTTGATTTACTAATTCTAAAAATCAAAAAAAATGTCATTTTGTCACAAAAATTTCCTTGGTATAAAATTGGAGAAAGGAATAGCAAATCTTAAAATTAAAATTAAAAAATATAAATATTATGAGTAAAATAATTGGAATCGACTTAGGTACGACCAACTCTTGTGTTGCCGTAATGGAGGGTAAAGACCCTGTTGTAATTCCTAACGCGGAAGGTAAAAGAACAACGCCATCTGTTGTGGCATTCACGAAAGACGGAGAAAGATTGGTAGGGGATCCTGCAAAAAGACAGGCAGTAACCAATCCTCAAAATACGGTATATTCTATCAAAAGATTTATTGGAACGCACTTTAAAGACGATGCTTCTGAAATCGGAAGAGTAGCCTACAAAGTAGTTTCCGGACCAAACGATACGGTAAAAGTAAAAATTGACGACAGAGAATACACGCCGCAAGAAATTTCTGCAATGATTTTGCAAAAAATGAAAAAAACGGCAGAAGATTATCTTGGTCAGGAAGTAACAAGAGCGGTAATTACAGTTCCAGCTTACTTCAACGACAGCCAAAGACAAGCCACCAAAGAAGCCGGAGAAATCGCAGGTTTGAAAGTTGAAAGAATTATCAACGAACCAACGGCAGCAGCATTGGCTTATGGTTTGGATAAAGGACATAAAGACCAAAAAATCGCGGTGTACGATTTAGGTGGTGGAACTTTTGACATCTCCATCCTTGATTTGGGCGACGGTGTTTTCGAAGTTTTGTCCACAAATGGTGACACACATTTAGGAGGTGACGATTTTGACGATGTAATTATCAACTGGTTGGTTGACGAATTTAAAAATGAAGAAGGCGTAGATTTGAAAGCGGATCCAATCGCACTTCAGCGTTTGAAAGAAGCGGCCGAAAAAGCAAAAATTGAACTTTCTGCAACTACGCAAACAGAAATCAACCTTCCTTATATCACAGCGACTGCGACAGGTCCAAAACACTTGGTGAAAACGTTGACGAGAGCGAAATTTGAGCAACTTTCCGAAGATTTGGTAAGACGTTCAATGGAGCCTTGTAAAAAAGCGTTATCTGATGCAGGTTTGCAAACTTCTGACATTGATGAGGTAATTTTAGTGGGTGGTTCTACAAGAATTCCAATCATCCAAGAACAGGTTGAAAAATTCTTCGGTAAAAAACCGTCAAAAGGCGTAAATCCTGACGAAGTTGTGGCTATTGGTGCCGCAATTCAGGGGGGAGTTTTAACCGGTGATGTGAAAGACGTTCTTTTATTAGACGTTACGCCACTTTCATTGGGTATTGAAACGATGGGTTCTGTTTTCACCAAATTAATTGAAGCGAACACGACTATTCCTACTAAAAAATCTGAGGTTTTCTCTACGGCAAGCGACAATCAGCCTGCAGTTTCCATTAGAGTTGGACAAGGAGAAAGACCAATGTTTAATGACAATAAAGAAATCGGAAGATTTGATTTGACCGACATTCCACCGGCTCCAAGAGGCGTTCCACAGATCGAGGTAACTTTCGATATCGACGCAAACGGTATTTTGAGCGTTTCCGCGAAAGATAAAGGAACAGGGAAAGAACAATCGATTAAAATTCAGGCAAGTTCAGGACTTTCTGACGCTGAAATTGAAAGAATGAAACGCGAAGCCGAAGAAAATGCTTCTGCCGATGCAAAAAGAAAAGAAGAAGTTGAACTCTTCAACAAAGCCGACGGTTTGATTTTCCAAACTGAAAAGCAGTTGAAAGAATTTGGCGACAAACTTTCAGCTGACAAAAAAGCAGCCATCGAAACTGCCGTTGCAGAATTAAAAACCGCTTTCGAAGCAAAAGATGCCGATGCTACGAAAACCAAAACCGAAGCTTTAGACGCAGCTTGGATGGCCGCTTCAGAAGAACTTTATGCAGCAGGACAACAAGCGCAAGGTGCAGACCAAGCACAAGGAAATTCTACAGGAAACGCAGGAGCAGCAGAAGATGTTCAGGATGCGGATTTTGAGGAGGTGAAGTAATTCTGGATTGAATGACAGATTCTCATGAAGAATCAACAAATAATTGGAAGTCCCCACTTTGGTGGGGATTTTTTGTATTTTTAACGAAATAATTATCCATGGGGTTTTTGGCAATGAAGTATCCTAAATTCTGGAGGCCTTCAGGATTTCAGTGGAAAAGTTCAGAAATGTTCCTTTGGATGTAAGAATTGTAAGTTACGGAAATACAGATCCTAAAGTTGCCAATTTTATAGAATGTTATAATTGTTTTCAACTCAGTGCGAATCCTTTCGCCAACATTTCATACTCTTTCAGTTTTAAATCCTGTGCAAATTGGAATTGTACGGACTGTCAGTTCGTCAAACCGGTGCACTTGTTGTTTTTTTTGAGTTAATCAACCACCTCATTTATTTCTTCTCGGATGTGCCATTTTTTATTCTGCTCAATAAAGCCGTTCTCCATCCTGTAGGATTTGCGACCACATTCTGGTTGAAATAATCCTCACCGTTTTCATCGTTCATTAAATGTAAAGTTTCCGAGAATTTTTTATAAAGATCCTGAAAACGTGTGTCTTTGCCTTCAGATAAAGCCAAAATGGATTTTCCGTAGCCGCCCGGAGCGCGTCCTGCACCAAAATCAATTTTGCCCGGGGCGTAAGCGGATAAAGTTTTGAAAGTCTCCGCCATTTTGTACGGAGAATAATTCATCATCATTGTTCCGCCCGTTCCCAAACGAATTTTTCGGTTTGTGCAGTGAGCGTCGCGCATTTTTCCCAACGCTTTTTGTGGCGTTTTGTCCTTGTGAAATTGCACCTTGATCTGGTATGCAGAGTTTCATTTATCTATACGTTTATTGTATTTAAAAAAGGATTTTTTGATGCAATCAATTATTTTTTTGCTCTTTTAATCACATATTCTTCAAACCTTAAAAATTTTTGTGACTTTTTAGTTTTCCAGTATTTCTTAAGAAAGCAAATTTCAGGCAATTTTAAATGGCAATGAGTGGGTTGTTTCTAATTTAATCATTTATTTTTGCACTTCAAAAATCTAAAAATGCTCTCCAAAATAATCGTCCACAAAGTTGGAAACAAAATCAATCAGGAATCTTTAATTCTCTCACAAGAAGAGTTGAAACTGGAAGATGATATGAAAGAACTTCTGCAAGATTTTTTCCTGAAAAATTTCAAATCAGAGGAGCAGTTTCGTTTCTACAGCGATTCTTATTTGGTGAACAATCCCGTTTATTCCTCAGTTTCCGAAATTTTTGAAGACAAAAATAAATTCGTTTGGGAAAGCGAGAATTTGGCAAAACATCTTTACGAAATCACCGAAAATCCGCGTGTTCAAAGCGGTGAACTCTTCATCGTTTATTTTGAAGGAGAGGAAAACGCGGACGGAAATAAAATAGACTCTATTGGAATTTTTAAAACTGAAAATAAAGCCCCTTTCCTGAAAATTTTCCCTCAAAATGAAAGTTTCGAAATCGAAAAAGATTATGGAATCGGACTTTCAAAACTGGATAAAGGTGCGTTGATTTATAATACGGGCAGAGAGACCGGTTATGCAGTCTCCGTGATTGACAACAACAAAAACGGCGACATCTATTATTGGTTCGAAGATTTTCTAAAAGTAAAACAACGCGACGACGAATATTTCCACACCCAAGAAACACTCGCAGTTTACAAAGATTTCATCACCAAACAATTGCCAACAGAATTCGAGGTTTCAAAAGCCGACCAAGCCGATTTCCTCAACAAATCCATCAACTTTTTCAAGGAAAAAGAAAAATTCGATTTCGAGGAATTTACCAACGAAGTTTTAGAAGACAAAAACGTCATCGAAAGTTTCAGCAACTTCAAATCCGATTACGAAAACGATATGCAGGTTTCAATTTCAGAGGATTTTGCGATTAATGAAGCGGCGGTGAAAAAGCAGAGCAGAGGTTTCAAAAGTGTCATCAAACTCGATAAAAATTTCCACATCTATGTTCACGGCGACCGAAAAATGATTGAGACAGGGCAGGACGAAAAGGGAAAATATTACCGACTTTATTTCGAGGAAGAAAAATAGCAGATTTGAAAAAATTAGTGGAATAATAATTTTTGTTGACCAGCAAATTATGTTAAATAAAAAGTTATCTTTGGTAGGTTAAAAAACTATGAAGGAATTTTTAGACTGTCACGAGGAAGAAATTCGCATTCCGGGACACATTCAGAGCTATGGTTACCTGATTGGACTTGATGCCGAGACTAAGACCATAAAATTTTACAGCCAGAACATTGCAACGCTTTTTCAAATAGAAGGTGATATTTTTGGTGCGGAAATCGAAAGTTTACCTCAAAGTTTTTCACAAATTGCCGAATCTGAACTCTATCAGAACCTCGAAAAATTTACCCAAAAAGAAAATGATTATTTTGTTGATAAAATTATTGTCAACGGCATTCCACATCATTTTTTAATCTATAAATTCAGTGGAAATATTTTCCTGGAATTTGAACGATTTATCGACAATAATTCCCAGAAAGTTTACCTTTCAAATAAATATGCCAATCCAAGCAGCCTTTTAAGTTCAGAAGAAATATGGAAAAATCTGGCGCGGTTGATTTACGATGTGGTGGGTTACGACAGAATTATGGTGTATCGTTTTTTGGAAGACGGCACCGGAAAAGTAATTGCAGAGCATATCAATCCCGGTCTGGAAAGCTACATGAATCTTCATTATCCGGAGAGCGATATTCCAAGACAAGCCAGAGCGCTTTATTTAAAAAAACGCGAACGTATTTTCAGCGATGTGTATTCTGAAATGGTCCCGATTTTTAGCAAAACCGACGAAAAAATTGATTTAACTTATTCTTCAGTTCGGGCAATGTCGCCAATTCATGGGCAATACTTGAAGAATACGGGTGTCGCTTCAAGTTTCAGCACTTCGATTATTATCGACAATCAACTTTGGGGTTTGGTAACGTGTCAAAATATTGAAGCCAAACATATCGATTTAGCCAACAGAATTCGGGCAGAAGTTTTTACCGCTTTGGCAGCAAACTCCTATATGTCATTCAAATCTCAACAGAAAATTGATGATATTAATGAGTTCAACAATAAAACCCGTTTTTTAAGGGAGCAGTTTCTAAAACATAACACTTTAAAAGATTCACTTTTTGAGAATATTGAAGTTTTAAAAAACATGGTGGAATCCGATGGTTTGGCGATTATCATGGGGGATGGGTTGAAGACTTTTGGAACGGTTCCGGCCGAAAATGCAATTCGCAAAATTGGTGAATGGATGCAAAGCCAACCGGAAAAAATGTTTTACAGTAATTCATTTTTGAAGGATTTTAAAGAGCAGTTTGATGTAGACCAAAATGCTGCAGGAGTTTTTATTGCCAATCTCGACAGTTTGAAAACACAAATGTTGATATGGTTCCGAAAAGAATACACCGAACACATCAATTGGGCAGGTTATGAAGAGAAAAAACCCGAAACCGTCAATCATTACGGTACAGAAAAAATCATGATTTCGCCAAGAAAATCTTTCGAGATATTTTCGGAAGACATCAACGGAAAATCTAAGCATTGGCAAAATAAAAACATCATCGCCGTAGAAAAGCTGATTCCCGTGATTTTGGAAACTTCGATAAATCTAAGCTCAAAAATCGTGGAACTGAACGACCAATTGAAAAAATTGAATGAAGAACTCGACAGTTTTTCACATACCATTTCTCACGATTTGGGAACGCCTTTAACCGTTATGAAGCTGAACGCACAGTTGCTCGAAAGAACCCAAAAAGAAAATCCAGACGTTCAGAAAAAAGTCAAGAAAATTATTGAAGAAATCAACGGCATGGAGGTGATGATGCGCAACGTTCTTGATTTAAGTCGTGCGAAAACCTCTGAAATCCATCTAGAAAACATGGAAACACTTTCGTTGATTGATAAAATTTTGTACGATGCTAAATTCACTCTGCAAGCTGAAAGTACCGAAGTCATTAAAGGTGATTGTCCAAATGTTTTGGCCGATAAAACCATGTTGAAACAGGTTTTACAAAACGTAATCGGAAATGCGATAAAATATTCCTCCAAAAGTGAATCTCCGAAAGTGGAAATTCATGGTGAAGTTTCAGGCGAAAGCGTCATCTATAAAATCAAAGACAACGGAATCGGAATTGCGGATAAAAATAACGAAAAAATGTTCAAAATCTTCAGCCGAATGGAAAATGCGAAATCATTCCAGGGAAATGGCGTAGGACTTTCAATCGTATATCGACTGATGAAAAGGCTCGGCGGAAATATCTCGTTTGAAAGCAAAGTGAATGAGGGAACTACATTTATCCTTACTTTTCAAAAACCTTGATTTATAGTATTATTTATCAATAGGGACGGGCTTTAGCCCGTTTTTTAATATTAATAATCCGAATTAGGCTTTAGCCGAAACTTACAAAACCATATGATTTCACAAACCTTAAAAGAAAAAACAAAATCCCTTCACGATAAGTTGGAACAGCAATTCCAATCCTCAAAAATCTTCGATAAAACGTATACTTTAGATAATTACCGAAAATTAATTCATTTCAATTACCTTTTCCTTTTGAATTTTGAAAGTGATGTTTTCAAAGCACTTTCAAAGGAAACGGCGCAGAATTTACATTTAGAAAAAAGGCGAAAACTTCCTTTAATTGAAAAAGATTTGTCTTCTTTAAATATAGAAAAATCCAAACCTGAAAATCTGCCAGAAATAGTAAATGAAGCCGAAGCATTCGGTTTTCTTTATGTGATGGAAGGTTCCACGCTGGGCGGAAATGTCATTGCAAAACAACTCGCAAAAAGTCCTGAATTTCAAAATATTTCTTTCCATTATTTTAATTGTTATGGTGAGGATACCGGAGTTTTATGGAAAAATTTCAAAGAGTCGCTTGATGAAAATATTTCTGAACATCAATACGATGATGTTTTAAGGGGAGCCATTAGAGCTTTTGAATTTTTACTCGGATTATTTTGAGGAATATTTTATAATTCTAAATTGGCAGTAATTTCAATATTTCGTAAATTTGGAGTTCTAACAAAGACATTAAAAAATATAAAAATAATAGTATTATGAAAGTTACCGTAGTAGGAGCAGGAGCAGTAGGTGCAAGTTGCGCTGAGTATATTGCAATGAAAAATTTTTGTTCAGAAGTTGTATTAGTTGACATCAAAGAAGGATTTGCCGAAGGTAAAGCGATGGACTTGATGCAAACAGCATCTTTGAACGGATTTGATACTAAAATTACAGGAACAACAGGCGATTACAGCAAAACAGCAGGATCTGATGTTGCAGTAATTACTTCAGGAATCCCAAGAAAACCAGGGATGACTCGTGAAGAATTAATCGGTATCAACGCAGGAATTGTAAAAGACGTTACTGCAAACTTGGTAAAACATTCTCCGAATGTAATTATCATCGTGGTTTCTAATCCTATGGATACGATGGCTTATTTGGTACACAAAACTTCAGGTTTACCAAAAAATAAAATTATCGGAATGGGTGGAGCTTTAGATTCTGCACGTTTCAAATACAGATTAGCGGAAGCTTTAGAAGCGCCAATTTCTGATGTTGACGGAATGGTAATCGCTGCACACAGTGATACAGGAATGTTGCCATTGATGTCTAAAGCAACTAGAAACGGTGTTCCAGTTTCAGAATTTTTGAGCGAAGAAAAACAAAGCTACGTTATCGAAGAAACTAAAGTTGGTGGTGCGACTTTAACAAAATTATTAGGGACATCAGCTTGGTATGCTCCAGGTGCGGCTGTTTCTGTAATGGTTCAAGCAATTGCTTGCGATCAAAAGAAAATGATTCCTTGTTCATTGATGTTAGATGGTGAATACGGACAAAGCGATATTTGTCTTGGTGTTCCTGCAATCATCGGTAAAAACGGAGTTGAAAAAATTGTTGAAATATCTTTAACAGAAGCTGAAAAAGCAAAATTTGCAGAAGCTGCAAACGCTGTTAGAGAAGTTAACGGAGATTTAGGATTTTAAGATTTTTTCTAAACAAATACTGTAAGAAACGTACCATTTGGTACGTTTTTTTATTTGTTGCAAACAGCGTTTGAAAAACAAAAAGAATTAAATTTGCAAATAATTATTAAAAATGAAAAGATCTGTTTTTATTGCATTACTGTTTATAAGTCAATTGTTGTTTTCACAAAAAATTGGTTTTCAGGTTAAAATAAATCTGAAAGATGTAAATGAAGAAAAATTATACTTAAGTTACTATAACGGTTCATTGGGTAAAACTACAGCGGTCGACTCTGCTTTAGTCTCAGGAAAAAACGAGGTTGCATTTATTCAGCAGAAGAAAATTATTGGTGCGGTTTATCGGTTGAGTTTCAAAAAAAATGACAAACTTAATTTTGCAAATATTGATTTGGTAAACGGTTCAAACCTTGTCTTCAATCTTGATAATAGTGTTCTACGATCAATGACAACTTCAGACCCTTTGAATAAGGCATTATTGCTTTCCCAAAATGTCATTAACAGGGAACAAAGAGAAACAAACTTGAAGGCAATCGTCCAAAATTTTCCACTTTCAGCAGCAGCTTTATACGCAAAATTAGAACTGAAAGAATTGACCATCCCAACAGAAGAGTTACAACTAAAAAATTTCAGAAATCAATATTTTAAGGGGATAGATCTTAATGATAAACGTATTAAGTTACTTCCAAATATTTATTCATCGCTTTTCAATTATGTTAAAGTATTACCTATAACTAATGAAAACTATAAGTCAAACGTAGATATTTTACTGAAAGGTCAAACTTGTAAAAGCCCGAATTATTTGTACTACCTAAAATGGGTTTTCTTGAATTTGGATTATTTAAATAAATACAATCTGAATGAGACTTACAATTATGTTTTCAACAAATATCTTAATTCAGTTGATTGTATGAAAGCAGATGAAAAACTTTATCAAACGACCTTGGTTAAACTTAAACAGAATGAAAAATTACCATTGGGTTCTGTAATTTCGGATATTGCAATGACCGATTTTAGCGGGATAGATACGAACTTGAAATCAATCTATCCAAACCATGATTACACTTTGATTATTTTTTATGATCCTGATTGTGTACATTGCCAAGAGAAAATGCCTGAAATTCAGAAATTCCTAAAAGAAAATCAGTTTACAAAAGATGTTAAGATTTTAGCATTTCTAAACACAACAACTGATCTACAATGGAAAAAATTTGTCGAAGATCATAAGATGCAAGATTGGCAGAATGTTAAAAGCAAGAACAACAATGCAAAGTATCAAGAGGAATTAGGGGTTTTTTCTAACCCAAGTTATCTACTTTTGAACCGTAAAGGTGAGGTGGTCTTGAAGAGCTATAACACCGAAGAATTTAAGAAACTATTTCAATAATAGTTTTCTTAATTTTGTGAAAATTTATATAGAATAATATTTTAAAATTATGTTCAAAAAAGCGAGCCTTATTGCATTGGCTGTATTCTCCATAGGAATCAATGCGCAAAAAGCAAAAATTAACCAACCGAATCGTCCAAAATTAGTTGTAGGTCTAGTTGTCGATCAAATGAGATGGGATTATCTATATCGTTATTACAGCAAATATGGCAATGATGGCTTCAAAAGACTTTTGAACAAGGGTTTTTCCTTGAATAATGTTCATATCAATTATGTTCCTACAGTGACAGCTTTAGGACATACATCGATTTATACAGGTTCTGTTCCTGCAATTCATGGGATCGCTGGAAACGATTGGTATGACAAGGGCACAGGGAAAAATGTGTATTGTACAACCGATGAAACTGTAAAACCGGTTGGAACCCAGAATGTAAAAGTAGGAAGTCATTCACCAAAAAATTTGTGGTCCACAACAATTACAGATGAATTAAGATTGGCTACCAATTTTCAGGGAAAAGTTGTGGGTGTTTCTTTGAAAGACAGAGCCTCAATTCTTCCAGCAGGACATAATCCGACTGGAGCTTATTGGTTTGATGATTCTACGGGAAATTTTGTAACGAGTTCTTATTATATGAATGATCTTCCGCAATGGATGAAAAATTTCAACACCCAAAATCTGCCTGACAAATTAGTCGCAAATGGTTGGAATACTTTGCTTCCACTCAACCAATATACCGAAAGTTCACCAGATAATTCTCCGTGGGAAGGACTTTTAGGAAGTGCAA
>Ga0116181_1001518_pt1 | contig 19882 bp, 19 predicted proteins | sample AD_UKC075_MetaG_FD_89752 | JGI IMG/M metagenome (GOLD analysis project Ga0116181, IMG submission 89752) | Active sludge microbial communities of municipal wastewater-treating anaerobic digesters from USA - AD_UKC075_MetaG | ecosystem: Engineered > Bioreactor > Anaerobic > Digestate | place: USA...
AAAGTCACCAAAGAAGCGCCGAACCAAACTGGGCGCGCCAGACCTGCGCGCTTGTCCAGGCCATGGCGCTTCGCCTCGCCTGTCCGGCTCGAACATACCGCCCCTCAAGACCGAGAAGGTCTCCGCCTGCAGTTCCACTCACCAGGCACCCGTGCGAGTGGCATTGCCGCAGGGCACGGTGGCGCCCGCCCGGCCCGGCGCGATCACGCTGAACTCGGCCAGCAAGGTCCGCAATGAGCCCAACGCCGCCAACTCGCAACCCCGGATGGCGCCCATCCCCCGCGGCATGGACACTCCCGTCCGATGAACACCACCGATCCGACGTCCATCACCGTCCGTGCGGCCGTCCACCAGCTGATGCGCAGCCTGGGCATGACCACGGTCTTCGGCAACCCGGGCTCGACCGAGTTGCCGCTATTCCTCGACTTCCCCAGCGACTTCCGCTACGTGCTGGGCCTGCAGGAGGCGGTGGTGGTCGGCATGGCCGACGGCCATGCCCAGGCCACACGCAACGCCGCCTTCGTCAACCTGCATTCGGCAGCGGGTGTGGGCCATGCGATGGGCAACATCTTCACCGCGTTCAAGAACCGCACGCCGCTGGTGATCACCGCCGGCCAGCAGGCGCGGTCCATCCTGCCGTTCGACCCCTTCCTGCATTCGGCCCAGGCCACCGAACTGCCCAAGCCGTATGTGAAGTGGAGCATCGAGCCGGCCCGCGCCGAGGACGTGCCGCTGGCCCTCGCCCGGGCCTACCACGTGGCGATGACGCCGCCCTGCGGCCCGGTGCTGGTGTCGATTCCGGCCGACGACTGGAACGCCCTGGCGCAGCCCGTGCCGCCGCGCCAGGTCAGCCAGCGCCTGCGCCCCGACCCGGCGCTGCTGGCCCGGCTGGGCGACGCGCTGGACGCCGCCGCCCGCCCGGCCTTCGTCGTCGGCGCGGCCGTCGACCGCGATGGCGCCTGGGATGCGACCGTCGCCCTGGCGGAGCGCCACCAGGCCCGCGTCTTTGCCGCGCCGATGTCGGGCCGCTGTGGCTTTCCCGAAGACCACCCCCTCTTCGCCGGCCACCTGCCGGCCATGCGCGAGCGCATCGTCGCCCGGCTCGCCGGTCACGACCTGGTCTTCGCGCTGGGCGCACCGGCCTTCACCTACCACGTCGAGGGCAGCGGCCCGCATGTGCCGCCTGGCGCCACGCTGGTCCAGCTGATCGACGACCCCGCCACCGCCGCCTGGACGCCGCTGGGCGATGCCGCGATCGGCAGCATCGGCCTGGGCCTGGCCGACCTGCTGGCGCGGCCGGCGCCCGCCCGGCGCGAAGCACCTGCCCCGCTGCCGCCGCGCCCGCGGGTGCCCATGCCCGACGCGGGCGAGCGCCTGCCCACCGCCTGGGTGCTGCAGACCCTGGCCGACCTGCGCGCGCCCGACAGCATCGTCGTCGAGGAAGCCCCCAGCGCCCGCCCCACCATGCAGGCGCATTTGCCGATGCTGCGCAGCGGCACGTTCTTCACGATGGACAGCGGCGGCCTGGGCTGGAGCCTGCCGGCATCCGTGGGCGTGGCGCTGGCCAGGCCGGGCGCGCGGGTGATCGCGCTGATCGGCGACGGCTCGGCGATGTACGCCATCCAGGCGCTGTGGAGCGCCGCCCAGCTGCGCCTGCCCATCACCGTGCTGATCCTGAACAACCGGCGCTACGCGGCGTTGCAGGATTTCGCGCCGGTGTTCGGCTACCCGCCGGGCGCCAAGGTGGAAGGCACGGCCCTGCCCGACCTGGACTTCGTCGCCCTGGCCGCTGGGCATGGCCTGCCCGGCGTGCGTGTCACGCAGGCCGGCCAGCTGGCCGACGCCCTGCGCATGGCCCTGCAGGCCGACGCGCCGTCGCTGGTCGAGATCGAGGTGGCCTGACGGCGCCCGCCGCGCACCCCCCTGCGTTAAAGTCGTTCGGCTCAGGCGCGCACCGCGCCCGCCACTGCAGCACGCCCCGGCTGCGCCTCTGACCGATGACCGGCTTTTCCTTCCGACTGCGGCCTGCACGCCGCCTGTTCCAGCCCCTGCTGCCGGCCTTGCTGGCCGCCACCTGCCTGGCCACCATCCTGCCGGCCTGCGCCCAACCCGCCAGCACCGACACCACCGTGGTCGATGCCCGCGAGGCCGCCCGCAAGCGCGACCGCAACCGCCTGGCCGCCGCCCGCGCCACCCTGGAGGCGGCCAACCACCCGCTGCTGCCCTGGGTGGCCTACTGGGACCTGGCCGGCCGCCTGCCGGAAGCCACCGTCGACGAGGTCGAGGCCTTCTACGGCCGCTGGGCCGGCACCTATGTGGAAGACCGGCTGCGCAACGACTGGCTGCGTGAGCTGGGCCGACGCCGCGACTGGGCCAACCTGGCGCGCGACTACCCGCGCTTTCGCATGAACGACGACCGCGAGGTCACGTGCTGGTGGCTGTTCACCGAGCACCTGGCCGGGCGCGACGTGGCCGAGCAGGCCCGCGGCCTGTGGTTCGCCCAGCGCGACCTGGACGACGGCTGCAACCTGCTGGCCACGGCCCTGGTCGACGCGAAGAAGTTCGCCCCCGAGGACGTCTACCGCAAGGCCCGGCTGGCCCTGGAGCAGCAGCGCCCCGGCGCGGCCAAGGCGGCAGTCGGCCTGCTGGGCAATGCCGCCGCCAAGGACGTGGCCGACGCGGTCGACAACCCGGCGAAGCATCTGGCGCGCCTGACCGGCATCGGCCACCAGGCGCAGGAGTTGCGGCTGCTGTCGGTGATGCGCCTGGCGCAGAGCGATGCCCCCGCCGCCGCCGCACGGCTGGAGGACCGCAGCGCCCGGCTGAACGACAGCCACGCCGCCTGGGGCTGGGCCTATGTGGCGCGGCAATCGGCCTTCCAGCTGTCAGCCGAAGCCGGGCCGCAGATGCTGCGGGCACTGGCGCTGGTCAAGGGCGACGCGCACCCCGGCTGGAGCGACGAGACCCTGGCCTGGGGCGTGCGCGCCCTGCTGCGCAGCGCGGCGCCCGCGCAGCGCTGGCCGGCGGTGGCGCGGCTGATCGGCTGGATGTCGCCCGCCGAGTTGCGCGACCCGGCCTGGGCCTACTGGAAAGCACGTGCCACGCTGGGCAACGCCCGCCCGGGTGCCGAGGGCGAGGCCCAGCGCGCCGAGGCCCGCAGCCAGCTGGAAGCGCTGGCCGGCGCCACCAACTTCTACGCCAAGCTCGCCACCGAAGACCTGGGCCGCCCGCCCGCACTGCCCCCGGCGCCACCGCCGCTGACCGAGGCCGAGCAGACCGCCGCCAGCGCCCACCCCGGCCTGCAGCGGGCGCTGCTGCTGGTGGCCCTGGGCCTGCGCGACGAAGCCCGGCGCGAATGGAACTTCAGCCTGCGCGGCATGGATGACCGCGCCCTGATGGCCGCCGCCCGCCTGGCCTGCGACCGCCAGGACTGGCAGCTGTGCATCAACACGGCAGAGCGCACCCGCACCGAGGTCGACCTGCGCCTGCGCTACCCGATGCCGTTTGCCGACGACATCAGCGCCGCCGCCCGCGCCCAGGGGCTGGAGCCGGCCCTGGTCTTCGGCCTGATCCGGCAGGAGACGCGCTTCATGCCGCAGCTGAAGTCCAGCGTCGGCGCCAGCGGGCTGATGCAGGTGATGCCGACCACCGCCAGCTGGGTGGCCAAGCGCATCGGCATGCCCTGGACCAACCCGGCGTTGATCAGCGACCCGGCCACCAACCTGAAGCTGGGCACCGCCTACCTGAAGCTGGTGCTCGACGACCTGGGCGGCTCGCAGGCCATGGCGGCGGCGGCCTACAACGCCGGCCCCGGCCGGCCGCGCCGCTGGCGCGAGGGGCCGGTGCTGGAAACCGCCATCTGGGCCGAGAACATCCCGTTCAACGAGACCCGCGACTACGTCAAGAAGGTGCTGTCCAACGCCAGCGTCTACGCCGCCCTGCTGGACCCGCGCCAGCCGCCGGCCCTGCGCCCGCGCCTGGGTGCCGGCATCGGCCCGCGCGACGGCAGCGCCCCGGCACCGAACACCGAACTGCCCTGAAGGTTGTCATGCGCAAGATCGTCATCACCGGCGGCACCGGCTTTGTCGGCCGCAGCGTCTGCGAAGCACTGGCCGCCGCCGACGCCGGCTGCCGCCTCGTCGTGCCCACCCGCCGCCTGGCCAACGGCCGCACGGTGGTGACCCTGCCCACGGTCGACCTGGTCGAGGCCGACGTGCACAGCACCGACGAAATGGCCGCCCTGCTGCAGGGCGCCGACGCGCTGGTGCACCTGGTGGCCATCCTGCACGGCAGCGCCGACGCCTTCGACCGCGTGCATGTGCAGCTGCCGCGCAGCCTGGCTGCCGCCTGTGCGCGCGCCGGCGTGCGCCGCGTGGTGCATGTCAGCGCGCTGGGCGTGGCAGCGAACGCGCCGTCGGACTACCTGCGCAGCAAGGCCGCCGGCGAGGCGGTGTGGCAGCAGGCGCTGGGCGCTGCGGGCGGCGACCTGACCATCCTGCGCCCCAGCGTGATCTTCGGCGCCGACGACCGCTTCACCAACCTGTTCGCCCGGCTGCAACGGCTGTTCCCGGTGCTGCCGCTGGCCGGCACGCAGGCGCGCTTCCAGCCGGTGTGGGTGGGTGACGTGGCCCAGGCGGTGCTGCGCAGCCTGCAGCAGCGGCCTGGGCCGGGTCCGGTCGTCGAATGCGCCGGCCCGCAGGTGCTGACGCTGGCCGAGATCGTGCAGCGCGTGGGCACGATGGCCGGCTGCCGCCGCCCGGTGCTGCCGCTGCCTGAAGCCGCCGGCCTGCTGCAGGCGGCAGTCATGGGCCTGCTGCCCGGCGAGCCGCTGATGTCGCGCGACAACCTGCTGAGCATGCGCGTGCCCAACGTCGCCAGCGGCCGCCTGCCCGGCCTGCGGGACCTGGGGCTCACGCCGCAGGCCATCGACATCCTGGCGCCGCACTTCCGGCCGGCCGACCCGCGGGCGCGTTGAGCAGGCGGCTGGCAATGAACGCCTGGATCGTCGGCGGCGCCGTGCGCGACCGGCTGCTGGGGCTGCCGGTCAACGACCGCGACTGGGTGGTGGTGGGCAGCACGCCCGAGGCGATGACCGTCGCCGGCTTCACGCCGGTGGGGCGCGACTTTCCGGTCTTCCTGCATCCGCAGACGCACGAGGAATACGCGCTGGCGCGCACCGAGCGCAAGAGCGGGCGCGGCTACCTGGGTTTCACCGTGCTGGCCGCACCCGAGGTCACGCTGGAAGAAGACCTGGCGCGGCGCGACCTGACGATCAACGCCATCGCCGAGGACCCGGCCACCGGCACCCTGGTCGACCCCTTCGGCGGCCAGCGCGACCTGCAGCAGCGGGTGCTGCGCCATGTCGGCCCGGCCTTCGTCGACGACCCGGTGCGTCTGCTGCGCCTGGCCCGGCTGGCGGCGCGCTTCGCCGATTTCACGGTGGCGCCCGAGACCGAGGCGCTGCTGGCGCAGATGGTGGCCAGCGGCGAAGTCGACCACCTGGTGCCCGAGCGGGTGTGGCAGGAGCTGTCGCGCGGGCTGATGGAAGACCGGCCCGAGCGGATGTTCGACGTGCTGCGCCGCTGCGGCGCGCTGCGCGTGGTGCTGCCCGAGGTCGACCGCCTGTGGGGCGTGCCGCAGCCCGCCGAGCACCACCCCGAGGTGGACACCGGCGTGCACCTGATGCTGGTGCTGCAGCAGGCGGCGCAGGCCGGCGCCAGCCTGCCGGTGCGCTTTGCCTGCCTGTGCCACGACCTGGGCAAGGGCACGACGCCGGCCGAGGTGCTGCCGCGCCACATCGGCCATGAGCAGCGCAGCGCGGTGCTGGCGCGCGACGTGGCGCAGCGCTGGCGGGTGCCGGCCGACTGCGCGGCGCTGGCCGACCTGGTGGCGCGGGAGCACGGCAACATCCACGGCAGCAGTGGCTTCGGCGCGGCCGCGGTGCTGCGCCTGCTGGAGCGCTGCGACGCACTGCGCCGACCGCAGCGCTTTGCCGACGTGCTGCTGGCCTGCGAATGCGACGCCCGCGGCCGCACCGGGCTGCAAGACCGGCCCTACCCGCAGCGCGCCCGCCTGGCCGGCGCCCTGGCCGCGGCGCTGGCCGCGCCGGTGCACGCGGCGGCCGAGCAGGCCGTGGCCGACGGCCTGAGCGGCCCCAGGATCGGCGAGCGCATCCGGGCCGTGCGCGTGGCCGCGGTGGCGCAGGCGCTGGCCGGCAGCTGAGGCTTCAGGACCAGTGAATGGCCCAGGTGGTGAGCAGGCTCAGCACCAGGGCCGAGGCCAGTGGCACCCGCACCTCGCGGCCGAACACGCTGAAGTGCAGGTCACCGGGCAGCCGGCCCAGGCCGATCTTGCGCATCCAGCCTGGCAGGCCGCTGGCCAGCAGCAGGGCGACAAAGAAGATGAGGAGCCATCTCACAGCCGGTGCATCCGGTCGCCCTGCGTGAAGCCCAGCGGCACGAAGCCGTCGCCCAGGCCCCGGCCGACAGCGATCACCTTGAACAGCTCGCCCATCTCGTGCTCGGTGACCAGCTTCTGCGCTGCGGCGCGTTGCGGGATGGTGGCGCCGTCCAGCATCGCCACCAGGCCGCAGTTGATCAGGAAGCGCGCCTGGGAGGTGTAGCCCAGCACGTCCAGGCCGGCGTCCTGCGCGGCCAGGGCGATGCCGGTGAAGTTGACGTGGGCGGTGATGTCCTTGGCGCCGGGCTCGGCCAGTGGGTCGGGGTCGCTGCGGTGGCCCTGGTGGCACATCAGCGTGCCGCCGTGGCGCTGCGGCAGGTAGAACTCGACCTCGGGGAAGCCGTAGTCGATGAACAGCGCCAGGCCGCGCTGCAGCATGCCGGCCAGCGTGTGCATGAAGGCCTCGGCCTGGGGGTGGATTTCGGTCGTGGTGCCGGGCACGAAAGGCGCTTCCACCGGCGGGCGCAGCGCCGTCGGGTGGTCGGTGAAGACCAGGGCGCCGCCGTCCAGCGCCACGCCGCGCTCCAACCACTGCGCGCCATCGAAGTGCAGCAACTGCACCGGCATCGCGTCCAGCACCTCGTTGCCCAGCACCACGCCGCTGAAGGCCGCGGGCAGCGCATCGAGCCACTGCACCTTGCCGCCGAAGCGCGCCAGCCGCGCCTGCTGGCGCTCCCGCAGCACGCCGGACAGGTCGACGATGGCGTAGCTGGCGATCGCATCGCCCAGCGCATCGAGCACCGCTTCGGCCAGCGCGCCCGAGCCGGCGCCGAACTCCAGCACCTGGGCACTGCCGGCGGCCGCCAGCCCCTGCGCCACCTGCGCGGCCAGCGCACGGCCGAACAGCGGCGACAGCTCGGGCGCGGTGACGAAGTCGCTGCCCGATGACGGCAGGCTGCCGAACTTGCGGCCGGCGTTGGCGTAATAGCCCAGGCCGGGCTGGTACAGCGCCAGCGCCATGTAGCGGTCGAAGGGCAGCCAGCCGTCGGCGTCCGCGATGGCCTGACGGATCACAGCGTGGAGGGCGGCCGATACACTGTCGGGTTCTCCCCGGTCGCTGCGGGTCTCATCGTGGGATCGGGCCATCGCCGGGATTGTAGGAAGCATGGCCTCCACAACGTCCCCCAGTCCTCGACCGGTCGTGCTGGTCACCGGCGCGGCGCAGCGCATCGGCCGGGCCATTGCGCTGGACCTGGCCGCCCACGGCTGGGACATCGCCCTGCACTGCCACCGCTCGCAGGCCGCCGCCGGGGCCACCGCGGCCGAGGCCGCCGCCCTGGGTGCACGTGCCGAAGTCTTCAGCGCCAACCTGGCCGACGATGCCGAACTGGAAGCCCTGGTGCCTGCCGTGCTGCTGCGCCTGGGCCGGCTGGACGCGGTGGTCAACAACGCCTCGCTGTTCGAGTACGACGACATGGCCGGCTTCAGCACCGCCGCCCTGCTGCGCCACGCGCGTACCAACACCGCCGCGCCGGTGCTGCTGGCGCGTGCGCTGCACGAGCACCTGGCGCAGCGCGGCGCCCAGGGCTGCGTGGTCAACCTGCTCGACCAGAAGCTGGCCAACCCCAACCCCGACCACTTCAGCTACACGCTGAGCAAGGCCGCACTGGCCGAGGCCACCGTGATGCTCGCGCAGGCGCTGGCACCGGTGCTGCGGGTGTGCGGCGTGTCGCCGGGCGTCACCCTGCTGTCCGGCCCGATGGACGAGGGCGAGTTCGCCGCCGCGCACCGCATGACGCCGCTGCAGCGCTCGTCGACGCCCGAGGACATCGCCGGCGCCGTGCGCTACCTGCTGACCGCGCCGGCGATCACCGGCACCACCCTGCTGGTCGACGGCGGCCAGCACCTGCTGGGCCAGCCGCGCGACGTGCTGTTCCTGGCCCGGCAACAACTGGCCGCTTCGAAAGATTGAGATGCAAAGCCTGCTCACCAACCCCAGCCTGATGGACTGCCGGCGGCTGTTCCTGCGCGACTACGAGGTGTGGATCAACATCGGCGTGCACGACTTCGAGAAGAAGGGCGAGCAGCGGGTCAAGATCAACGTCGATCTTTACGTGCCGCTCGCACTGTCGACGCCGCAGGCGGACAAGCTCGACGAGGTGCTGGACTACGACTTCATCCGCCGCACCATCACCGAGCGCGTCAAGCGCGGCCACATCCACCTGCAGGAAACGCTGGCCGACGATGTGCTCAAGCTGATGCTGGCCCACCCCAACGTGCGCGCCGCCCGCGTGGCCACCGAGAAGCCCGACGTCTACCCCGACTGCGATGCGGTGGGCTGCGAGGTGTTCGGCATGAAGGAGGCGGCATGAACGACGTCACCGACCTGCAGCACCTGGGTGCGCCCGACGAGGCGGCCAGGGACGCCGCGAAGGCGAAGAAGCACGCCTTCGAGATGAACAAGCTCAGCAAGCGCCTGCACCGCCAGGTGGGCCAGGCCATCGTCGACTTCAACATGATCGAGGACGGCGACCGGGTGATGGTCTGCCTGTCCGGCGGCAAGGACAGCTACGGCCTGCTCGACATCCTGCAGGGTTTGCAGAAGCGCGCGCCGGTGAACTTCACCCTGGTGGCGGTCAACCTCGACCAGAAGCAGCCGGGCTTTCCGGCGCACATCCTGCCCGAGTACCTGGCCAAGCTGGGCGTCGAGTTCCACATCGAGAACCAGGACACCTACAGCATCGTCAAGAAGCTGGTGCCCGAGGGCAAGACGATGTGCAGCCTGTGCAGCCGGCTGCGCCGCGGCATCCTCTACCGCGTGGCGGGCGAGCTGGGCGCGACCAAGATCGCCCTGGGCCACCACCGCGACGACATGGTCGTCACCCTGCTGATGAACATGTTCTTCGGCAGCCGCATCAAGGGCATGCCGCCCAAGCTGGTCAGCGACGACGGCAGGCACACCGTGATCCGCCCGCTGGCCTACGTGGCCGAGCGCGACCTCGCCACCTGGGCCACGCACCGGCAGTTCCCGATCATTCCGTGCACCCTCTGCGGCAGCCAGGACAACCTGCAGCGGGTGCAGGTCAAGAAGATGATCCACGACTGGGAACGCCAGTACCCCGGCCGCATCGACAACATGCTGACCGCGATGGGCAACATCACGCCCTCGCACATGATGGACCGCAAGCTGTTTCCGTTCACCACGCTCAAGCCCGGCGGCGTGCCGGACGCCGGCGGCGACAAGGCCTTCGACGCCGACGACGAGCCCTGCGCCACGCCGTCCGGCAACGTGGTGCTGCAGCCGGTGCAGCCGCTGGTCTGGCAGCGCCCCGAGGCGGCGGGCGACTGACCGCCACCACCCCGACAGGAGATCCCCATGGACAGACGCAGATGGTTGCAGGCCGCTGGTGGTGGCCTCACGCTGGCCGCCACCGGCTGGCTCAGTGGCTGCGCCACGGTGAACCAGCTCACGGCCGAGGTGTCGACCTTCGGCACCTGGCCCGCCGGCCGCAAGCCCGGCACCTATGCCTTTGAGCGCCTGCCCTCGCAGCAGGCCCGCGCCGACCTGATGCAGCAGCTGGAGGACGCCGCCGCACCCGCCCTGGCCCGTGCCGGATTCCAGCTTGCGGCCGCAGGCGTCGAGCCGGATGTGCTGGTGCAGGTGGGCCTGCGCGTCAGCCGCGCCGACAACCCGCCCTGGGACGACCCGCTGTGGTGGCCGGGCGGCTTCGGCGTCTGGCGCCACGGCCCCTGGCGCGGCCCCTACTGGGGCCTGGGCTGGCGATCGGACCCGACCCGCTACGACCGCGAGGTGGCCCTGCTGCTGCGCGACCGCGCCAGCGGTGCGCCGCTGTACGAGGCGCGCGCCAGCAGCGAGAGCTTCCAGCGCAGCGCGGGCAGCGCCATGTTGCCGCTGTTCCAGGCGGCGCTGACCGACTTCCCGGCCACCGGCGTCAACCCGCGCACGGTGACGGTGCCGCTGAGCCCCTGAACCGGCGTCAGTGCTTGGGTGCCGGGCTGGCCTCGGCGTCGCCCTCGCCGTCGGCCGCCGGCTTCGACGCCGCGGCCTTGGCGGCCTTCGGCGGCTTGGGCGGTTCGGGCGGGATGACCGGGACCACCGGTTCCAGCTTGTTCTCGGCCATGTATTCCTGCATCTCGCGCCAGCCGGCGTAGATGGCGGCCTTGTCGGCCTTCTTGTTCAGCGTGTAGCAGTCCTCGATCGCCCGCCCCGCATGGCGGCAGGCGCCGCCGATGGCCTTGCCATCGGCCTCGACCCGCGCCTTGGTGGTGGCCGGCGACTCGATGCCCAGCTGGTCGCAGCCGGCCAGGGCCAGCAGGGTCAGCAGGAGGATGGACTTGCGCATGCGGTGCTTATCGGCCGGCATGCGCACCGGCTTGAGCCGGCCGCCCTCAGCGCCTGGGCATCACCCGCGCCAGTTCCATCAGCGCGGCCACGCGCTCCTCGGTGGGCGGGTGGGTGGAGAACAGCCCGCGCAGGCCGCCGGCCGACAGCGGGTTCATGATCATCATCTGCGCCGTCTCAGGGTGGCGCTCGGCCGCCTCCATCGGCAGGCCCTGGGCGTAGCGGTGGATCTTGTCCAGCGCCGAGGCCAGCGCCTGCGGGTCGCCGGAGATTTCGGCGCCGCCGCGGTCGGCCTCGAATTCACGGGCGCGGCTGATCGCCATCTGGATCAGGCTGGCCGCCAGCGGCGCCAGGATGGCCACCGCGATGCCTGCGATGGGATTGGAAGGCCGGCCTTCGCTGTCGCGGCCACCGAACATCATGCCGAAGTTGGCCAGCATGCCGATGGCGCCGGCCATGGTCGCGCTGATGGTCGAGATCAGGATGTCGCGGTGCTTCACATGCGCCAGCTCGTGCGCCATCACGCCGCGCAGCTCGCGGGCACTCAGCACGCGGATGATGCCGGTGGTGGCCGCCACGGCCGCGTGGTCGGGGCTGCGGCCGGTGGCGAAGGCGTTGGGCGCGTCCTCGTCGATCAGGTAGACCTTGGGCATCGGAATGCCGGCATTGGTGGCCAGCTCGCGCACCATGGCGACGAACTGCGGCGCGGTGGCGTCATCGACTTCGCGCGCGTTGTACATCTTCAGCACGATCTTGTCGGAGAACCAGTAGCTGAAGAAGTTCATGCCCAGCGCCACGACCAGCGCGATCACCATGCCTGTCTGGCCGCCCAGCATGCGGCCCAGCAGCATGAACAAGGCGGTGATGGCCGCCATCAGCACGGCCGTCTTCATCAGGTTGAACATCGCAGCATTTCCTTCGGGCGCGGCGCGATTGCCGCGCCCATCAGATGCTGCCGGCGGGCCGGAGTTCAACCGCTGAGCATGCGCCCCGCAAGGCCGGGCCTGCCGTGCAGGAAGGCGGCGACGTCGATGCGCCGTCCGCCCGGGCGCTGCAGCTGCAGCAGGTCGAGCGCGCCGTGACCGCATTTCACGGTGAGGCGGCCCTCGGCAGCGGCCAGCACCTCGCCCGGCGCACCGCCCGCACGGCCCGTCTCGGCCCGCAGCTCGGCGCGCCACAGCTTCACCAATTCGCCGTCGAGCACGAAGCTGGCGCCCGGGAAGGGGTCGAAAGCGCGCACGCGGCGCTCGATCACCGCCGCCGGCTGTGTCCAGTCAATCGCCGCCTCGGCCTTGTCGATCTTGTGGGCGTAAGTGACGCCTTCAGCCGGCTGCGGCGTGCGGATCAGCGTGTCGGGCGCGGCCAGGCCCTGCACCACAAGACGGCCACCCAGCGCGGCGAGGCGGTCGTGCAACGTGGCCGTGGTGTCGTCGGCGTGGATCGGCTCCTCGGCCACCAGCAGCGTGTCCCCGGTGTCCAGGCCGGCGTCCATCTGCATCAGCGTGATGCCGGTGACGGCATCGCCGGCCTCGATGGCGCGGTGGATGGGTGCGGCGCCGCGCCAGCGCGGCAGCACCGAGCCGTGGATGTTCAGGCAGCCGCGCGGCGGCAAGTCCAGCACCCATTGCGGCAGGATCAGGCCGTAGGCGGCGACCACCATCACCTCGGCACCCGCCGCCTGCAGCGTGGCACGCGCGGCAGCCGCGTCCTCGGGGGACTTGCCGTCCAGCCGCAGGCTGCGCGGCTGGGCGACGGCGATGCCATGCTGCAGCGCCAGCGCCTTCACCGCCGAAGGCTGCAGCTTCATGCCGCGGCCCGCAGGGCGGTCGGGCTGGGTCAGCACCAGGGCGACGTCGTGGCCGGCGTCAATCAGTGCAGCCAGCGCGGTGGCGGCGAACTCCGGCGTGCCGGCGAAGGTGATGCGCATCGGCGGGTCAGCGGCGCGGGCCCTGCTCTTCGCGGGTCTTCTTCAGCATCTTGGTCTTGATGCGCTCGCGCTTGAGCGGGCTCAGGTACTCGACGAAGACCTTGCCCAGCAGGTGGTCCAGCTCATGCTGCACGCACACCGCCGCCAGGCCGTCGACCGTCATCTCGAAGGGCTGACCGTCGCGGTCGAGTGCGCGCACCGTCACCTGCGCATGGCGCTCGACCTCGTCGTAGATCGCCGGCACCGACAGGCAGCCTTCCTCGGCCTTCTTCATCTCGGCGCTGCGGGCGGTGATCTCGGGATTGATCAGCACGACGGGCTGGTCGCGCTCGGCCGAGGTGTCCATCACCACCAGGCGGATGTGCTGGTCGACCTGGGTGGCGGCCAGGCCCACGCCGTCGGCGGCGTACATGGTCTCCAGCATGTCGGCGGCCAGCTGGCGGATGCGGGCGTCGACCTCGGCCACGGGCTTGGCGACGGTGTGCAGGCGGGGATCGGGAAAACGCAGGATCGGAAGCTGGGCCATGGCGAATGCAAACCGGAAGGCAGGTGGAGCAGGGACGGGTGCCGGGCAGGCATTTCGTTGCGATATCAAGGGTTTACCGGCAGAATCTGCGATGTAGCATGAACATCTGCGGCCGCAAGGCCTGCCATGCTGACGGTGCTCCATGCAGGCTGCCGCCCCGGGTCGGCCCAGATTGTGGCATCGGCCCATTCCGGAGACCGCCCCATGCCTGTTCGCCCCCCGTTTCCCGCCCGTCCACGCCCTGCCCCGGGCGTGCTGGCGGCGCTGGTGGTGGCGGCGGCGGCAACCGCGGCCCAGGCGCAGACCAGCCTGCCGGTGACGCCAGCCCAGCGCGCCACTGCGCAACAGGTGGCGAGCAACGGCGTGCCGCTGTCGGCCCTGGCCGACAACGCGCCCGCATCGCACACCGTGCAGCGCGGCGACACGCTGTGGGCGATCGCCTCGATCTTCCTGAAGACGCCCTGGCGCTGGCCCGAGCTGTGGGGCATGAACCTGCAGGAGATCCGCAACCCGCACCTCATCTACCCCGGCCAGGTGCTGGTGCTGGTCAAGGACGGCGACCGCGCCCGGCTGATGCTGGGCCGGGGCCAGGCCGACGGCCAGGCGCCCACCAACACCGTCAAGCTGTCGCCCCGGGTGCGCAGCGAGCTGCTGGACGGCGGTGCCATCGCCTCCATCCCGCTGCAGCTGATCACCCCGTTCCTGAACGAGGCGGTGGTGCTCAACGACGACCAGCTGGCCGCCGCGCCGCGCATCGTCGCCACCCAGGAAGGGCGGCTGCAGGTGTCCCGCGGCGAGACCGCCTACGTGCGCGGCGACCTGGGCGGCGCACGCAGCTTCTCGCTGTTCCGCCAGAGCAAGCCGTTGCGCGACCCGGTGAGCAACGAGCTGCTCGGCCACGAGGCCACCTACATCGGCACCGCCGACTTCGTGCGCGCCGATGGCCGCACGCCGGTGGGCGACCTGCCGGTGCCGGCCACCTTCGTGATGACCAGCGTGCGGCAGGAGGCCGGAGTCGGCGACCGCCTGGCGCCCGTGCCCGCGCGCGACTTCAGCGCCTATGTGCCGCACGCGCCGGCCGGCCCGGTCGATGCCCGCGTGGTGTCGATCTATGGCGAGGCGCTGACCGCCGGCCAGAACCAGATCGTCGCCATCAACCGCGGCATGCGCGACGGCATCGAGCGCGGCCACGTGCTCGCGCTGTGGCGCGCCGGCGCCGCCGCCACCGACCGCACCGGCGAGAAGCCGCAGCCGATCCAGCTGCCTGACGAGCGCGCGGGGCTGCTCTTCGTCTTCCGGGTGTTCGACCGCGTGTCGTATGCGCTGATCGTCACCGCGCTCGACCCCATCCGCCGCGGCGACCGCGTCTCCGCCCCCTGAGATCGGGCGCCGGCCGATGCTGACCGCGTCGCTGGACGAGTCCGAGCTCGGTGCCTGGCTGCACCTGCTGCACAGCCCCGGCGTGGGGCGCGAGGCGGCACGGCGGCTGCTGGCGCGGTTCCTGTCCCCCCAGGCGGCCATCGCCGCGCCGATCGAGCAGTTGCGCGAATGCGTCGATGCCCCGACCGCCCTGACGCTGGCCACGCCGCCCGATGGCCACGCGCAACGCCTGGCCGCGACGCTGGCCTGGCGTGAGGCAGCCCCCGATCGCCAGGTGCTGGTGCTGGGCGATGCGGCCTACCCCGCGCAGCTGCTGCACAACCCCGACCCGCCGCTGCTGCTGTACCTGCAGGGTGACGCAGCGCTGCTGGCCTCGCCCTGCCTGGCCATCGTCGGCAGCCGCCAGCCCACGGCCCAGGGGCTGGACCATGCCCAGCGCTTCGCCCACGACATGGCCGCCCAGGGCTGGACCATCGTCTCGGGCCTGGCCGCGGGCGTCGACGGCGCGGCCCACCGGGGTGCGCTGGAGGCCGGCGGGCGCACCATCGCCGTGGTCGGCACCGGCGTCGACCGCATCTACCCGGCCGCCCACCGCGACTTGGCGCACCGCATCAGCGCCAGCGGATTGCTGATCAGCGAGCTGGCCCTGGGCACGCCGCCGCTGTCCGCCAACTTCCCGCAGCGCAACCGCATCATTGCCGGGCTGTCGCGCGGCACCCTGGTGGTGGAAGCGGCGCTGCGCTCGGGCTCGCTGATCACCGCCCGCCTGGCCAGCGAGGCCGGCCGCGAGGTGATGGCCATTCCCGGCTCGATCCTGTCGGCGCAGTCGGCCGGCTGCCATGCGCTGATCCGCCAGGGCGCGGCCCTGGTCACCTCGCCCGAGCAGGTGGCCGAGGAGCTGGGGCCGCTGACCGGTCCGGGCGCCAAGGCGCCGCCAGCACCGCCCGATGCCGACGCCGGCCCAGCACCCGACGACCCGGTGCTGGCCGTGCTGGGCCACGACCCGCAGTCGCTGGACACGCTGATCGACCGCTGCGGCTGGCCCGCGCCGCAGCTGTCGGCGCACCTGCTGACGCTGGAACTCGACGGCCACATCGCCCGCCTGCCGGGCGGCCTGTACCAGCGCCGCCAGGGCGCCTGAAGCGGCATCCCAACCCCGCCCGCACGCCGGTCGAGTGAGTGCACGCTCACGCCTCGAATGTCCGTATTGCTGCACTGCAGCATGTCAGGCCATTCGCGGCGTCCAGCGGCACCCCCTAAGGTATAGTGGTTCGATGTTCGACGTGCTGGTCTACCTCTACGAGAACTACTGGCGCCCGGATGCCTGCCCGGACCACGACCAGCTCACGCGCAAGCTGTCGGCCGTGGGCTTCGAGTCCGACGAGATCGAGGAAGCGCTGGTGTGGCTCGACGGCCTGGCGGTGAACGCGCAGGCGCATGCCGCCGACCAGTCGGCCGACAGCCTGCGCGTCTATTCGCAGGCCGAGATCGACCGCCTCGGCGAGGACTCGATCGGCTTCATCAGCTTCCTGGAGTCGGCCGGCGTGCTGCCGCCGGCCATGCGCGAGATGGTCATCGACCGCGCCAGCGCCGCCGCCGACAGCCCGCTGGCGCTGGAGGACCTGAAGGTCATCGTGCTGATGGTCTTCTGGAGCCTGGGCGAGGAGCCCGACGCGCTGATCCTCGACGAACTCTTCGTCGCACCGGAAGAGCGGCTGATCCACTGAACGCGGCGCCGGCCCCGACACCAGGGCCGCCGGGGTTCACGCCATCAGGCGCGACGGATCGGCATCGAGCTTGGCCAGCGCATTTCGCGTGGCCTTCACCGTGAGAGCCTCTTCCTGCGCCGGCAGCAGCAGGCCCGCCTGCAGGAAGGCCGCCAGCCGCTGCTGCTGGAACAGCACGCAGCGACCGCCCGGCGTGACGAACAGCGACAGCTGGCGCCGCATGCCATGCCAGGCCAGCTGCACCGTCTCGTGGCGGCCGCGGTAGTCCAGCGTGTACCAGCTGCCCACCAGCAACTCGCGTGACCACGCCACCATCGCCGCGCTGGGCAGGCTGCCGCCGTCGGCCACCACCTCCAGCTCGCTGCTCTCGTGGCCGGACAGGTCCAGGACCATCGACTCGTCGATCTCGATGTCCTGGCTGCCAGGCAGCAGTTCCTCGATCGACTCCAGCCGCTCCATCAGGTCCTGCAACCTGTCGTTCGGGATCACCGCAGCCTTGGCGGTGAAGGCCGCGGCCAGGGCGTTGTTCAGCGCGTTGATGCGCTCCTCCTGGCGCTCGGCCGGCATGCTGGCCGAGCCCATGCCCTCGCGCAGCCGCTTGAGCAGCGGCGGCAGGCGGCGGATGACCTCGGCGCGCTCCTCGCGCGTGACCTTGGCGCTGGCCGACCAGATCAGGTCGGCGGCGGCGCGCTTCATCGCCTTGGTCTCGGCGCTCTGCGCGCCGTAGCGCACCGCGCTGGTGGCCAGCACGTCGGCCCAGACCTGGAACAGGAACTGGCGCACGCCCTCCTGCACCGGCACCTCGTTGAGCATGCGCCGCAGCTCGATCGTGTACTGGAAGGCCAGCGTCTCGCGCTGCTCGACCTGCTGCGCCAGCGAGACGCCCCGCTTGCTGGCCTCGTTCTCGTTCTTGAAGAAGTGCTCCAGGAAGCGCTCGAACTCGGTGAGCACGGTCTGGAACACGCGCCGGCCGGTGTCGGGATAGGCCTCGACCACCTGCACCACGCGCTTGATCTCCTTTTCCAGCGCGTCGCCGACATGGCGGCTGGCGCTGTCCAGGCCCATCACGCAGGCGCCCATGCGGTCGATCAGGCGCCGCGCCGGGTGGTCCATGTTGGCGAAGAAGTCGGGCTCGCTGACGGCCACCCGCAGCACCGGCATCTGCAGCCGGGCAAACCACACCCGCATCGCCGCCGGGATGCGGTCCTCGGTCAGGATGCTCTGGAACAGCATCGCGACGATCTCGATCGTGGCGCGCTCGGCCGGCGTGCTGGCGGCCTGCTTCAGCGCCTGCTTGTTCTGCTGCAGTTCGGCCAGCAGCACCGGGCCGGTGACCACGGTGTCGGCATGGGCCGCACCGCTGCCCTGCGGGCCCGCCCCGGGCGGCGCCATGCGCCGGCGCAGGTTCTGCTGCGCGTTCTGGATCGCCAGCGACAGCGCCGCCGTGACCGGTCGCGCCTGCGCGGTGTCGGCAAAGCCCGGCAGGTGGCGGCCCACCAGGCGGTTGAGCCGGCTCAGCACCGCCTCGGCGTGGTCGCCGCCGGGGCCGATGGCACCCGGTCGGGTCATCATCCGTGTCTCGTCGCCGACAGCCGCACCGCGGGGCGTGGCCGGTGCGCGGCCGGCGCCGGCGGGCGTGTGGCCTGCCGTCGCCTGGCCCTGGAAGGCACTGGTGCGGCTGCCGGCAAAGCCGCCGGTGCTGGCCCCCGGAAAGAGGCCCGAGGCCTCGCCGATGGCCGACGTGGCCTGGTGGCCCGTGCCCTGCCCGATGCCACGCCGGGCGGCAAAGCCCGTGCCATCGGTGTCACCGGGCCGGGGGCTGGTGGTGAACGGTGACCCGCGGGTCGATGCAGCGCCCGGGCGCGTCGCGGTGCCGCCCACACCCCCGAGCCCGGTGCTGCCGTCCGGCGTGCGGCGGATGCTCGTCCGCAGGTCGACATCGGCCATCACCTTGTGCTCGACCAGCCAGCGGTTGACCTCGTGGTAGGCCTCCTGCGCCAGGCTGGTGAACTCGCCGTGCAGCAGCGGCTGGGCCTCGCGCCAGTCTTCGGCGCTGAGTCCGGCGCCGCGCCAGGCGTCCAGCACCACGCGCGCCAGGATGTGGGCGCGCAGCATGTCGTGGGTCTCCAGCTCGGCACGCCGCTCCAGCGCGGCCATGCGGTTGCGCAGGTCGGTGAACTCCCAGCCCGCGCGGTCCATGATCGCCAGCGCCAGGCGCGAGGTGAGGATCTCGCGCTCGATGACGTCGTTGTCGACCAGGGACAGGCCGGCGCTCAGGTCGGCGGCGGGCAGGTCGACCGAGGTGGCGACGCAGGTGCCGTGCAGCAGCTGGCGCAGGCCGTGCGACATCGCGCCATGCCAGGCGCCGGCATGCTTGGTCAGCGCCTGCACCAGGTCACGCCGGCGCTGGCCGGTGGCGTACTCGGCGGGCTTGTCCATCAGCTCGCGCGCGGCATTGCCCACGCGCGCCACCAGGGCCGGCAGGCCCTTGAGCAGCATGTCGATGTAGCGCCGCCGCGCCTGGCCGGCGAGCTGTGCGGGGTCTGCGGCGGTCGCCATGGGCGCAGGCTGGAGGAACGGTCTTCCGGGGCGGCGGGGCTTCTCTGCGCGTCAGACCACGGCGCCGGCGTTCGGGTCGTTGGGGTCGTGTTCCTTGCTGGACATCTTCACCAGGTCTCGCGCTTGACGCCCAGCCACATCGCGATGGCCGCAGCGACGAACACCGAGGAGTAGATCCCGAAAAGGATGCCGATGGTGAGGGCGACTGCAAAGTAATGCAGGGTCGGGCCGCCGAAAAGCAGCATCGACAGCACCATCAGCTGGGTCGAGCCATGGGTGATGACGGTGCGGCTGATGGTGCTGGTGATGGCGTGGTCGATGACCTCGCGGGTGTCGAGCTTGCGGTACTTGCGGAACGCCTCGCGCACACGGTCGAAGATCACCACCGACTCGTTGACCGAATAGCCCAGCACCGCCAGCACCGCCGCCAGCACCGCCAGCGAGAACTCCCACTGGAAGAAGGCGAAGAAGCCCAGGATGATGACCACGTCGTGCAGGTTGGCGATGATGCCGGCGACGCCGAACTTCCACTCGAAGCGGAAGGCCAGGTAGACGACGATGCCGATCACCACGAAGGCCAGCGCCTTCAGGCCGTCGCTGGCCAGCTCGTCGCCCACGGCCGGGCCCACGAACTCCGTGCGCGACAGCTTCAGCGGCTCGGCGCCGCCTTCCTTCGCACAGCTCGGCCGGCTGACCTGCTCGCCCTGCGGCGTGGTGTAGCTGCGGGTCTCGACCTTGCCCCCTTCGGCGGCGCAGAGCTTGTCGAACACCAGGGCGGCGACCTGTTCCTGCTTGACGTTGGCGCGCACCGGCAGGCGCACCAGCACGTCGTGCGAGGTGCCGAAGTTCTGCACCTGCACCTCGCCGAAGCCCAGCGACTCCACCGTGTGGCGGGTCTTCTCCAGGTCGGCCGCCTGCGCGTACTCGACCTCCAGCACCGTGCCGCCGGTGAACTCGATGGACAGGTGCAGGCCGCGGGTGACGAGGAAGAACACCGCCAG
>Ga0116181_1001520_pt1 | contig 19864 bp, 18 predicted proteins | sample AD_UKC075_MetaG_FD_89752 | JGI IMG/M metagenome (GOLD analysis project Ga0116181, IMG submission 89752) | Active sludge microbial communities of municipal wastewater-treating anaerobic digesters from USA - AD_UKC075_MetaG | ecosystem: Engineered > Bioreactor > Anaerobic > Digestate | place: USA...
CACGGCCGCGAAGCGCTGCAGTGCTTCGCGCAGCGCACGCGGGGTGTCGAGCGGGTCAGGCGGCATGCGGTGAACGGGCCGGGGCGGGCCCAGCATAGGCAGGCGCGCCGGGCCGCGGTTTGCCTTCGATCAAGAACGGCCGTGCCGGCGGCGGCCGGCGCGGGGCGCTCGACCCGGGGTGCGCGGCCCGTGGGCATTCCCGGCTGGTCAGGTGCCGGGCCCGCACGCAACATCCCGCCATGTTCGCTTCTCCCGCTGCAGACGCCCGCCAGACCGCCCGTGACGCCGGGTCCGCCCCGCCGGTCGACGACTGGACCAACCCGCTGGCCGACTGGACCGAGCTGCAGTTCTCGCCGGTGAAGATCGACGCGGTGGCGCGGGTGCTGGCCGAGGCCGGGGTCAGCCCGGCGGTGCTGCTGGAGGGCACCGGCGTCGACCCGGCACGGCTGCAGGACGCCGACTGCAAGACCTCCAGCGCCCAGCTCTACCGCACCCTGGTGCGGGCTGCGGCGCTCAGCCCGTTTGCCGACCTGGGCCGGCGCATCGGCGCACGCCTGCGCATCAGCGGCTACGGCATGTACGGCTATGCGCTGCTGAGTGCCCCGACCATGCGCGCGGCCATGGACCGGGCGCTGCGCTTCCATGCACTGGCCAACCCGCTGGTGCCGATCCGCATCACCAGCAGCGAGGGCATGGTCAGCTGGCAGTGCCCGGCGCGGCATGCACTGCTGCTGCCCGACCTGGACGAGCGCCTGTACCGGCTGCTGATCGAGCTGCAGCTGGCCACCCACCACCAGCTGGCGCAGGACGTGATGGGCGCCTGGTGCCAGCCCACCGAGGTGACGCTGGCCTGGCCGGCGCCCGATGACGCCGCCACCTGGGCCGCGGCCTTCGGCGTGGCGCCGCGCTTCGGCGCCGAACATTGCGAACTGCGCTACCCCGCCGCCTGGCTGGACCGCGCGCCGCACCTGGCCAATGCGGTGACCGCGGCGCAGACCTCGCGCGAGTGCGCGCGTCTGCTCGAGTCGCTGGAGGGCGGCGCGTCGGTCGCCCGCCGCGTCTACCGCGAGCTGATGCGCACGCCGGGGCCGTTTCCCGGCATCGAGGCGGTGGCCGAGTCGCTGCACATGACCGGGCGCACGCTGCGCCGCCACCTCAGTGCCGAAGGCACCAGCTACCTGGACCTGCTGGCCCGCGTGCGCCGCGCCCTGGCCGAGGACTACCTGCGCGCCACCCGCATGACCATCGACGACATCGCCGCCGCGCTGTCCTTCAGCGACGCCCGCAGCTTCCGCCACGCCTTTGCGCGCTGGACCGGCTGCTCACCCAGCGACTGGCGGCGCAGCGGCGGCGCGGCGCACGCGCCGGCGCGGCGCCCTTGACTCCTTGGAGCTGGGCGGCTTGCCCACCACCGCCGCCTCCAGCGCCGCCAGCGCCTCGGCCGCCAGCACGGCCAGCTTCTGCACCCCCGGCACCGTGGTGTGGCAGGCGGTGAAGCCGAAGTTCATCTGGCCGGCATAGCTCTCGCACGTGATGTTCAGCGCCTGGCCGTGGGTGACGATGGACGCCGGGAAGATCGACACCAGCTCGGCACCGCGGAAGTACAGCGGCGTCTCCGGGCCCGGCACGTTGGAGATGGTGATGTTGAACATCGGCGGCGTGCGCCCGCCGATGCCGGCCAGCAGCGTCAGCATGGTCGGCGCCATCAGCAGCATGGTGTACTGCATCATGGCCTGGCGCGGCAGCGCCTGCACATGGGCCTTGGCCGCCTGCACCGACGCGCGGATGGCCGCCAGCCGCTCGCCGGCATCGGCGATGTCGGTGCCCAGCGTGGCCACGATGAAGCTGATGGCGTTGCCCGTGCCCTCGTCGTCCTTGGGCCGCACCGAGATCGGAATGCCCGCGGTCAGCGGCCGCTCGGGCAGGGCATCGCGCTCGGCCAGGAACTGGCGCAGCGCGCCGCCGCAGATGGCCAGCACCACGTCGTTGAGCGTGCAGCCGGCAGCAGCGGCCAGCGCACGCAGGCGCGGCATCGGGAACTGCTGGGTGGCGAAGCGGCGCTTCTCGCGCACCCGGCCGTTCAGCACCGAGCGCGGCGCGTCGAACGGCACGGCCAGGCCGCTGTCGGGTGCGCCGATGCGCTTGGCGATGCGGCCGAAGGCACTGGCCAGCTGCGGCAGGGTGCGGGCCTGCATGCTCAGGCCCTCGATGGCCGCGGCGGTGGCATTGGCCACGGTCGGGGCCAGGCCCGCTGCGCCGCCGCCCCCGCGCCCACGCCGCGCGGAGGGCAGCCCGCTGGCCCAGAACGGCGGCAGCGCCAGGCTCTTCGCCCGGTCGCCGGCCATGGCCTTCTGCAGCAGGTGCATGCCGCTGACGCCGTCGATCAGCGCGTGGTGCATCTTGATGTAGAGGCCGAAGCGCTCGCCGTCCAGGCCCTCGATCAGCGTGCATTCCCAGGGCGGGCGGGCCAGGTCCAGCGGCGTGCTGTGCAGCCGGCCGACCAGCTCGCCCAGCTCGCGCTCGCCGCCCGGCCAGGGCAGGGCGGCATGGCGCACGTGGTACTCCAGGTCGATGTCGTCGTCTTCCACCCAGCTGGGCACCGGGTTCTTCAGCAGCGGCACCTTCAGCCGCTGGTTCCAGGGCGCGGTGAAGCTGCGGTGGGTGCGGAAGTCGTGCATCAGGCTGCGCAGCCAGTCGCGCGGGGCGCCGGGCGGCAGGCGGAACTGCAGCAGCCCGCCGACGTGGTTGGGCGTGGCGCGCGACTCGGTGAACAGCCAGGCGGTGTCGAGCGGATTCAGTCGGGTGGCGGTCATGTTTGCCCCTCGTCCGACGGGTACGTCGGCCGATCCCCCGAGGGGATGGCGGGCCGGCTTGGGAGCGGCCCGGCGCTCGGCCCGCTGGCCGCCGTGGAAGATGCTGCGCGCATGGGACCTCCCGGGCTCAGGCCGCGTCGTGCCACACCACCTCGCGCTTCTGCTTCGCCCAGCGCTCGAAGTGGCCAGCGTAGTGCTTCTCCAGCACGTTGCGCTTGAGCTTCAGCGTGGGCGTGACGAAGCCCGATTCCACCGTCCATTGCTCCGACACCACCGCGATGAAATCCAGCCGCTCGTGCGGGTCCAGCTGCTGGTTGACCTTGTCGAGGTGGCTCTTCAGCGCGGCGGTGAATTCGTTGCGCTGGGCGTCCGCCGTCGGCCAGGCGCCGGCCGGCAGCATGGCCAGTGCGAACGGCTGTGGGAAGGCGCTGCCGGTGACCATGCAGGCCTCGATGCGGGCGAAGGCGGCAAGCTTGCCCTCGATGGGCGCCGGCGCCACGTACTTGCCCTTGCTGGTCTTGAACTGCTCCTTGGCCCGCCCGACGATGGACAGCCGGCCCTGGTCGTCGAAGGCGCCGAGGTCGCCGGTGCGCAGCCAGCCGTCGGGGGTCATGGTCTCGGCGGTCTTTTCGGGTTCCTTGAAGTAGCCCTGCATGTGGGCCGGGCCGCGCGTCAGGATCTCGCCCTCGGGCGACAGCTTCACGTCGGTGCAGGCGGTGGCCTCGCCCACGCTGCCGATCTTGCTGCGCCCGGGCATGTTGCTGGTGGCGTAGGCGAACTGCTCGGTCATGCCGTAGCCCTCCAGCAGCTCCAGCCCCAGGCTGCGGTACCAGGCCATGACCTCGGGAGGCAGCGGTGCCGCGCCGGTGCCGGCAAAGCGCACCGAGTCCAGCCCCAGCTGCTTGAGGATCTTCTTCTTGACGATGCCGCTGAGGATGGGAATGCGCAGCAGCTTGTCCAGCTTCTCGCGCGGCATCTTGGCCAGCACGCCCTGCTGGAACTTGACCCACAGCCGCGGCACCGAGAAGAAGAACGTGGGCCGGGCGCGCTGCAGGTCGGCCAGGAAGGTGTCGAGCGATTCGGCAAAGTAGATGCGTGCGCCGACATGCACGTTGTGCCCCTCGATCAGGCAGCGCTCGGCCACGTGGGCCAGCGGCAGGTACGACAGCGAGCGTTCGTTGGCATCCGACTTCAGCACCTGCTGCAGTGCCTTGGCGGTGTGGGCAAACGCGCCGAAGCCATGCACCGCGCCCTTGGGCATGCCGGTGGTGCCCGAGGTGTAGATGATGGTGGCCATGGCGTCGGCCGGGAACGTGGGGCTGCCCTTGAGCGGCTGGGTCTTGGCGACGATGTCGTCCCAGCGCTGCTGCACCGGCGCGTCGCACAGCGGCGTGCCCACGGTGGCCACGCCCTGGGGCACGCCGCCGACCATGCTCTTCCAGTCGTCGAGCTTGCCGATGAACACCAGCACCGTGCCCGAGTGTTCCAGGATGGGCCGCACCGACTCGGCCACCAGGTTGGGGTAGATCGGCACGCTGACATGGCCGGCCATCCAGATCGCCAGGTCGGCCATGATCCACCAGGCGGTGTTCTTGCTCATGATGGCGATGCGGCTGCCGGCCGGGTGGCCCTGCGCCTGCAGCCAGGCGGCCACGCGGCGCGCCTCGTCCATGGTCTGGGCCCAGGTCCAGTCGCGCACCGCGGCGCCGCCCATGGGCTGGGTCAGGAAGACGGCGCCGGCGCGCTCCTTCTCCCAGCGGTAGGCGCGCTGCAGTGGCAGGTCGGCATCGGTGATCTTGGTGGTGATCGGCATGTTGGTGCTCGGGATGGTGCTGTTTGGGGGGCGCCGGGGCGCGTCAGGCGGTGGTGGTGGCCTTCTTGGCGGCCTTCTTCGCGGGTGCGGTCTTCGCGGGGGCCTTCTTTGCGGCCACCTTCTTGGCAAGCACCGGCTTGGCGGCGGCCTTCTTGGCGGGCGCCTTGGCTGGGGCCTTGGCCGGCGCCGCGTCCAGCGCCGCTGCCACCGCCTTGGCCGTGCGCTTGCGCACCGGCGCTGCGGCTGCGCTGCCGCCCTTCCAGGTCTTGCGCGCCTCCTTGGCCAGCGTCACCACCTTGGCGATCTGCTCGTCGGTGAACACGCCGTTCACGCCCGAGATCGCGGCCAGCTTCATGCCGTGCTTCAGGCCCAGCTTGTAGATCTCCTTGACCTTCTCCCATTCGGTGTCGCGGCCGATGGTGAAGACCTCGAAGCGGCCTTCCAGCGCCAGCACGATGGTCTCGGCCAGGCAGGCGTAGATGACATTCGGCGGCAGGCCGATGCTCTTCATGCCCTTGACCTTGGTCGGCAGCTCGATCTCGCCGCTCTCCACCACCAGCACGTCGGGCCGCTTGGCCACTTCCTCGGGCGGCAGGTCCAGCGGGCGGGCCACGTCGGTGATGACGCAGCCGGGCTTGACCTTGGTGATGTCCAGGATCTTCTTGCCCGCACCCGAGGTGCTGGTGACGATCATGTCCATGTCGCTCAGCAGGCTGTCGTAGTCGGTGCTGCACAGCACGTTGGCATCGGGCGTGTCCTGCAGGATGGAGGCCTTCAGCTCCTCGAGCTTCTTCAGGTCGCGCCCGGCCAGCACCACCTCGTGGAAGGCCATGGCCAGCAGCCGTGCGCTGACCGAGCCGATGGAGCCGGTGGCGCCGATGACCATGGTCTTGGCATGCAGGCGCTGGCCCTTGGGCGACAGCTCCACCAGGCCCATGCGGCGCATGGCGTCGGCCGCGGCCCACAGCGCGCCGCTGGCCGAGTAGCTGTTGCCGGTGGTGATCGGAATGCGCGAGCGCCGCGCCACGGTGACGCCGGCGTCGCCCACCACCTTGGTGAAGGCGCCCAGGCCCATGATCTGCGCGCCCAGCTTCTCGGCGATGGCGGCGGCGGCCAGCAGGCGGCGGTAGGTGAACTCGGGGCTGCGCGCCAGCATTTCCTTGGGCGTGCCGCCCACGCTGATCAGCCAGCCCTCGGCCTCGGCGCCGCTGGGCGAGACGATGTTCTCCATCTTGCAATAGACCATCGGCGGCAGGTGCGCGGCCAGCGTCTCCACCTGGTCCATCACGAACTTGGGCGTGGCCTTGGGGATGGGGAAGCCCTTCTTGATGAACTCCTGGCTCAGCGGGTGCACCACGAAGGCGAAGCGCCGGATGTTGCGGAACTGGCCGGTGGGGTGCAGCAGGCGCGGCGTGTATTCCAGCTCGTCCAGGATCTCCAGGAAGTCGTCGTCCGACACTTCCTCGGGCGGCTTGCCCAGCGCGGCCAGGATCATGGCCTCGATCACGTTCACGCCCACCACCCGGTCGAACAGCTTGGGGCTGACGTCGATCACCAGGTTGACCTTGCACTGGCGGAACCAGGCCAGGCGCTCGTCGTCGACGGCCGAGGTGATGACCGTCTTGCCGGCCAGGTTGTCGGGGCTGCCCACCTCCTTGATCTCGGCGAAGGTGCCGACGACCAGGTGCGCCTTGGCCACGGCGGCGGCCAGACGGTTGCTCTTGAAGCCCGACAGGGCGGATTCCAGCAGCTCGCCGCCCTTGCCGCGCAGCGCCAGCTCGCTGCCCTTGGCATACAGCTCCAGCTGCGTCAGCGAGGTCAGCAGCTTGGGTGCGCCGGTCTGGGCCAGCGCATCGGCAAAGTTCAGGTTGGGCGTGTAGTCCGACAGGGCCATGGCCATGTCGTAGTTGCGCATGCCCGACAGGAACAGCACGATGTTGTTGTTGAAGTAATCGCCCAGCGCGGCCTGCACGTGGCGGACGGCGCGCACCTGCAGCAGGCGGCGCAGCCTGTTGCCGGTGGTGGCGGGCACGCGGGTCACCACGTTCAGCAGGCGTTGCGTCTCCTTGTTGACCACCGTGCTCTGGCCGACGTGGAAATGGTCGCCCACCTCGCCCAGGCCGATGGCGTCGGCGGCGGCCTGGTGGCGGCGCATCAGCTCCCACGCCTTGCCGATGTCGTCGTCGGCGCCCAGGCGCTGCACCTGGAAGCGCTGGCCGAGGAAGTCGGTCTCGAAGCGGAAGTCCTGCTTCGAGCTGCCGAGCGAAACGGTCACGACCTTTTTCATGTCTGAAGTCTCCGGAGGGTAGGTCTGCAAAGGATGCGGTCAGGTGTTGGCGTCCGCGGCGCGCGGCTTGCGCGCGGCGCGCTTCTTGGCGGCGGGTCTGGCGTCGGCCTTCGGGTCGGCGGCCGGCGGCAGCAGCTTGCGCAGCAGGCCCTCGCACTGGGTCTGCGTCATGTAGCGCGGCACCGGGTAGCCCTGGCCTTCGGCCAGCGCGGCGCGGGCGATGCCGGGAATGTCGGCGCTCTTCAGCGCGGCCAGCGTGGTGGGGATGCCGATGTCGGCGCACAGCGCCTCGACCGCGTCGATGAAGCGCTGCGCCAGCTGGTCGTCGCGCTCGCTGGGCTGGCCCAGGCCGGCGCGCACCGCCAGCCGCGCCAGCCGGGCGCTGGCCGCCGGCAGCGAGAAGCGCAGCACATGCGGCAGCACGATGGCATTCGCCAGCCCGTGCGGCGTGTGGTAGCGCCCGCCGAACTGGTGGGCGATGGCGTGCACATAGCCCACGTTGGCCCGGGTGAAGGCCATGCCGGCGTAGGTGCTGGCCAGGGCCATCTGCTCGCGCGCCTCCAGGTTGCTGCCCTGGTGGCAGGCGGTGCGCAGGTGCTGGAAGACCATGCCCACCGCGGCCAGCGCCAGGCTGTCGGTGTGGTCGGACGCCCAGTGGCCGATGAAGGCCTCGACCGCATGGGTCAGCGCGTCGATGCCGGTGGCGGCGGTGATGGGCGCGGGCAGGCCGGTCATCAGCGCCGGGTCCAGCGCGGCCATGCGCGGCACCAGGCGGGTGTCGACGATCACCACCTTGCTCTTGTTGGCGGGGTCGGCGATGACGGCGGCCACCGTCACCTCCGAGCCGGTGCCGGCGGTGGTGGGCACGGCGTAGATCGGCCCCGGGCTGCGCAGGCCCTTGTAGTAGCCGGCCAGCTCCCGCAGCTTCTTGCGCGGGTTGGCCACGGCGCTGGCGATGGCCTTGGACGCGTCGATGGAACTGCCGCCGCCGATGGCGACCATGGTGTCGGCGTCGTGCTCGCGGTAGGCCGCCACGCCCTGCTCGATGAGCGGAATCGGCGCGTCGGGCGTGATGGCGTCGAACACCGCCACCTGCACGCCGCCGGCGGCCAGCGCATCCACCAGCGGGCGGTGCAGGCCCAGCTGCACGATCACCCTGTCGGTGACCACCAGCACCCGCCGGTGGCCGAAGGCCGCCACCGCCTGGCCCAGCCGGGCGCTGGAGCCGGCACCCACCAGCAGCGTGGGTTGCGGAATCGGCAGCCGGCGGGCGACCGTGCCCACGCCCTTCATCAGCGGGCCCAGGCCGGCGATGCGGGCTGATTCGGGGAGGAAGTCGAGGTTCAAGGCGGGCTCCTGGCGGCGGTGGGGCGTTGCTTCGGCGGTGAAGAACTGTGGCTTGCGCCGGATTCTGCGGAAAGGATGTTGGCGGACAGGCGCGGGGATGCAAACGGACACGCCCCCAGGGCAAACCTCCGGCAGCACCACGGCCGGCGCCCGACCCGGCCCCGGATTGGACCGGAAATTGCCCTGGTGGCGCCATGCCTGCCTACCCCAAGCCGGCAGGCCGGGCCGAGGCGGCCTGGCCAGGTCGCCCGCGGGCGGAGCGTCGCTCTTCCGGGCGGACCGGCAAGCCCTGCGTATAGGCCACACCATGGCGGTTTCCAGGGCTTGCCGTGGCCCTATACCTGGGTGATTGGCCCGGTCGTTCCCAGTCGACGTAGACTTGGCGCCATAGCGACTCGAGATCTGCACCCATGTGTCCTGCACTGTCACGCCAGCTGGCGCTGGCCCTGGCCTGCGTTGCCAGCCTCGGCCTGCAGGCCTTGCCGGCCCGCGCCGCCGACCTCACCGTCTCGGCCGCCGCCAGCCTGACCAATGCCTTCAAGGACCTGGCGCCGGCCTTCGAGGCTGCCAACACGGGGACCAAGGTCCAGCTCAATTTCGCCGCCTCGGGCCCGCTGCTGCAGCAGATCGCCAAGGGCGCGCCGGTCGACGTGTTTGCCAGTGCCGACCAGGAGACCATGGACCAGGCGCAGGCCCAGGGCCTGGTCAAGGCCGAGCAGCGCCGGAATTTCGTGTCCAACGCGCTGGTGCTGGTGGTGCCGGCCGCGGCTGCCAAGCTGCCGGCCGGCTTGAAGGACCTGGCACAGCCAGCCGTCACCCGGGTGGCCATCGGGCTGCCTGCCAGCGTGCCCGTGGGCCGCTACACCAAGGCCGTGCTCGAGGCCGAGGGCCTGTGGGCGGCCGTCGAGCCCAAGATGATCGGTGCGCAGAACGTGCGCCAGGCGCTGGACTACGTCGCCCGCGGCGAGGTCGATGCCGGCTTCGTCTACGCCACCGACGCCGCGCTGATGCCCGACAAGGTCAAGGTGGCACTGACCGTGACCACGCAGAAGCCGGTGCTCTATCCCGCCGCACCCGTCGCCGCCAGCCCCAACGCCGCCCTGGCGCAGAAGTTCGTCGACTTCCTGCTGGCGCCGCCGGCGCAGGCCGTGCTGGCGAAGTACGGCTTCGGCAAGCCCTGAGCTGGCAGCAGCTGGCCCGGCCGCAGATCGACATGCAGCGCCACCGCACACGCACGATGCACGAGGCCTGGATCGCCCTGGCACTGACGCTGAAGGTGGCCGGCTGGGCCACGGCACTGAACCTGGTGCTGGGGGTCGGCGTGGGCTATGCGATGGCGCGCTGGCGCTTTCCCGGTCGCGAGCTGGCCGACGCGCTGCTGACGTTGCCGATGGTGATGCCGCCCACGGTGCTGGGCTACTACATGCTGGTGCTGATCGGCACCCACGGGCCCATCGGCGCCTGGCTGCTGCAGACCTTCGGCATCCGGCTGATCTTCACCTGGCAGGCGGCGGTGATCGCGGCCACGGTGGTGTCGTTTCCGCTGGTGTTCAAGGCGGCGCGTGCGTCCTTCGAGACAGTCGACCCGCAGCTGGAGGACGCCGCGCGGCTGCTGGGCATCAGCGAGGCGGCGGTGTTCTTCCGCGTGTCGCTGCCCCTGGCCTGGCGCGGCGTGCTGGCCGGGCTGCTGCTGTCGTTTGCCCGGGCGCTGGGCGAGTTCGGCGCCACGCTGATGGTGGCCGGCAGCATTCCCGGCAAGACGCAGACGCTGTCGATCGCCGTCTACGAGGCGGTGCAGGCCGGCCAGGACGACACCGCCAACTTCCTGGTGGCGGTGACCTCGCTGGTGTGCATCAGCGTGCTGTTGTCGGCCGGCCGGCTGGTGCCCGGCCGGGTGGCGGCGCGGGCTTGAGGGCAGTGCGGGCCGGTTGGCAGGACCACGCGCGGTGATCTGGGACATCGACATCCACAAGCGCCTGCAGCATGGCGGCAGCAGCTTCACGCTGGACGTGGCCTTTCGCAGCGCGGCGCCGCGGCTGGTGCTGTTCGGCCCGTCGGGCGCGGGCAAGACGCAGACGCTGAAGGTCCTGGCCGGCCTGCAGCGCGCCGACCGTGGCCACGTGCGGGTGGCCGGCCGCACGCTGTATGCCGCGGCCGAGGGCATCGACCTGACACCGCAGCAGCGGCGCCTGGCCTACGTGTTCCAGGACTACGCGCTCTTCCCGCACCTGACGGTGCGCCAGAACATCGGCTTCGCCACCCGACGCGGCTGGGCCAACCCGCCGCGTCGGCTGCAGAATGCCGGTATCGACCGCTGGATCGCCACCTTCGGCCTGCAGGCCGTGGCCGACCACTATCCGCACCAGATCTCCGGCGGCCAGCGCCAGCGCACCGCGCTGGCCCGGGCGCTGATGAACGAACCCACGGCCTTGCTGCTGGACGAACCCTTCGCCGCGCTGGACAAGGGCCTGCGCCAGCGCCTGCGCGACGACCTGGCCGCGCTGCAGCGCGCGCTGGACATTCCGTTGCTGCTGATCACCCACGACGACGATGACGTGCGCGCACTGGCCGACGCCGTGGTCCATCTGCGCGACGGCAGGGTGCAGCCCCACCCGACGGGCGTCGACCCCCAGGACGGGCTGCAGATGCAGGTGCAGGCATGACAGTGCGCAAGAAGAAGGCCGAGCGCTTCACCGTCGGCGGTGCCATCTGGCTCACCGTCGGCGGTGAGAGCTTCGGCGGCAGGAACCGCATCGACCTGCTGCGTGCCATCGCCACCACCGGCTCGATCACCCATGCCGCCAAGGCCGTGGGCATCAGCTACAAGACCGCCTGGGACGCGATCGACGCGATGAACACCCTGGCCGGCGAGCCGCTGGTGGCGCGTGCGGCCGGCGGCAAGGGCGGCGGGTCGACCCAGCTCACCGACCATGGACGGCGCCTGGTGGAACGCTTCGGCCAGATCGACGCGGTGCACCAGCGCTTCCTGAAGCTGCTGGACGACGAGTCGATCGACCTGGACCGCGAGTTCCAGCTGCAGCGCACGCTGAACCTGCGCACCAGCGCCGGCAACCAGTTCACCGGCACCGTCACCCGCGTGCTGGCCGGCGCGGTGAACGACGAGGTGGAGCTGGCGCTGGCCGGCGGCGCCCGCATCGTGGCCACGGTCAGCCGCGACAGCACGCAGACGCTGGGCCTGCGGCCCGGCATCACCGCGTTTGCGCTGCTGCAGGCCTCCAGCGTGGTCATTGCCACCGGGCTGGACGGGCTGCCAGCCAGCGTGCGCCTGTCGGCGCGCAACCAGCTGGCGGGCACCGTGGCGTCACTGCGACCGGGTGCAGTGAATGCCGACGTGCTGCTCGACCTGGACGGTGGCGGCCAGATCGCCGCCAACGTCAACCAGGCCAGCCTGGACGCGCTGGGCCTGCAGGCCGGGACGCGCGCCACGGCGCTGTTCAACGCCTCCAGCGTGATCCTGGCTGTGGCGGCCTGACCCGGGGCGAACCCCGCTCAGCGGCAGGCCGCCGTCACCAGCTTCGTCTGGGTGTTGCGCGTCTCGCCGCAGGCGCTGGCGCAGGCCGTCATGCTGCGGTTGGGCACGCACCGCACCAGGGTCTTGACGTGACAGGCCGACTGCACCGTCCAGCCGGGCCGTGTGCACACCGACGCCGGCAGCAGCGGCACGGCGGTCGTGATGGGTGGCGTCGGCGTCGTTGGCGGTGGGGGCGTCAGCTGGCTCCCGCCGCCGGTCCCGCCGCCTGGTGTCGGTGTGGGCGTCGGCGTTGGCGTTGGCGTCGCCGAGCCCGCGGGGCCGGACTGGGCATGCACGCCGTGGTGCGTGGCCAGCGCCAGCACCAGCGCGCAGGCCAGAACCATGGCACGTGTCGACCCGCTGCCAGCCCTGGCCGGGGCCTGCGGGACGGTGCTGTGCTTGCTTGTCATCGGAACTCCTTGCTTGTCAGGGATGGACGCCGGATGGCCAGGCCATGCTGCCCGGCAGCGGTGTGAACTGCTGTGAATTCGGCGCCGGCTGGCGTGGCGGCGGCCAGGCCGGCCCGCTGCAGTCGCCGCGCCCACCGTTCCAGCAGCCAGGCCGTGGCCACGGCCAGCGGCAGCACCGCCCACGCAGGCAGGGGCAGCGACAGCAGCGGCTGGTGGACCAGGTAGAACGCGTAGCTGACGCGGCCAAGGGCCGCCAGGCCGGTGCGGCAGGCCCGCACCGCGCATGCGGCCACTGTCGGCAGTGCCGGTGCAGCAGCCACCCTGCGCTCACGCGCCAGCGTCCACGACAGCAGCAGCGCCAGGCACACCGGCGGCAGCGCGGCCACCAGGGCCGGCACGCGCAGCGGCGCCAGCACCAGCACAGCAGCCAGGCCGCAGGCCAGCGTCAGGCGGCCGCCCGCGTGGCGGCCGCGGGCCGCGCACTCGGCCACCAGCACGCCCAACAGCCATTCGAAGCCCCAGCGCCAGGGCAGGTGCAGCAGCAGGTCATCGCGTGTCAGCAGCGGCGCCAGCACGGCCCAGGCCAGGCAGGCCAGGGCCATGGACAGCAACACGGCGGTCCGGCCCGCGGGCGACGCACGCGGGCCACGCAGCCGCTGCAGCACCAGCCACACCAGCGGGTACAGCGCATACAGCTGCACCTCGACCGCCAGGCTCCACAGCGACGGGTTGATGCGGTTGATGTGCACGGGCCTGCAGCAGGGCCGCATGCACCAGCAGGTCGGTGGCGCCGGCAGGCGTTGCCGGCGCGGGGTGCAATGCCAGGAAGGTGAGCACCAGCGTGGCGGCATACAGCGGGCCCAGGCGCCAGAAGCGGCGCAGGGCATAACAGCGCCACTGCACGGCCGCAGGCGCGCCGGGGTGGGCCTGCGCCCAGGCCCGCATCGCGCTGTGGATGCAGCAGCCCGAGACGACGAAGAACAGCTGCACGCCGAGCCGGCCCAGCTGGTGCGGAAAGAACCAGGAGAAGCGGCCGCCGTACAGCGCCGACAGCCAGGCCGACGCGCCGAGGTCGGCGACCAGCAGCGCGTGGTAGGCGAAGACCGCCAGCACGGCCAGGCCGCGCAGCGCGTCCACGCCGTGGCTGCGGTGGCCGCCCACGTGGCGTCCGCCGGTTCTCAGCCGCCGCGCAGCGCCAACACCAGGTGCAGCGTCGACTCCTTCTGGATGTTGTAGTCCGCCAGCGTCATGCCGTTCTGCAATTGCTTGCCGGCGAAGATCAGGCGCTGCTGCGCCACCGGTGTGCGGGTCTTGGCCTGGATCTTGTACTTCACGGTCTCGATCGTGTCGCTGCTGTCGACGTCCAGCGTGATGGTGAGGCCGGTCAGTGTCTTCACGAAGATCTGCATGCCGCTGGCCCGGGCGTTGCGGGCAGTGAACAGCAGGCCGCCCAGGGCGGCGGCCAGGGCGGCGATGAAACGGTGGCGGGCTAGCATGGTGGCTCCTTCGGTGCAGGGTTGGGGGGAACGATGGATTCAGCAGACGGCGGCCAGCGTGTGCCGGCCACGCCGCAGGCCGGTGGGGGGCCGGGGCGGGTTACCTGGCTGCCGGCAGCGCTGCGGCGCGGCCTGTTCCGGCAGCTGGTGCGGCGGCCCGGTGCCAGCAACCAGCTGCTCGATGCCGTGCTGGGGCTGGATGTGGACCGCGTGTCGCGGCAGCTGGCCGTGCAGCTGGCCGCGGGCCGCCGCGCCGACTGGGGCGAGGAATACGTCTGGCAGGAGCCGGGCGAGACCGGGCACCCGTCGACCAGCTACCAGGACCTGGTGACCCTGTTCGACCATCTGGCGCTGCCGGCGGGCAGCCGCTTCGTCGACCTGGGCTGCGGCTTCGGGCGGGCCGGCTTTGTCGCCGCGCTGCTGTGCCAGGACGTGTGCTTCGTGGGTTATGAGCTGGTGGCCGAGCGGGTGGCCGCAGCCCAGCGGGCGGCGGCCCGGCTGGGCCTGCGCCAGCTGGTGTTCGAGACCGCCGACCTGTCGCGGGTGCAGCCGGTGGACGCCGACGTCTACTACGTGTTCTGCTCGTTCCGCGAGGACACCGGGCGCCGCGTGCTGGGCCTGCTGCAGGCGGTGGCGCAGCGCCGGCCGATCCAGCTGGTCGTCAACACCGCGATGTACGGCTTCGAGCCCGAGGCCACGCCCTGGCTGCGCCTGGTGGCGCAGGTGGGCATCTTCAGCCACTACGCGTCGGTTGCGGTGCACGCGGCGGCAGACTGACCCGCGACCGGCGCCTGGCACCGGTGGCGGCGGGCCTGCCGGGCGGGCCTGCCCTGCGAATTCACAGCATTTCACAGGGGCCGCAGGCAACATCGCGTCGACCCTGCCGCAGATGCCGGGTGCAGGCCAGGCCCGCACCAGGGACAGCATGGCATCCACGGCCTGCCCACCCGCCCGAGGAGCAAGCCCATGCGATCGATCATTGCCGCCCTGCTGTGCTGCGCCATGCTGCCGTGCCTGGCGGCCCCCACCTGCGTCGCGGTCGGCGGCTTCGCCAGTGCCATGCCCTGCTGCGCGGGCCTGGTGCGCGACGCCAACCAGCGCTGCCAGTTGCCCACCTGCAAGCAGGACGGCGTGCGGGCCGTGGTGCAGGCCAACGGCGTCAGTGACTGCTGCATCGGCATGGTGGTCATCGGCGGCGTCTGCCGTGTGCCCACCTTGCATCGCTCGGTCTGCGCCATCCTCGGCGATCAACCGACGGGCAACCGGACGTGCTGCAGCGGCCTGGCGCGCAACGCCGCGACGGGCCGCTGTGCCCCGTCCGGCCTGAGTTGCAACGCCGAGCAGATCGGCACCTGTTGCCATGGCGTTGGCAAGACCGTCAACACCTGCAACTGCTATTGCCCGAACCAGTACTACAACTGACGGTTGCGCCCGTCTGGCCCGGGCCATGTGCCCGGCCACCGGCGTGGCCACGGGTGGCGACTGCATCTGCTGCCCTGGCGGATGGCGTCGAACCGGCGCTGCCTGGTCAGCGCACCAGGTCGTCGTGGTGGAAGCCGACCACGAACGGTTCCAGCTTCCACGCGAAGTGGTAAGCCTGCGGCGCCGACGGCGCCCGGTCGCGGGCGACGCGGTCCAGGTGCTGCAGCACCGGGCGCTGGCGGAACAGGGCGATCTGGTCCCACATGGCTTGGACGACGTCTGGGCGGATGTGGGTCACGGGCGACCTCCTGGTGTTGACTGCTGGGCACGTGCCGCCGGTCTTCAACGGCCAGGCCATGCTGCCGGGCCGGGGTGTGAATTGCTGTGAATTCGCAGCCGCTGCGCCTGGCCGCCCAGGTGGCCTGCCGGGGCGGCACCGTGGCGGGCCCCGGCGGCCCGCGGCCGCCGGCCGCGAATTCACAGCAATTCACAACCTCTCCCGAAAGAATCCGCCGCATCCCAACCAGCCGTTCGGCGAGGCATGCACACCGTGGCCAGGCAGACGCAGCAACATCCCGATGCCGGGCCGGCCCGCCGCCGCGGTGCCACGCTGGCGGGGCGCCTGGAGGCGCTGGCCCTGGCCCTGGCGTTGGCGTTGGCGTTGGCGCGGGCGGCGGCGCGGCCCGCACGTCTGGCGCGTCAGGCGCTGTGGCTGCTGGCCGCCTGCCTCGCCGCCCCGGCCTGCGCGCTCGCGCAGCCCGACGCCGATGCCGACTTCCACGACAAGCTGCTGGCGCTGGGCACCGGCACCGAGGGCGGCGCCTTCTGGCCCATCGGCGAGAGCCTGTGCCGGCAGCTGAACCTGCAGCGCGCACGCGAGCAGGTGCGCTGCGTGGCCAGCCCCACGGCCGGCTCGGTCTACAACCTCAATGCCGTGGCCCACGGCCGGCTGCAACTGGGCATCGCGCAGGAGGACCTGGTGCTCGACCACGTGGCCGGCCGGCGCGGCCCCGGCTTCGACGGCCTGCGCCTGGTGGCGGTGCTGCATGACTCGCCGGTGTCGGTGGTGGTGCGCAGCAGCCTGGGCGTGCAGCAGCTGGCGCAGATCAAGGGCCTGCGCATCAACATGGGCAACCGCGGCTCGGGCCAGTTCACTGTCAGCACCGCGCTGGTGGCCGCCCTGGGCCTGCAGGAACGCGACTTCGCCGCCGTGCTCAACGAGCCCACCAGCGCCTTCGAGCGCATCTTCTGCGGTGGCCGGGTCGACGTGGTGCTGGAGATCGTGCCGCACCCGGTGGCCGTGTTTGAGAAGCTGCTGGCCTGTGGCGGCAGGCTGGTCGACCTGCCGCCCGCGGTGGTGCAGGCCCTGGTCGACCGCAACCCGGCCTTCCGGGCCATGGCCATCCCGGCCGGCACCTATGCCGGGCAGACGCAGGCCGTGCGCTCGGTGGGCGTGCGCAACCTGCTGGTCAGCCATGCCCGTGTCAGTCCCGTCGCCATCGCCAAGGTGGGGCGCGTGCTGGCGGCGCAGGCCGAGGCCCTGAAGGCCGACCAGCCGCTGCTGGCCACCATGCCGGTGGCGCCGGGCGGGACCGCCCCGCTGCCGGCGCCCGCCAGCCAGGCCGCGCTGGCGCCGAGCGTGCGTCTGCACGACGGGCTGCTGCGGGTGCAGGAGCGCTGAGGCCATGCGCTGCGCTGCCGCCATCCCCGCCGCCATCTCCGCCGCCAGTCCTGGGGCACTGCTCCGGCGCGCCGTGGGCGCCGTGGTCGCCGCCGCGCTGGCCGCCGCCCTGGCCGGGGCCGGCCCGGCCCATGGCGCCGCCGCCGACGATGCTGCCGCCAGCGCGCCGCTGAAGGCGCTGTTCGGGCCGCTCAACGACGGCCGGCTGCAGCGCGCGCCGCATCCGCTGGCCGGCACCCTGGCCGCGGTGCTGGACCTGCTGGCGCAGGCGCGCCTGCCCGAGGCCAGCGCCGCGCTGAATGCGGCGCTCAAGCGCGACCCGGCCAATGCGTCACTGCACCTGCTCAACGGCCTGGTCTACCACCTGATGGCGCGCCAGGGCGACAGCGCCAAGCGCGACACCGCCATCGAGGGCTACCGCGCCGCCATCCACTTCGACGCGTCGAACTGGGTGGCGCATGAGTTCCTGGGCCTGGCGTACTTCGAGCAGCGCAACTACCGGCAGGCCCTGGCGTCCTTTGCCGAGGTGCTGCTGCAGCGCCCGGACGACCCCGACACGCTGCTGCGCGGCATGGCCGCGGCCTACCTCGGCGGCGACAGCGCCATGGCCTGCGTGCTGGCCGAACGCGCCGGCCAGCAGAGCGCCGTGGCGCAGGACCGCAGCTTCCTGCGCGCCAGCGTGCTGGTGTACGCCGCCTGCGGCAACAGCACGGCAGCGCAGGCGCAGCGCAGCCGCTACTTCGAGCTGCCGCTGAGCGGCGACGAGCGCCAGCGCATCGACCGCCGGCTCGACGACTGGGCCCATGCCCAGCGCCAGCTGGCCGTGCGCACCCAGTACGAGACACCCGCGCCGGGCGCCATGCCGGGCGCGGGCATGGGCTATGGCGTTCCAGCGGCACCCGGCCTGGCGCCCGGCATGCAAGGCATGCAGGGGATGCAGGGGATGCAGGGCATGCAAGGCATGCAGGGGATGCAAGGCATGGGGCAGGGCATGGGCACCGGCATGGGCATGGGCATGGGCATGGGCATGGGCATGGCCACCCAGGACATGAGCATGATGTCGGTGCTGCCCAGCCGGGCGCCGTCGTCGGGCACCGACCGCATGGTGCTGCTGGACGTGGTGATGATCCGCACCGAGGACGCCATCACCACCAGCAAGGGCGTGAACCTGCTGTCGGCGCTGAACCTGCAGTTCGGCAGTGCCAGCCTGCCGGCCTACAGCCGGGTGGAGTCGGTGTCCAGCCAGGGCAGCAGCGGCGGCACCACCATCGTGCAGCGGGCCATCACCGTGCCGGCGCTGACCTACACGCTGAACATCGCCAATGCCAACACCGACCTGAACGAGGTGCTGGCGCGGCCCACCATCACCGCGCTGGAAGGCGTGCGCTCGGAGTTCTTCTCGGGCACCCTGCTCAATGCGGCCGTGGTCTCCGGCGGCTCGGCCTTCAACAGCGGCTCGGTGTCGGTGGAGAAGCGCTACGGCGTGCGCCTGGCCCTGCTGCCGCAGATCCTGGACAACGGCATGGTGCGCCTGGCCATCGACGCCTCGCGCACCTTCCTCAAGCCGCCCAGCTCCGACATCGCCTTCACCTACAAGATCGAGATCTCGGAGATCCTGGTCAATGCCAATGTCGTCATGCAGCTGGGCGACACGCTGATCCTCAGCGGCCTGAGCGAGCGCGAGTCGAGCTCGGTGCGCGACGGCGTGCCCGGCCTGCAGGACGTGCCGGTGGCGCAGTACCTGTTCTCGCGCAAGACGCAGACCGAGTACCAGAAGTCGGTGCTGATCCTGATCACGCCGCGGCCGGCGGCCTACACCTGGCTCAGCGACGAGACCAAGGCCGCCATCGCCCGCAAGCGCGATGCCTTCTCGCCGTCGGTGGACGTGCTGCGTGCGCGTTACACCGACTGGTTCCAGCCCTACCCGAACCTGGCCTCGGTGTTCCACCACCTCAATGCGGCCGACCTGTACCGCGAGTTCCGCACCGGCGACGTCACCATCGACCAGTGGGAGCGCAGGGACAGCACGCTGCTGCGCCTGAAGAGCGCGCTGGAATTCCTCTTCTACTGACCGTACTGACCGGCGAGCCAGCGCATGCCAGCCCACCACGTTCCCGCGCCGGTGTTCCGTCGCGCCGCTGCACGGCCGGCGGCCGCCGCGCTGCTGCTGGCCCTGGGCCTGGCCGGTTGTGCCGGCCCCGGTGCGCCGCAGGCGCAGGACAACGCCCGCTTCGAGCGCGCCAGCCAGTGCCGCCACTGCGACCTGCGCTACCTCGACGCCTCGGGCCGGCGGTTTGCGCAGCTGCACCTGGTCGGCGCCTACCTGTTCAATGCCAACCTGTCGGGGGTGCAGGTGCGCCTGGGCCACTTCGAGAGCGCCAACCTCGAGCTGGGCAACCTGGAGCGGGCGCAGATCCTGGACGCGCGCTTCGACCGCGCGGTGCTGATCGCCGCCAACCTGGCCGGCGCCACGCTGGTGCGCGCGTCGATGACGCGCCTGTCCGGGCGCGACGCCAACTTCGACGCGGCCGACACCTCCGGCGCCGACCTGACCACCGCCGACCTGCGCGGTGCCAGCCTGGTGCATGTGTTCGCCGAGGGCACGCGGTTCGTCAGCGCCGAGCTGGCACGCGCCAACTTCACCCGGGCGCAGCTGTCGGGCGCGGCCTTCTCGAACGCCCACATGCAGGACGCGGTGCTGGCGCGGGCGCAGCTGGGCTTTGCCGACTTCCGCGGCGCCCGCCTGAAGGGCGCCGACCTGTCGCGGGCACGGCTGGCCTTTGCCAACCTGTCCTCGGCCGACCTGCAGGGTGCCGACCTGCAGGGCGCCGACCTGACCGGTGCCAACTTCACCCATGCCGACCTGCGTGAGGCCAACCTGCGCGGCGCCGAGGTGGGCAGTGCGCTGCTGGAGACCGCCCTGCTGTGCGGCGCCACCCTGCCCGACGGCAGCCAGGCGCCCTGCAACCGCTGACCCTGTCTGCCCACACCCCGCGCCCACACCCCTTCCACCCCACCCGCCACCATGCCCATGCCGCCCCCCCGCCCCGCCGCGCCGCCGCG
>Ga0116181_1001522_pt1 | contig 19856 bp, 13 predicted proteins | sample AD_UKC075_MetaG_FD_89752 | JGI IMG/M metagenome (GOLD analysis project Ga0116181, IMG submission 89752) | Active sludge microbial communities of municipal wastewater-treating anaerobic digesters from USA - AD_UKC075_MetaG | ecosystem: Engineered > Bioreactor > Anaerobic > Digestate | place: USA...
ATCGGTGTGCGAAGCGGTTGGAATCAATCTCAACAAAATCATTCCTTTTGGAATTACGGGATATACCACTACAGAAGTGAAAATTCCGTAATTTTCTCTCAAATCTTTTGAAAGCAGGGTAGCTTCAACCGGCGTTCCTTCCATCATAACGGGAGTAACACAAGTATTGGTGTTTCCCAGGTTAAATCCTCTTTCTTTCAAACCGTTTTGAAGCTTGTGCACGTTCTCCCAAAGCTTTGCCTTGATTTCTGGTCTCGAACGAAGCAATTCCAATCTTTTTAATCCTCCGATAACCATTGGCATCGTTAAAGATTTTGCGAAGATTTGCGAACGCAGGTTATATTTTAAAATTCTGATGATGTCTTTATCTCCTGCGATAAATGCTCCAAACCCCGCCATCGATTTTGCGAAGGTCGAGAAGTAAACATCAATCTGGTCTTGACAACCTTGCTCTTCACCTGCTCCAGCTCCAGTTTTTCCTAAAGTACCGAAACCGTGTGCATCATCCACCAAAAGTCGGAAACTGAATTTTGCCTTCAAATCACAAATTTCTTTCAGTTTTCCCTGCATTCCACGCATTCCAAAAACTCCTTCCGTAATCACTAACACTCCACCGCCGTTTTCTTCTGCAACTTTGGTTGCTCTTGCGAGATTTTTCTCTAAACTCTCAATGTCGTTATGTTTAAAAGTAAAACTTTTTCCCATGTGTAAACGAACTCCATCCACAATACATGCGTGAGAATCTGCGTCATAAACGATTACGTCGTGTCTTGAAACCAAAGCATCAATCGTAGAAACCATTCCCTGGTAACCGAAATTCAAAAGATATGCAGCTTCTTTTCCAACAAATTCTGCTAATTCTCTTTCCAATTGTTGGTGTTGCTCGGTTTCTCCAGACATTGCTCTTGCTCCCATCGGATAGAACATTCCGTATTCTGCGGCTGCTTTTGCGTCGGTCTCTAAAACTTCTGGGTGATTGCACAATCCGAGGTAATCGTTTGCACTCCAAAAAACCACCTCTTTCCCTTGAAATTTCATTCTCGGTCCGATTGGTCCTTCTAATTTTGGGAAAACGAAATATCCTTCTCCATAATCTGCAAACTGTCCCAAAGGTCCCGGATTTTGTCGTAACCGGTCAAAAATATCTGTCATTATCTTATTTGGTTTTTAAATTTAAAATTAAGTAACAAAGTTAATTAAAATTCACCTCAAATAAAAACCTTTTGCAGTGAAACAAAAGGTTTTAGTGTGATAACTATGAAAATTCATCGAAATTAATTTTCTGTTTATTATTTGATGATTTCAGTTTTAAAAACTTCGTCATAATTATGAACGCAATTACTGATGAATCCTTGTTCTTCCATCCATTTATCGCTGTACACTTTGGTGATGTATCTTGAACCGTGGTCTGGAAAAATGGCAACCACCACATCATCTTTTGAAAACTCGTGAGAATTTGCATATTGCAAAAGCCCTTGAACAACAGCTCCAGTTGTATAGCCACCCATGATGGCTTCTTTCAGTGCGATTTCTCTTGTTCTGTATGCGGACATTTCATCATTTACTCGAACAAACTCATCTACTTGGTCGAAAAGAAGCGCGGAAGGAATCAGATTTTTTCCCATACCTTCAATTTGATAGGGATGGATATCGTCTTTATTTATTTTTCCGGTTTCGTGGAAACCTTTTAAAATAGAACCTGAAGCATCAACTCCGATAATTTTGATGTTAGGATTTTTCTCCTTTAAATATTTTGCTGAACCCGATAAAGTTCCACCAGTTCCTGTACAAGCGATAAGATGAGTAATTTTACCTTCCGTTTGCTCCCAAATTTCAGGACCAGTTGTTTGGTAATGAGCATCAATATTCAGTTCGTTGAAGTATTGGTTGATGTAGATAGAACCCGGAGTTTCCGCAGCAATTCTTTTAGCGACTTCGTAATAAGAACGAGGGTCATCTGCAGGAACATTTGCCGGACAAATATAAACGGTGGCTCCAAGTGCCTTTAAGTAGGCTATTTTTTCTTTCTTTGTCTTATTGCTTACTGCAAGAATACATTTATAACCTTTAATGATACATACCATGGCGATGGAAAATCCGGTGTTTCCCGAAGTGGTTTCAACAATCGTTGAACCTGGCTTCAGAAGACCTTTTTTTTCAGCCGCCTCTATAATATGGATTGCTATTCTGTCTTTGGTGGAATGGCCGGGATTATAAGATTCTAATTTGGCATAAACAGTTGCGGGAATATCTTTGGTTACTGTATTTAATTTCACCATAGGAGTATTGCCGATTAAGCCAAGAATGTTATCGTAAACATTAGTCATTTTTCGTCATTTTTTCTCTATAAAACCGTCTGCAAAAATACTAAAAAATTAATAAATCAGCAATAGTTCTGTAAGTTTATGATTTATTGCATATTAATAGGCGAATATTTTCGGAAAACGCTAATTTTTTTCGCTGCAAAAACAACGCCAATCCTTAATTTTTGTTAAAATCCAAATAGAGTAAACGAAAAACCTTATTTTCGCAACATTGAAATTTATTTATGAAGAACTGGACTTTTAAACAGTGGAACACCATTTTGGGATGGGTGGTTTTCGTCATTGCTTTTTTCACTTATTTATCAACAATTGAAAAGAATTTCAGCTTTTGGGATACCGGAGAATATATTGCTTCTGCGGTAAAATTGGAAGTTACTCACGCACCTGGAGCTGCATTATTTCAGTTGGTAGGAGCAGTTGCTGCAATGTTTGCGTTTGGAAATAGTGAAAATTATTCCATCGTGATTAATGCTATGTCGGCTTTGTTCAGTGCATTGACGATACTTTTTCTGTTTTGGACAATTACCCATTTGGTTCGAAGACTTCTGAATAAAGATTTTGATGAAATCAACAAACATCAGGAAATTTCGATATTGTTTGCAGGAGTTATCGGTGCGCTTTGTTTTACATTTTCAGATACGTTTTGGTTTTCTGCGGTAGAAGGTGAAGTTTATTCGATGGCATCCATGTTTATTGCACTTTTGGTTTGGCTCATAACCAAATGGGAAAATGAGTACCATGATTCTGATAACGAAAGATGGATTATCCTTATATTTTTTGTAACTGGTTTGTCAGTAGGTGTTCACATGATGTGCATGTTGGCGATTCCTGCGGTTTGTCTGGTGTATTACGCAAGAAATTACGAGTTCACCTGGAAAAGTTTTCTTTGGGCAAATGTAGTTACTTTAGTTATTCTTGGAATTGTATTTAAAGGAATTTTCCCTCTCATCATGACGCTTTTCGGTAAAATGGAGATTTTTGCAGTGAATGGAATTGGTCTTCCTTTCCATTCGGGAACGGTGATTGCGTTTATCATTTTGATAGCGCTATGTTATTTCGCTTTAAGTTATGCCAGAAAAAGTGGTAAAAATATTTATCAAACAATCGTTTTATCGGTGATTTATATGATTATTGGATTCTCATGTTGGATGGTGATTCCGATTCGTGCCACTGCAAATCCGCCGATGAACCTGAACAATCCAGACAACGCAATCGGAATGCTCGACTATTACAACCGTGAACAATATGGCGACTGGCCAACTTCTTACGGCCAAAATTATACCGCTTACCTCGATGCAAACGGAATCCAAAAAAATGAGGACGGAAGCTACAAATCCAACAAAACTGGGGATGTTTACGAAAAAGACGAAAAAACGGGAACGTACAGAAAAGTTGGGGAAAGGTTTAATTACGTTTTCAGTCAGGATCATGTAAGTTTTCTGCCGAGAATGTTCAGCGAGGATCAAGATGTGATGCAAAACTACATTTCGATGTACGGAGCGCCGGATTTCTCCTTTAATTATGCCAATGAAGATGTCGCCGATAATCCAGAAGCCAAAAAGATTTTTGAGGATTTACGCAGAAAATATGAAGACGGCACCATTAAGGCATCTGATTATCTGAAAGTAAAACCTTACAATTTAATCAATGTTCAAAGACCTTCTTTAGCGCAAAACTTGGATTATTTTTTCACTTTCCAAAACGGATATTATTTTGTGAGATATTTGATGTGGAACTTCGTGGGACGACAAAACGACCTTGAAGGAAATATGGAAAATACCAAAGGAAACTGGATTTCTGGAATTCCGTTTATCGATAATTCTATGTATGGCGACCAAAGTAAAATGCCTGCAAAATACAAGAATGAATCTACGGTGGCTTTTTTCTTCTTGCCGCTTTTATTGGGATTAATCGGCTTTTTCTTCCAACTCAATAAAGATTTTGGTCGATTTTACGCAATACTTTCGCTATTCATTTTAACCAGTGTCGGAATTGTTTTCTATACCGGAGTGAAACCTTTCGAAGTTCGTGAAAGAGATTACGCAATGGTCGGTTCCTTCTACGCATTCGCCATTTGGATTGGACTTGGAGCAGCTGCCTTGCTTTGGTTTATTCAGGAAAAAATAAAATCTAATGCTGTAAATGTTGGTGCAGGAATCGTTCTTCTAGGAATTCCTTTAATGATGGGGTTTCAGAATTATAATCCACACGACAGAAGCAATCGATATACTGCCTATGATTATTCATATTCCACATTAAAATCATTACCAAAAAATGATATTCTTTTTGTTTACGGTGATAACGACACCTATCCAATTTGGGGAATGCAGGAAACTTCGGGACTTCGCGATGATGTAAAAGTGGTGAATTTCACTTTACTTTCCACACCTTGGAATATTGACCAAGTAAAGAGAAGAACCTACAATTCAATGCCTGTTCCCTCCGTTTTTAATCATGAGGATTACCGTGATGGTTCCAACGACCAGATTTATTTGATGAGCAAAGACGACTGGGAAAATATTTTTGCTAATTTGAAAGATGCAGGAGCTCCCGAAGAACCATTTGCTGAATTTAAAAAGTATTTAACGCAGGATTCGATGACGTTGAAAGAAGCGGTCAATTTCATCAAACACAAATCTGCTGGAAAAGATGAAATCCTGAAAATGCTTTATGGTGAAGAAAAATACGAGAAATTTAACTTCCTTCCGGTTTCGAAATTTATCTTACCTGTAAACAAAGAAAATGCGATAAAATCTGGAATTATTGAGGCTAAAGATTTATCACAAACCGTTGACCAAATCCCGATTAAGTATAAAAGCAACAGCATGTTCAAGAATAATTTGATGATGATGGATATTCTTGCTAATTTCGATTGGAAGCGACCAATCAATTTTTCTTCGGGCGGAATTTACGACCCTGAAAATATTTTCTATCTCGGCGATTATTTGCAGTTTGATGGTTTCAGCTACCGACTGGTTCCAATTAACACGCCGGAAAGAGAAGATGGAGAAATGGGTAGAGTAGATGCAAATTCGCTGTACAACATCGTGAAAAATTACAGATGGGGGAATTTCAAGGACCTGAGTGTTCACTTCGATGAGACGTGTACGCAAAATATTATAGGTTATAGAAGTTCGGCAAGTCGTGCTGCAGAAGCACTTTCACTTTCGGGACAAAAAGCAAAAGCAATTGAGATTTTGGATTTGGCTTCAAAAGAAATTCCGGTTTCAAAATACAATGACCCACGTTCTTTAAGCTCGATTGTTTATGGTTACATCGTTTCCGGACAGGAACAGAAAGGACTTAAACTCGCGGAAGATCTGAAAAAGGGAATCTTTGAGGAATACGATTACTACAGCAAATTGTCACCAAATGAGCAAAGATTTATCGGAAAAGCGATGCGCACAAAACCGGTGGAATATTCTTTGGTTGTGGCTGCAGTTTCTGATGGTTACGACAAAATCGGCCAGAAAAACAAAGGTTACGATTATTTGGTGAAATCTTTAGAACCAATCGACAAGCGTTTCAACAATTTCGTGAAAGAGCTCAAAGCAATGGGCAAAGAAAAAGCCTACAAAGAATCGGAAAACGTACAAAAAATCACACCTTTCTACACTTATCTGTTCGATGTGATGAATCCGTATGATTCTACTTATGCTAAAGAAAAAGAGGCGCAAATTACGGATGCGATTATGAAGGCGGCGCAGTAGATTGTTTGAGGGTTAGAGAGTTTGATAGTGCGAGGTATTTGAGTATTATTGATTGATACATTTCTACATTGTTAAATTGTTACATTAAAAATGAACCGTTTCTGTGCATTTCTTCGCGGCGTAAATGTGAAAGGAACTTCCATGAAAATGGCAGAAGTCTGCGGAGTTTTTTCACAGGCGGGAATGAAGAATGTGTCATCTGTTTTAGCGACAGGAAATATTGTTTTTAATTCAGAGAAAAATTCAGTAGAATTGAAAGTTGTTTTGGAAAAAGCAATGTCGGAACATTTTATTTACGACGCCTACCTTTTCATTAAAACCGAAAGAGAAGTGAAAGAAATCTTCGACAAAAATCCATTTGAAACTTCAACAGATCATCATATTTATGCTTTTGTAGGAATTGAAGAAGTTGAAAAAACATTGCTCGAAGAATTTCAAAAAGCCGAAAAATCTGAAGACGAAAAAGGCGAAATCGTTCGAAAAACCTTTTATTGGCAGGTTAAGAAAGGAAATACTTTAAATTCCAACTTCGGGAAAACTCTTGGCAAGAAATCTTTGAAAGATAAAATGACTTCGAGGAATATCAATACTTTTGAAAAGATTTTGAAAAAGTTTTAATAGAAGATTCAAAATAAATCCAACAAAATAAAAAATCAATAGAAACGGGCATTAGCGCGTTTATTTTTTGATATAATTCTTTGGCTTTAGCCGAAATTTATAGAAAGAATCCACATAAAAAATCACTATTTTTGTACAAGTGAACAATTTGAACTCTTTGAAAAATTAGAACCAAAATAATGATACAATTCCTAGAAAACATCCACCACAAAAATTCAAAAAACTTCTTTCTCATTGCCGGTCCATGCATCATTGAAGGGGAAGACATGGCCTTAAGAATTGCCGAAAAAGTGGTTGAAATCACCAATAGATATGAAATTCCCTACATCTTCAAAGGAAGTTTTAAAAAAGCCAACCGCAGCAGAGTAGATTCTTTTACCACAATTGGTGAAGAAAAATCTTTACAAATTTTAAAGAAAGTAGGAGAGACTTTCAATATTCCTACTACAACGGATATTCATGAAAACGAACACGCTGCACTGGCTGCACAATATGTAGAGGTGTTGCAAATTCCCGCATTTCTGGTTCGTCAAACAGACTTATTGATTGCAGCAGCAAAAACAGGAAAATGTGTGACTTTGAAAAAAGGACAGTTCCTTTCTCCCGAATCCATGAAATTTGCAGTGGAAAAAGTGAAAGATTCAGGCAACGAAAAAGCAGCGATCATCGAGCGGGGAAATTCTTTCGGTTACACCGATTTGGTGGTGGATTTCCGTGGGATTCCTACGATGCGAAATTTTGCACCGGTGATTTTGGATGTAACTCATTCTTTGCAGCAACCGAACCAAAATTCAGGCGTTACGGGAGGTAGACCAGAATTGATTGAAACCATCGCAAAAGCTGGAATTGCAGTGGGAACCGACGGTCTTTTCATCGAAACTCATCCCGATCCAAGTTGCGCACTTTCTGATGGAGCCAATATGTTAAAACTGGATAAACTCGATGATTTGCTGAAAAAATTAACAAGAGTGAGAGAAGCGATTCTGTAATTTTTTGCTATCTTTAAAACCTAAATTTCCGCATTGAAAAATATTATGTAATGAAAAAAATCTATCTTCTGATTGGGTTATTTCTTTGGATTCAATTTGGTTTTGCACAAAAAATGACCTACGAATTTTTTGCAGGAGTTGCGTTTTCATCGGTGATTGGTGGAAGTGGCTACAACAGCGACGGAAGTGAAGAATTCCAAACAGGAGATCATATTGGATATGTCAACGGATTTTCAATGAAGAATTGTGATGCGGTAGAGCTAGGAATTTTTTTTCAACAAAATAGGCTGCAAAATCATCCATTTTCTTCTGGAATCTCACAATATAGCAGTACCACTAAAAATTTTATTTGGATTCCACTAAATTATCGTTTTAACTTTAAACACAATTTTTATTTTAAATCCGGCGTTGTAGCATTGATGGATTTGAGTAAAAAGGATAACTATTTCCGTAAATACAGCGGATTGGGAATTGGGGTTTCTGGTGGAAAAGGTTTTGAAATTGCAGCGAATCAATTGATAGAAATCAGTCCATATTTAAACTTCCATTCATTAATAAATTTCGAAAATCATCCTTACCGAATGTTGGATTTGGGTGTTCAACTTGGTTAAAAATTTTAAATAAAAAATCTTGAAAAAATTATCACTACTTTTTGCTTTCATTTTACCACTTTTTGCCTTTTCGCAAATCAACCTCAAAGTTTTAGATGAAAACGGAACTCCGGTTTCTCAAGCCAATGTTTCCTACAACAACCAAAGTTTTACCACCGATAATAATGGTTTTGTGAAGATTCCGTTGGCAGTTTCCGAACAGACTTTAACCGTTGACAAAGAAACTTTCCGTGGTTTTTCTAAAAATATCAAGACCACGCCGAAAGTTCAAAACATCAATGTTTTGTTCGTAAAATCGGAAAGAGAATCGCAAATTCAGGAGGTTGTTTTTCAGAAAAAAGGTAAACCAAAAGTAACGGACTTGACTTCAATGGAAATTTCTACCAAAGAAGCTCAACAGGTTGCCTCACTTTCCGGTGGAGTGGAAGGTCTTTTGAAAACTTTACCCTCCGTAAATTCCAACACCGAACTTTCCTCCCAGTACATGGTTCGAGGTGGGAATTACGATGAAAACCTCATCTACATTAATGATATTGAAATTTATAGACCGTTCTTGATTAGAAATTCTTTGCAGGAAGGAATGAGCATCATTAATCCCGACATGGTTCAAGCCATCAACTTTTCAGCGGGTGGTTTTGAGGCGAAATATGGTGATAAAATGTCATCTGCTTTAAATATTTATTACCGACAACCAACAAAATTTGAAATTTCTGGTGAAGCGAGCTTAATTGGAGCAAGACTTTCCACTGGTTTTGCCTCGAAAGATAAAAAGTTGACGGCATTATTTTCTGGGAGATACAGAAACACAAATTTGGTTTTGAATACGCTGAACGAAGACACTGATTTCAATCCTCAATACATGGATTTTCAGTCTTACCTTACCTATAAGTTCAACGAAAAATGGGACATTTCCTTTATAGGATACTGGAGTAAAAATGATTATGAAATGGTTCCAAAGGTTAAAGAAGTTGATTTTGGATCTTTGCAAACCCCAATTAAGTTGAGCGTTTACTATAACGGAAAGGAAGACGACCAGTATAAAAACATGATGGGTACAGCTTCCATCAATTTTAAACCCAATAAAAAGTGGCGATTTACTTTAGATAATTTCGCCTACCAAAACCGTGAAAGAGAATATTACTCCATTGCTTCGGGTTACATGTTGCAGACTTTCGATCCGGTTACCAATGAGCCTATCACCTCCTACGACGCAGGCGGACAAATTGATCACGCAAGAAACGATTTGTTGGTGAAAACTTACGGAACACAGCTTAAAACAAGATTTTCCCCTGATGTAAATACCGATTTTGAAGTAGGTTTTAAATTTGAAAAAGAAAACTTAAAAGATTTTACAAACGAATGGCAATTGGTAGATTCGCTTGGTTACAGTACGCCGCGGACTTATACCAATCCTGGAACTTTAGACCCTTCGCAACTCCGCCTGCGTTTTAATATTTCGGGTGCAAATCATATTCAACCAACGAGACTTTCAGCGTACGCACAATATTCAAAAAAGTTTTTCTGGGGGGACAACAGAGTGTTTGCTAATGCAGGAGTTCGAGCTTCGCATTGGGATTTTAATAATGAAACCATTGTTTCGCCAAGAGCACAGTTTGCAATTAAACCAAATTGGGACATGGATATGCTGTTCAAAATTTCTGGTGGTATTTATTATCAAGCGCCATTTTATAAGGAAATCAAAGATTTGGACGGCAACTTTAATCCCAATATCAAATCGCAACGATCGATGCAGGTGATTTTGGCGAATGATTACGAATTCCGAATGGTGGACCGACCGTTCAAGCTCACCACCGAATTATACTACAAAAAAATGGATCACCTGATTCCTTATTACTTGGATAATGTGCGAATCCGATATTCTGGTCAAAATAATTCCGAAGGTTACGCTTATGGAATCGACACAAGATTGTTTGGTGAGTTTGTTCCGGGTGTAGATTCTTGGATTTCTGCAAGTTATGCACGGGTTTATGAAAATATCGATGGAAGAGGTTATATTCCGCGACCAACGGATCCACGTTTCAGATTCTCCATGTTTTATCAGGATTATATGCCAAAATTCCCTTCAATGAGGGTGAATCTGACTTTGGTTTATGCCAACGGACTTCCTTCCGGTACTCCGATCTCTCTTGATGCCAACGGAAAACCTGATTATGAAGCGCCGTACAAATATCAGAAAACGCTACCGTCTTATAAAAGGGTTGACATTGGTTTATCCAAAGTCTTCATCGATCAGAAGGACAACAAAGTGAAAAGCGGTTTTTGGAGTAATTTTAAGGAACTTACTTTGGGCGTTCAGATTTTCAACGCATTTAACATTAGCAATACCGTTGCAAATCAGTGGATTACTGATGTAGGCAGTGAAAATAGAAATGTTTATGCGGTTCCGGTGCGTTTAACAGGCAGGTTCTTTAATGTAAAACTTGATTTTAAACTATAATTGAAAGTCCCGAAATTTTAAAATTCGGGACTTTTTTTATTCACCTTCTTGGTAAGAAACCACATCATACAAATCCGTTCTTCGGTCGCTGATGGTGCGGACTGCGCCGTAATGATGAAGTTCTTTCAATAAATTCAAATCTACATCCACAATCAGCGTGGTTTCGGTATTCGGCGTCGCTTCACCTTTTATCGCATTCGATGGAAACGGAAAATCAGAAGGCGTGAAAACCGCAGCCTGACCGTACTGAATATCCATATTATTCACGCCTGGTAAATTTCCTACGCAACCTGCAATTGCGACATAACATTCATTTTCAATCGCTCTCGCCGCAGCGCAATGACGAACTCTTGTGTACGCATTTTGCGTGTCGGTAAGGAAAGGAACAAACAAAATTTTCATTCCTTGTTGCGCCAAAAGTCTTGGTAATTCCGGGAATTCCACATCATAGCAAATGACCAAACCCACCTTGCCGCAGTCGGTGTCGATGACTTTGATTTCATTTCCGCCTTTCATCCCATAATATTTCCTTTCATTGGGCGTGATGTGGATTTTTCGGTGTTCATCAATTTTTCCGTTTCGATGAAGAAGATAACTCACATTGTACAGTTCGCCATTTTCTTCGATCGGCATACTTCCAGCGATGATATTGATGTTGTAGCCAATCGCAAACTCAGAAATTTTACGTTTTATTTCTTCAGTAAATTCTGCCAGTTTCAACATACTTTCTCTTTCCGAAAGATGATTGAAAGGAGCGAGAAGTGGCGTGTTAAATAATTCCGGAAACATAATGAAATCCGATTTGTAATCCGCCATCACATTCACGAAAAATTCTACCTGTTCATAAAACGCTTCAATATCTTTGAAATGCCGCATCTGCCACTGAACCAAACCCAACCGAATCACGGAATCCTGCATGGTGTTTGGCTTTTTGCTGTAATAAATATTGTTCCACTGCAACAAAACCGCATTTTCTTCGGAATGAGAATCCTCGGGTAAATAATTTTTAAGAATTCGCACAGGAAGAAAATTGTTTGCCAGCTGAAAACTCAGGACCGGATCATAAAGCTCTTTTTTCCGAACCTGTTGAATGTATTGCCGCGGAGAAAGTTCTGCACTGTACAAATGATAATTGGGAATTCTGCCACCAACAATGATGGATTTTAAATTGAGTTTTTCGCAAAGTTCTTTTCTCGCGTCATATAACCTTCTCGCCAATCGAAGTTCGCGATATTCTGGATCTACAAAAATTTCGATTCCGTATAAAACATTTCCGGTTTCAGAATGGGTGTTGAAGGTGTAATTTCCGGTAATTTCAGCATAAGTGTGATCGTCGCCGAAAAGTTCGTATTGTACAATTAAGGACAAACAAACCGCCGCAATTTTATCATTAACCGTGATGCAGATCTGCCCATCCGGAAAAATTTTGATAAGTTTTTCGATGCTTTTTTTTGACCATATATTTTCAGACATTGCGGGATATGCCTTTTTCATGGCTTCTCTCAATTCGTTGTAATCGTCAATTTTTAAGTTTCTTATATCAATCTGCATCATTTTTAATTTTAATTTAAACAATAATTCCCGATGAATGGTCGAGCGTACTTCCTGTTGACGATGAAAGCACATTAATTTCATTATTCACCCTTAAAAGGCCCATGAAAGCGAAAATTAAGGCTTCTTTAAAATCAATAATTTTGCTGTCCGGAATAAAGATTTCGGTTTGTGTTTTGGATTTTATCCTTTCTATTAAATACGAATTATAAGTTCCGCCGCCGGTGAATAGAACTTTGCTTAATTGGTTTTTATTGAAAACCTCCGCAATTTGAAAAGCGGCGTGTTCTGCGAAAGTCGCCAAAACGTTTTCCGAATCTTCATCATTTAATATAGGCAAAATATTTTCATTAACCCATTCAATTCCTAAAGATTTTGGTGGATTTTCCTGATAGAAATTTAATGAATTTAGTAGTGTTAAAGCTTCAAAGTTCACTTTTCCGTTTCGTGCAAAATCACCATTTTCATCGTAGTTTTTACCTAAACTTTGTGCAAATTTATTCAAGACAATATTGACCGGACAAATATCGAAAGCTATTCTTTTTCCATCTTTTTTAAAGGAAATATTGCAGAATCCGCCAATGTTCAAACACGCATCAAATTCAGAAAATAATAATTCATCACCGATTGGAACTAAAGGTGCACCATTTCCACCCATCAAAACATCCTGACTTCGGAAATCATAAACGACAGGAATTTTATTGAGGATTTTTATAGCGCGACCGTCGCCAATTTGCAAAGTGAATTTTTTCTGTGGTTGATGAAAAACTGTGTGACCGTGAGAAGCGATTAAATCGATATTTTTTACAGAATAATTTTCAATAAAATTTTTTGTTTTTTCACCCAAATAAAAACCGTAATCCGAATTCAAAGCCAAAAGTTCTTCTGAATGGAGCTGAATCGAATTTCTCAATTTAAATTCCCAATCTTCGGAATAAGGAATGGTTTCGGCACTTTCAATCTCAAAACTCCATTTTCCACTTTCGGTTTTTTCAAAAGAAGCGCAACAAATATCCAATCCGTCGAGACTTGTTCCCGACATTAATCCTAAAGCACGAAAAGTCATTAAGGTAATTTTAGGCTAAAAATAGTGAATTTATAATTAAAGAGCCAAGTAAAAAGAGCCAAGAACCAAGTTGACAGTTTTGAAATTTTGAATAAAGGTTGGTTAACGAACTAATTTCTTTTACCTTCATTATCTTCCTTTCTCCGGAATCTTCTTCGCATTAATATTCCCCGAATTATTGAAGAAGGTATATTCGGAGAAATCGTCTTTTGCCTTCATTCCATTTGCGCCGACCAAAGTGGAGCCGTCTTTATCGGTTACATAAACGGTATCTGAAGTGTAAATTGTTCTTTTAATCTGATCCCAATAAACCGACTGCATCGCGAACATTTGATTTTCTGACGTGATGATCTTTACATTTCCTTTTGCCTCGTAAAACTTCTTTTTCTCATTAAACTTGGCATATTTCGCATTGATTTTCCCGGGAACCTTTGGCTTTTTTTTGTCGTAGAACAAAATATTTATTCCTTTTTTTGCCACAATATAAGGTGAATCAATAAATTCATATTTTTCAATAAGCGGTGCAGTAGCACGGAGTTTTACCACTCCTGAATCACGCTGAACAATATTGGCATTATTAATAATCTGCGAAGGAAAATTGGTGTTGTTGTTTTTATCTATTTTAGTAAGATCTTCGTCGCAGGAATTTAGCGCAAAAAATATAGCACAACCGAAAACGGCGGCTATATTTTTATAGAATATTTTGCGGAAGAACTTCATTTCTTAATCATAAAGACGCTTCATAAACCACTTGTCGGCAAAATTAATTCCAACTCGCAGGTTGATGAAATTCTGGCGGATCAAATTATTATCCACAGTACCTCTTTTTCCTAACTCAATACCAAGGTCAATTCCGCTCATACGGTTCACAGAGCGGTTCTCAAAAGGTAACGTTACACCCGCAGTTAAAGCAAACTGGTTGATGTTGGTTCCGTTGATTGAAAGATTTCCCTTTTCGTAATATGCACCATAACGGTAAGTTACACGTGAAAAATAATTTCTGAAATTATTGTAATTCGGCAAATACCATCCACCGGCTGCAATTTTATAGGAATTTTGGTTGGAGAAAGGCTGACCTAAATACTGAATAGTTTCGCCTTTCTTAAAATCAAACTGCGTACCCATAAACCATTTCGCATCCTGTCCGTAACCAGCTCCAACGCTGAACTCCATGGGAATTAAATTCTTGTCTTTACTGTATTTTTGCTCGATTATGGCGATATTTTCTCTGGTTTCTCCAGGCATGTAAAAATAGGTACTATTCGTGTACGCTGTTTCCATTTGACCAGTATTACCGAACGTATAAGTAGCTCCCAAAGTTAGTTTTCTGTCTTTTTCCAACTTTTTTTGATAAGCGGTTCCTAACGTAAAATTAAAGGTTTTGATTTTGTTTTTTGTTTCGTAACCGTTAATTAGTTCGGAATTGGAAAAAGCGACTTCATTGTTATCGTAAAGATTTCCAAAGAAGAAATTTGTTCTGAAACCCATAGCAAATTCCGGGGAAATTTGATATGATACCGCAGCTTGAACAGTGCTCAAAGTTCCTTCACCACGGAAAAGTTCAGACCTCACAGTTCCAGTATCAAAGGTGGTTTGTCTGAGAATGGAATATTTTTTCGAGCTGTACGGTTGGTAACCCATCCCAAATTTAACTTTACTGGAAATAGGAAATGCAATGCTGATGTTGGATAGATAGGTAGAATGTTTGGTAACATTGATATTTCCGTAGTCAGACTTGAAGAAATTGTTTTCGTTGGTGGCCTCAACTTTTAAAGTTGCCAATTCTAAATTTTTATTTGCTGCAGGATTGCTGAAATTAAAATTATTGTTGAAATCCCAAATATATGCAGTAGAGATACCGCCCATCGCATTCACATCCGTCGTATTGTCATACTTCACATCCCCAATTCCGAAGGCAGCATAAGGAGAATTACCAATCGATTGCGCTTGGAGGAAAAATCCCGCAGCGACGAGTGGTAACACAAAAAATCTTTTCATTCTCTATTTTTAAAAATAATGCGCAAATATCTTAAAATATACTGAATTGAGAAAATTAACTTTGGTTAAAGTTTGTTAAGGGAGATGCGAGTTTTAAATTACGGGACACGAGTTTGGAGTGGTGAAAGTTGCTCCTGTTACAAATCGTGGTTTGTTTAAAATGCGAATGTTTTTTAATGGAAAGTCAAATTTTTCGATGAAGTTTTAGCATTATTTCTAAAACAACATTCAAAACGGTCTGATTCACCCTGAAGGAAATTGACTGCGCCGCAAATTCACTCACAAAGTCAAATTCACAATAATTAATTATTCATTTTTAATTCTTCATTAAATACGTTATTTTTACCACATGAATTGGGAACAAATCGCAGGACAGGATAATCTGAAAAAGCTTCTGAAAGATAGCATTCAGGACAATCGTGTAAGTCACGCTCAACTATTTGTGGGGAAAGATGGTTACGGAACTTTGCCGATTGCTTTGGCTTTTGCTAAAGAGGTTTTCAAAAAAGAAAACGAACACTCTTCCTCAAAAGTAGAAACACTGAATCATTTGGATTTGCACTTCAGTTTCCCCGTATTTAAAGAGAAAACAAGCGGACTTTCCTCTAATTTCTACGAAAATTTCAGGGAAATGATTCTTGAAAATCCCTACGCAAATAGCGAAGATTGGAGCAAAATTCTTGAATCGGAAAACAAACAGTTGACGATTTACGCCGATGAAGTGGATGAACTTAACAAAAAATTCTCCTTGAAAAGTTTTGAAGGCGGAAGCAAAATCCTCATCGTTTGGCAAGCCGACAAAATGAATGTTTCTGCAGCAAACAAATTCCTGAAATTTCTCGAAGAACCGCCAAAAGGAACCTTAATTATCCTCACCGCAGAAAATACCGACAATATTTTGCCTACGATTTTTTCGCGAACCCAACTGGTTGAAATTCCGAGAGTTGCGGATGAAGATGTTAAAGCTTATTTAAGTGAAAATTATCAGATTTCGGAAGAAAAAATCAAAGAAGTCGTCTTCCAATCCCAAGGAAATTTAAACGTTGCCAGAAAACTTGTACTGGAGGAAAATTCCGATTCCGAATTTGAGGAACTTTTTGTAACTTGGGTTCGTGAAGCATTCCAAGTAAAAAAGAAACCCGAATTTTTAAAGAATATCGTTTTTTGGGGAAGAAATATTGCAGGTTGGAACCGTGAAAAACAAAAGAGTTTCCTCAATTATTGCGGCGAAATGTTCCGTCTCGCATTGTTACAGAATTATGGAAACGAAAATTTGGTGTACAAAAAAATCGATTCGGGCGGATTCAAGTGGGACAGCTTTTCAAAATTCATCCACGGTGCAAACATTGAAGCAATTATTGATGAAATTTCCGACGCAGATTATCATCTGGAAAGAAACGCCAACGCAAAAATTGTGTGGACGGATTTGGGGATTAAGCTCTCTCGATACATCCACAAATCTGCATAAAAAAACCACCTTTTCGGGTGGCTTTATTTTTTAAGCGGCTTTTTTCGCTTCCGCTTTTTTCTCTCTGGAATGGTCAACTTTGCAATCTTTGTGATCTTTCATATCACAATTTTTTGCGGTTTTCTTACCATCCATTTTACATTCTTTGGCGTCTTTCCCCGCACAGCAAGATTTTTTTGGAGCTTCTTGAGCGAAAGTCAACGTAAAAGCTGAAATCGCTAAAACCGAAATAATTTTTTTCATATCAAATTGATTTTTATTTTGTTAGATGATGCGAAGATAAAAAAAAATTTGAATATTTTTTTCTTGAATTTATTTTACCTCCAAATGAGCATTATTCAACCTCAACGAATTCAAAATTACCGACACCGAACTGAAACTCATCGCCGCCGCCGCAATCATCGGTGAAAGCAAAATCCCGAAGAAAGGGTAGAGCAAACCTGCCGCAACAGGGATTCCTAAAGTGTTGTAAATAAAGGCGAAGAAAAGATTTTCCTTGATATTTCTCAATAATTTTTCGCTTAAAATTTTGGCTTTTGCAACGCCCAAAATATCGCCTTTTAACAAGGTAATTCCTGCGCTTTCAATGGCTGCATCGGTTCCTGTCCCCATCGCAATTCCCACGTTGGATTGCGCCAAAGCAGGAGCATCGTTAATTCCGTCGCCGGTCATCGCCACGATTTTTCCTTCGTTTTGAAGTTTTTTGATTTCCTGCATTTTATCTTCAGGAAGACAGTTTGCGAAATATTTTTTGATGCCGAGTTCGGCTGCAACAGCTTTTGCGGTATGTTTATTATCTCCCGTCATCATCACAACCTCGATATTTTGATTTTGAAGATATACAATCGCCTTTTTAGAACTCTCTTTAATTTTATCTGAAAAACTCAAAAATCCTAAAACTTTTCCATCTTTAGTCAAATAAGAAATCGTTCTTGCTTGGTCTTGGTTTTCAACAACTTTCTGTTTTAAATCTTCAGGAACTTTAATGTTGAATTGATTTAAAAGTGCCTCATTTCCGAGCAAAACTTCTTGTCCATCAACATTTCCTTTCACTCCTTTTCCGGAAATATTTTTGAAGTCTTCGACTTTCTCTAAACTTTCTTTCGATGCGATACTTTTGTCATGCTGAGTTTCCCGAAGCATCTTAAAATTTTCTTGAGCGACTGCGAAAGAATCCAAAACCGCTTTCGACAAAGGATGTTCCGAATTTTGGTTTAAAGAAGCCGCCAATTTCAAAATCTCGTTTTTACTCGAATTTTCGAAAATTTCTATGGATATCAAACTCGGTTTTCCTTCTGTTAAAGTACCTGTTTTATCGCTAATCAGCACATTTACCTTGTGCATTTCCTCCAAAGCTTCGGCGTTTTTAATTAAAATTCCATTCTTTGCTCCTTTTCCAATTCCCACCATTAAACTCATTGGTGTAGCCAATCCTAAAGCGCATGGACAAGCCACAATCAAAACGGCAACAGCATTCACAAAAGCATAAATGAGTTTATTTTCTCCACCGAAAATCATCCATAAAATGAAAGTCAATATTGAAATCCCAATTACCACCGGAACAAAAATTTTCGAAATTTTATCCACCAAAGTTTGAATTGGAGCGCGACTTCGACTTGCTTCATTCACCATTTTAATGATTTGTGAAAGTAAGGTTTCATCACCTACTTTTTCGGCTTTCATCACGAAAACTCCATTTCCGTTAATCGTTCCGGAAGTGACTTTATCATCGATTTTTTTCTCGACAGGTATAGGTTCTCCCGTAATCATGCTCTCATCTACAGTTGAATTTCCTTCCGTAATTTTTCCGTCCACAGGAATTTTTTCGCCCGGTTTTACTTTTAAATAATCACCAATCTTAACTTCCGAAAGTGGAATTTTTTTCTCGTTTCCTTCAACAATTAAATTCGCAACATCGGGTGAAAGATTCATCAATTCTTCAATGGCTTTTCCGGTTTTTTGGTGAGCTCTGGCTTCCAACATTTGTCCCATAATGACCAAAGTCAAAATCACGCAAACCGATTCAAAATAGAGCGGAATTTTTCCACCGTGAGCCATTTCGTGAGGTAAAATATTGGGAATAAATAAGGCAACCAAACTGAAAATAAATGCCGCAGCTGATCCTAAAGCAATAAGTGAAAACATGTTTAAATTCCAGGTTTTAAAGGAAACCCACCCACGTTTTATTAAAAACCATCCTGCATAAAAAATCACGGGAATCGATAAAACCAACTCCAAAATTCCCTGAACTTGATTGGAGAAAGGAAAATCAATCCACATTCCGCCCATCGAAAGGATGAAAACAGGTATTGTGAGTGCCAATGCGATGATGAATTTTTTCTTTAAGATATTAAAGGTATCATCTTCATTATCACTGTTTTTTGAAGGTATAGGAACCAAATCCATTCCGCAGATTGGGCAGTTTCCCGGTTCATTTTTTACAATTTCGGGGTGCATTGGACAAGTGTATTGAGTGGGTTTTGGTTTTTCTGGATATTTCACCAAATCCATTCCGCAAACCGGGCAACCTACATTGGAATCATACACTTTATCGCCTTCACAAAACATAGGACAATAGTATTTGCCGGCATGATTTTCACTATTTCCATTGGATGGAACTGGGTGATGCGTATGATTATGGGCATTTCCGCGGTCGTGTTTTTTTGAATTTTGAATTAAATCGTCGATAATTTCTTCCAAATGCATGTGACAAACCGGGCAACCAATGTCGGAATTGTAGGTTTTATCGCCTTCGCAGAACATCGGACAAAAATATTCGCCGATTTTTTCTTTGAAATTTTCAGGTAAATTGGTTTTTGAAAATTGTTGCGGTTTATTTCTAAATTCCTCTTTTTCTTCGATAGGAACGAGGTACATATTGCAAACAGGACATCTTTTTCCCTGCTGAAAATATACTCTTTCACCTTCGCATTCCATAGGACAATAATAGACGGAACTTGGCGAAACGCGGTCTTTTGGCGGAATTGGATGATGTTTATGCTCCATTTTTATTCTTTTGATTTTAGGCGGTCACTTATAAATTCAATTTTTGTTTTGCCGTGC
>Ga0116181_1001526_pt1 | contig 19829 bp, 16 predicted proteins | sample AD_UKC075_MetaG_FD_89752 | JGI IMG/M metagenome (GOLD analysis project Ga0116181, IMG submission 89752) | Active sludge microbial communities of municipal wastewater-treating anaerobic digesters from USA - AD_UKC075_MetaG | ecosystem: Engineered > Bioreactor > Anaerobic > Digestate | place: USA...
CCGCTGCCTTGTTGGTGATCTCGGCATCCTCGTTCTCGGGTACGGAGTCGGCGACGATCCCCGCGCCGGACTGGACGTAGGCGATGCCGTCCTTCAACAGCGCGGTACGGATGGCGATCGCGGTGTCGGCATTGCCCGCGAAGTCGAAATAGCCGACCGCTCCCCCGTACAGACCCCGGCGGCTCTTCTCGAGGGTGTCGATGATCTCCATCGCCCGTACCTTCGGGGCGCCTGAGAGCGTGCCAGCCGGGAAGCAGGCGAGCGTCGCCTCCAGAGCGGTGTGATTGCCGGACAGCTTGCCGGTGACCACCGCCTCGAGGTGCATCACATGCGAGTAGCGCCGCACCCGCATGAACTCGAGCACGCGTACGGTGCCCGGCTCGCAGACCCGGCCGAGGTCGTTGCGGCCGAGGTCGACGAGCATGACGTGCTCGGCGGCCTCCTTGTCGTCGGCCAGCAGATCTGCCTCAAAGGCGGCATCCTCAGCCTCGGTGACGCCGCGCGGCTTGGTGCCGGCGATCGGGTGCATCGTCGCCACGCCGTCCCGTACGGTCACCAGCGCCTCGGGGCTGGAGCCGACGATGGCGAGGTCATCGAGCCGGACCAGGTAGAGGTAGGGACTGGGGTTGCCTCGCTTGAGCGCTCGGTAGACGTCCAGCGGGTCAGCGCTCGAGGCCAGCTCGAACCGCTGGGAGGGCACGACCTGGAAGACCTCGCCAGCCTTGATCTCCTCGACCGCGTCGCGGACCATCTGGCAGAACTCCTCACTGGAGCGCTGCCTCACGATCGCGGTGTCATCGGCCTCGCCCACCTCTGCCAGCAGCGGCGCCTCCGGCTGGGCAAGCGCATCGACCAAGGCTTCCAGTCGCTGGACGGCGTCGTCGTAGGCCGCCTCGAGCCGCTCCGACGAGTCGTCGAAGTTGACCGCGTTCGCGATCAGCCAGACCTCCCCGGTCAGGTGGTCCATCGCGGCCACGTCGCCTGCGAGCAGCATGGTCAGCTCTGGCATGTCGAGGTCGTCCGTACAGGTGTCGGGGAGACGCTCGAGCCGCCGTACGACGTCGTACGCGAGGTAGCCGACCATGCCCGAGGTGAACGGCGGCAGGCCTTCCGACGGCTCGGTGTGCAGCACCGACAGGGTGGTTGCGAGTGCGTCAAGCGGGCTGCCGTCGGTCGGCAGGCCCGAGATCGGACGGCCGGACCAGTGCGCTTGGCCGTCCACCTCAGTGAGTGTGGCAAGGGCGTTCACGCCGACGAACGACCAGCGACCCACCGTGCCATGCTCGGCCGACTCGAGCAGGAACGTGCCAGGCCTCGTGCCACAGAGATGGTGGTACAGGCCGACCGGCGTCAACCCGTCGGCGACCACCTTCGCGTAGACGCTGATCACCCGCCGACCAGCGTCGGCCTGAGCCCGGAACCCTGCGAGGTCGGGGGTGATCCGAACGCTGGTGTTCGTGGTCGTCATCGGCTCGCCTCCACACTGTCGCCAGAGGGTTCAGCCGTCAGCAACGGCTCAGAGGCATGGAAGCAGGTCACCGCGTTGGTGTGGCAGGCCGGACCAACCTGGTCCACGGTCAGCAGCACCGTGTCTGCGTCGCAGTCAAGCCGGACCTCCCGGACGTGCTGGGTGTGCCCTGACGTCTCGCCCTTCACCCAGTACTTCTGGCGCGACCGGGACCAGTAGGTGGCTCGGCGGGTCTCAACCGTACGACGCAGTGCTTCGGCGTCCATCCAGGCGAGCATCAGCACCGCGCCGGTGGTCGCGTCCTGGACGATGGCGGGCACGAGGCCGTCGGGTCCCAGCTTCAGGTCAGGCATGGGGCCATTGTTCCTCAGGCTGCATGGCGGTCCGCCAGGTCGCCACGAAGCGACACATCGGGTCGCGACGGAGTAGGTTGGTCGGCCATGGGTGAGGTGGTGGTCCGGCCGGCGAAGGCCGCCGACGTCAAGGCGATCCGCGCGATCGTCGCGCCGTACGCGGAGGACCGCATCCTCGTCTCCAAGGACCCAGTCGCCTACTTCGAGTCGCTGCAGCAGTTCGTGGTCGCCGAGCTGGACGGCCACGTGGTCGGCTGTGGTGCCCTGCATGTGTTCTGGGAAGACCTGGCCGAGGTCCGAACGCTTGCCGTCGACCGGTCCGTCGTTGGGCGCGGCATCGGGGCGTCGATCGTGACCCAGCTGATCGCGAACGCTCGGACGATCGGCGTCAGCCGGGTCTTCTGCCTCACGTTCGAGACCGCCTTCTTCCGGTCGTTGGGCTTCGTGGAGATCGACGGGGCCCCAGTCACGCACGCCGTCTTCGCTGAACTGCTCAGGTCGTACGACGAAGGCACCGCCGAGTTCCTCGACCTCGACCGGGTGAAGCCGAACACGCTGGGCAACACCCGGATGCTGCTGACGCTCTAAGGCTGCGTCGCCACGCGCAAGCCGCCGCTAAAAGGTTCTGACGACGGGTGATACCCCGCCACTGTTAGGCTCGCGCGCATGGTTGACCGGGTGAAGATTGCCGACGTGGCCGCCCTGGCCGGGGTGTCGGCCACCGCGGTGTCGCTGGTGCTCAACAACCGCCCCGGCTCGCGGCTGTCCGACGATGTGCGACAGCGGGTCCGTGCTGCGGCTGCCCAGCTCGACTACCGACCGAACCCTGCGGCTCGCAGCCTGCGGATGGGCAAGACCCGCACGATCGGATTCGTGTCGTTCGACGTCACGATCACTCGTTATGCGTCGGCGATCATCCGGGGCGCCCTCGATCAGGCAGAACTGAGTGACCATACGGTCCTGATCGCCGAGGCCGGGAGCCGGGCAGATCAGGCCGCCCGGGCGATCGACGCCATGCTCGACCGCCGCGTCGACGCTCTGGTGATCGCCGCCATGCGAGCCCACCAGATCGACCTCCCCTCGGAGCTGCCCGCGTCACTGCCGGTGGTGATGGTCAATGCCACGTCGACCGACGACCGACCCAGCGTCTTGCCTGATGAGCGGGTGGCGGGAGAGCAGGTCGCCCAGGTCCTGATCGACGCCGGGCATCGCCGCATCGCGGTGATCGGCGTCGCTGAGGAGCTCAGGGGCCCGCAGCGCTCGAGCACCGTCGGTGCCCGGTACGACGGCATCTTCGCGGCGCTGGACCGCGCCGGTGCCACCGCGGTCATCCCCGAGGTCGGCACCGAATGGGAGCCGGAGGTGGGGTACGACGTCTCGTACGACCTCCTGGGATCAACTGACCTCACCGGGGTGGTCTGCCTGAACGACCGCCTGGCGTTTGGTCTCTACCAAGCGGCCAGCGACCGAGGCATCAGGATCCCTGAGGACCTGTCCGTCGTGTCGTTCGACGACGACGTGGTCGCCACGTATGTGCGTCCGCGCCTCACCACCGCCGAGATCCCGTACGAGGCCATGGGCCGGGCAGCGGTGGAGATGCTGCTCGAACGGTCGCAACCAGCTGGGCACCGCCGAGTTGCCATGCCCCTGAAGGTTCGCGATTCGGTGGCTCAGGTTAGGCTCGCCGAGTGACCTTCGTACAGTCGGAGCGCGACGCGCTCTGCTCGACCTTGCTCGCCGCCGGACCAGACGCACCCACCCTGTGTGAGGGTTGGAGCACCCATGACCTGGCAGCCCATCTGTGGGTACGGGAGAACGACCCCGTCGGGGCTCCGGGCATCGTCGTCGGCGCCCTGGCTGGTGTCACCGAGAAGCGGATGGCTGAGACGAAGGCGCGCTGGTCGTACCGTGACCTGGTTGCCCGGCTGACCCAGGGGCCCACCCGGTGGTCGGTGTTCGCGATCCCGGGGATGGACGAGCAGGCGAACTCGGTCGAGTACTTCATCCACCACGAGGACGTGCGCCGCGCCGGCCCCGCCCCGGAGGCACCCCGGACCCTGGACCCGCAGGTCGAGGAGTCCATCTGGAAGCGGCTTCGGCTGATGGGTCGGGCGCTGTTCCGTCGCTCCCCTGTTGGCATCGTCCTGGAACGTTCCGACGTCACCGGCGCAGAGCCGATCCGCGCGATGGCAGGCAACCCGACCGTGACACTGTCGGGCACCCCGTCAGAGCTGATGCTGTACGCGTACGGCCGGCGCGAGGTCGCCCAGGTCCGGGCGATCGGCGACGCGGCTGCCCTGGCCCAGATCGAGGGCATCGACCTGTCGCTCTGACACCGTCAGCTCTCCGCCGACTCTCGTTTCAGGTCAAGCCACGCCACCTGTTCGGGGCTGAGCGCCACCGTGAGGCCTTGTAGCGACGAGACCGTCTCGCTGATCTGTCGCGGTCCGATCAGGGGGAAGGTCGGGAACGGCTGGTGCAACACCCAGGCGAGCGCGATGGCCGGGGTGGAGACGCCGAGCTCACTCGCGAGCCGCTCGGCTCGCCGAAGCCGCTCGAAGTTGGCGTCGGAGTACCAGCAGCGCACCAGCTCCTCGTCCGAGGTGTCATCGGGCCGTGCCCGACCGGTGAAGAAGCCGCGTGCCTGGGACGACCACGGGGCAAGGATGGTGCCGGTCTCGGCCAGCCACTCCAGCTCGTCCGAGTGGTTGAGCGACTGGCAACCCACCCAGGGCACATCCTCCGCCTCCGCCAGGGACAGGTTGTTCGACAGCACCGTCATGGGGGCGCGACCGTTCGCCTCGGCATGGGCGTTCGCGGCGCTGAACCGGCCGATCGACCAGTTGCTGCCTCCGTACGCCCGCACGCGGCCAGCCCGGAGCTCGGCGTCGAGGGCGTCCACGAACTCCCCCACCGGCACCGACGGGTCGTCGCGATGCATGAGATAGACGTCGACGTGGTCGGTTTGGAGGCGGTCGAGCGACTCGGCGAGCTGATGACCGATGGCCTCGGGCGTGCAGTGCGGCGTGTGGGCACCCTTACCGATGACGACGAGCTCGTCCCGTACACCTCGGTTCTTCATCCACTGACCCAGCATCTGCTCGCAGACGCCTCGCCCGTACACGTAGCCCGTGTCGAACGTACGACCGCCGCGCTCGACCCAGTGGTCGAAGAGCACGCTGGCGTGGGCGAGGGTGAACTGGTTGTCGACGCCCATCACGATCCGGCTGGCCTGCTTGCCCGTGCCGGGGATCTCGGCGTACGTCATCGGCTCGACGTCGCGCACCTCGATCCGCTGACCGGAGACGGGTGCGTGGTCAGAGTCAGATCGCTCATCGTCGAAGACCAACCCGAGCTGCGACCGCCACTCGTCGAGCACCGTCAGCGTGCCCATCGAGTCCGCCCAGCTCTTCGCAGGCGCCTGTCGATCGGTGATGTGGGCGGCAACATGGTCGGCCTCGGCTGCGTACAGCTCGGGACCCGTCGTGTCGAGCACCTCCACATCGCGACCGACGCGATGCACCTCGATCGAGCCCTGCATCCGTCCCTCACGACCCGGCATCCAGGGGTTCGGTACGTGGATCTTGCCCTTCGACCCGAAAACCGTCGTGGTGTTCACGTCACTGAGCGCGACACCGGTGGTGACCTGGGCGCTGATACCCGACTCGAACGTGAGCGTGGCCACGGTCCACTCGTCGATCCCCGTGTCTCCCAGGGTGCCCACGGCCTTCACGCCGGTCGGCTCGGCGAAGGGCCTTGCCATGCCGGACACACCGAGCGCCGCGCCAGCCAGCAGTCGAGCCATCGACACCGGGTAACCACCTACGTCGAGGATCCCGCCGCCCGCCAGGTCGCGAGCGTAGGAGCGCGACTCCGGGGTCGGGGCGGCGCGGTAGGAGAACGACGACTGGATCGCGATCACCTCACCGATCTCCCCCGACGAGACCAGCTCCACGAGCCTGGCGGTCTGCGGGTGGCAGCGATACATGTACGCCTCCATGGCGAACACGTCGTTCGCCCGGGCTGCCTCGAAGACGGCCATGGCCTGGTATCGGTTCACCGTCATCGGCTTCTCGATCAGCAGGTGCTTCCCGGCGCGGGCTGCCGCGATCGCCCAGCGGGCGTGCATCGGATGAGGTGTGGCGATGTAGAGCGCCTCGACCTGCGGGTCAGCGATCAACTCCTCGTACGACCCGTACGCACTGGGCTCGCTGCCGTGAGTGGCGTCGGCGTGGGTCTGAAGGAACGTACGGGAGCGCTCCAGATCCCGTGAACCAGCGGCAACCAGCTGCCCGGTGGCTGATGTGGCAAGTCCGATGGCGAAGGAGCGGGCGATCCGGCCGGGGCCGAGGATGCCCCACTTCAGTCGACTTTCGTTCACGCTCCAAGCCAACCATGCCGATCAGCGGAATGATGGGGGCATGGACGACTCCCTCAGTCTTCACGGCGGTCAGGTCTGGCTCGACGGCGAGTTGGTGTCGGCTGACGTATCGCTGGCCGAGGGCCGGGTCCAGGCGATCGGCCCAGCCCTGCCTGAAGCCGCCACAGCGCTCGACGTCTCCGGCCAGCTGGTCCTGCCCGGCTTGGTCGACCTGCACACGCACTGCTTCCGGATGGGCTTCTGGGGTCTCAACCCCGAGGCCTATGCCGCCGCGTCGGGCGTCACCACGTGGGTGGATGCCGGGACCGCTGGCGCCTACACCCTCGATATCTGCGCCCGCGACTCCGCCTCGGCTCCGGTCCGGATCGTGCCGTTGCTGAACATCTCCGGCATCGGCCTGGCCGGGCGGACGTACGAGTCACGCTTCCTCGACCATGTCTCCGTCGACGACGCGGTCACGGCCATCCGGGCAAGCGACGGCTGGGTTCGAGGGATCAAGGCCCGCATCGACGTCAACACCGTCGGCGAGCACGGGCTGGAGCCACTTCGCCGGGCCATCGAGGTGGCCCAGCAGACGAGTCTGCCGGTGATGACCCACATGGCGACCTCGCCGCCCACGGTCCCGGAGATCCTCTCCATGCTGCGGCCCGGTGACATCGCGACCCATGTCGCGGGCCACACGCCCACCGGAATGCTGGTCGATGGTCAGGTGGCTGACGTCGCGGTCGAGGCCCACCAACGTGGCGTGATCTTCGACATGGGCCACGGCATGGGCGGGTTCACGTTCGAGATCGGCGAGGAGCTCTGGCGTCAGGACCGCGCCATCGACGTGCTGTCGACCGACCTGCACCTGCACTCGCTGGCCACCGCGGTGTCGCTGCCTCAGGTGATGTCGAAGGGCCTGGTGCTCGGCATGACGCTGCCTGAGGTGCTGGAACGCGTGACCTCCCGCCCAGCCGACGCACTGAAGCTGGGCGACGGGATCGGTCGTCTGCAGGTGGGCGGGGCAGCCGACGTCACCGTACTGTCGATGGTCGATGAGCCGCTCACCGTCGCCGACGTCCGGGGCGACACCCGTACCGCCCCGGCCCGCTTCGACGTCGCCCACACGATCATGGCAGGCGCTCTCCTTAGGTGATGCAGTATCATCAGATGCATGCGCACAACGATCACGATCGACGACGACGTTCTCCAGGCAGCCCAAGAACTGGCACGCCTGCAACGGACAACGGCGGGTTCGGTCATCAGCGATCTGGCGAGGCGTGGCCTGGCTGCCCCTGGCACCGGGGCGAGCCCGACGTCCACGACTCGCAACGGCTTCGCACTGTTCGCGTCGCGCGGGGCTGCGGTGACGGACGCAGTTGTCGACCGCATCCGTGAGGAGGAGCAGGTGTGACCGTCGCGCTCCTTGACGTCAATGTTCTGCTGGCGCTGATCGACCCCGACCACGTCCATCACACAGCGGCCCACGCGTGGTTCACCGACCATGATGGCGGCTGGGCAACGTGCGCCATCACCCAGAACGGCTTCGTCAGGGTCTCCAGCCAATCCTCCTATCCGAACGCGCTCCCCGTCGCTGCGGCGATGACAGCGCTGCGCCAGTCAACCTCAATGTCGAACCATGAGTGGTGGAGCTGTGACATCAGCCTCGTCGATGGCGGAGTCGAAGAAGCCGCGCTACTGGGACCACGGCAGGTGACCGACGCCTACCTTCTGGCTCTCGCGGTCCATCACGGCGGAGTCCTCGTGACCCTGGACCAACGCATCTCGCCACGTGTGGTGCGTGGCGCCCAACCGCGTCACCTGGCCGCCGTGACGACCCGCTGACGCCTTCGCTCAGCTCAGCTTCGCGAGGAGGAGCTCTCGCACCTTGGCCGCGTCGGCTTGTCCGCGCATCTCCTTCATGACCGAGCCGATGATCGCGCCTGCGGCCTGGACCTTGCCGTCGCGGATCTTCTGGGCGACATCCGGGTTGGCCTCGATGGCTCGCTCGATGGCCGCCTCCAGAGCGCCTGTGTCGGAGACGACGACGAGGCCGCGGGACTCGACAACATGCCGTGGCTCGCCCTCGCCGGCCAGCACGCCGTCGATCACCTGCCGGGCCAGCTTGTCGTTGACCACGCCCTCGTCCACCAGCGACTGCAGCGCAGCGACCTGGGTCGGTGACATGCCGACCTCGGCCAGCTCCACGCCCTCGTCGTTGGCGCGCCGCAGGAGCTCACCGAGCCACCACTTCCGCGCCGACGCCGCTGTGGCTCCGGCGGCAACGGTCTCCTCGACGAGGTCGAGAGCCCCGGCGTTCTGAACATCGGTGAGCTCGCGCTCGGTCATGCCCCACTCCGCGCGGAGCCGCTCCGCCCGTACGCCCGGTGCCTCGGGCAGCGTGGCCCGCAGCTTCGCCACCCACTCCGTTGAGGGAGCAATCGGGACGAGGTCGGGCTCGGGGAAGTAGCGGTAGTCCTCCGCCTGCTCCTTGGAGCGGCCGGGGCTGGTGTAGCCGCCGTCCTCGTGCCAGTGTCTGGTCTCCTGCTTGATCGTTCCGCCGTCGGCGAGGATCGCCGCCTGTCGGCAGATCTCGTAGCGCAGCGCCTTCTCGATGGATCGCAGCGAGTTGACGTTCTTGGTCTCGGTACGGGTGCCCAGCTGGGTCGTGCCCTTCGGCATCAGTGAGACGTTGGCGTCGCAGCGAAGCGAGCCCTGCTCCATCCGTACGTCACTCACGCCCAGCGCGCGCAGGATGTCGCGCAGGTAGGTCACGTAGGCGCGGGCCACCTCGGGCGCCTTGTCGCCCGTACCCCGGACCGGCTTGGTGACGATCTCGATCAACGGTACGCCGGCGCGGTTGTAGTCGAGCAGCGAGTAGTCAGCCCCCTGGATACGACCGGTCGAGCCACCGACGTGGAGCGACTTGCCGGTGTCCTCCTCCATGTGGGCGCGCTCGACCGGGATCTCGTACCGGACCCCCTCGACCTCAACCGTGACCGAACCCTCGAAGGCGATCGGCTCGTCGTACTGGCTGACCTGGTAGTCCTTCGGCATGTCCGGGTAGAAGTAGTTCTTCCGCGCGAACCGGCACCAGTCAGAGATCGAGCAGCCGAGTGCGAGCCCGATCCGGATCGCCGACTCGACGGCCTTGCCGTTCACCACTGGCAGCGACCCGGGCAGGCCGAGGCAGACCGGGCAGGTCTGGGTGTTGGGATCGGCGCCGAACTCCGTCGAGCAGCCGCAGAACATCTTCGAACGCGTGTTGAGCTCGACGTGCACCTCGAGCCCCAGGACGGGGTCGAAGCGCTCCATCGCCTCGTCGAAGTCCATCAGGTCGACGCTCATCGGTCCTCTTCCTTCGTTCCCTGAGCCTGTCGAAGGGCGGTCGAGCCCGGCAGCAGGGGCGGGGCGGGCGGTGGGATCAACCGTTCGAGCGCGGCGCCGACCCGGTACAGCCGGTCATCGGCCATCGGCGGGGCCATCACCTGAAAGCCGACCGGGAGGCCGTCCTCAGGAGCCAGCCCAACCGGGAAGCTCGCTGAAGCGTTTCCGGCCATGTTGGACGGGATCGTGCAGAGGTCGGCCTTGTACATGGCCAAGGGATCGTCCACCCGCTCACCCAACCGGAAGGCGGTCGTCGGGGTGGTCGGAGAGACCAGCACGTCAGCGACCTCGAACGCCCGGGTGAAGTCGTCAGTGATCAGCGTGCGCACCTTCTGTGCCGAGCCGTAGTAGGCGTCGTAGTAGCCCGACGACAGTGCGTACGTACCGATGATGATGCGGCGCTTCACCTCGGCGCCGAAACCCTCGCCGCGGGAGAGGTTCATCACCTCTTCGGCTGAGCGGTCGCCGTTGTCGCCGACCCGCAGGCCGTACCGCATGGCGTCGAACCGGGCAAGGTTGCTCGAGACCTCGCTGGGCATGATCAGGTAGTAGGCGCCCAAGGCGTAGTCGAAGTGCGGGCAGCTGACCTCGACCACCTCGGCGCCCGCCTGGCGCAGTGCCTCGACTGCTTCGTGGAAGCGCTGCTCCACGCCGGGGGCGTACCCCTCGCCGCCGAGCTCCTTGACCACGCCGATCCGCATTCCGGTGACGTCGCCGTTCTTGGCGGCGGCGACCACATCGGGCACGGGGGCGTTGATCGAGGTCGAGTCGCGAGGGTCGTAGCCGCCGATCACCGAGTGCAGCAGCGCGGCGTCGAGCACCGTACGGGCACACGGTCCGGGCTGGTCGAGCGACGACGCCATCGCGATGAGGCCGTAGCGGGAGCTGCCGCCGTATGTGGGCTTCACACCGACCGTGCCAGTCACCGAGGCGGGCTGACGGATCGAGCCACCGGTGTCGGAACCGAGGGCGAGCGGGGACTCGTACGCGGCCAGCACCGCCGACGACCCCCCGCCGGAGCCACCGGGGATGCGGTCGAGGTCCCAGGGGTTCCGGGTGGGGCCGTACGCGGAGTTCTCGGTCGAGCTGCCCATGGCGAACTCGTCCATGTTGGTCTTGCCGAGGATGACCAGGCCAGCGTCGATCAGCTTCTGAGTGAGCGTCGCGTTGTACGGCGGCTGCCACCCCTCGAGGATCCTCGACCCGGCAGTGGTCGGCGCACCGGAGTAGCAGAAGACGTCCTTGAGCGCGATCGGCACGCCCGCCAGCGGGGACAACTGCTCGCCCGCTCGACGTGCGTCGTCGACTGCCAGCGCCTGGGCGATCGCCCGGTCGCTCTCGACGTGGAGGAACGCATGGACCGAGGGGTCCACGGCAGCGATCTGGTCGAGGTGGGCCTGGGCGACCTCGACGGCCGACACCTCGCCAGCCGCGATCTGCGACGCCAGCTCTGCGGCGGTCGATGTGAGGATGCTCACTGCTCCTCCCCCAGGATCCTGGGCACACGGAACCGGCCCTGGTCCTGTGCCGGTGCCATGGCCAGGGCAAGTTCGACTGGCAACGACGGGGTCACCACGTCGTCGCGGAACACGTTCACGAGCGGCAGCGCATGCGAGGTAGGCCGTACGTCGGCGCCGGCCACCTCGGACACGCTCGCCACCGACTCGAGAATCACGTCGAGCTGCGGGGCGAGCTGCTCGAGCTCGGCTTGGCTGAGGTCGATCCGGGCCAGCGCGGCCAGCCGGGCGACGTCGTGGGGAGTCAAAGGCACCTTGGCATCCTAATGGCGACGCCACGGTGGGTTTCGGACGATGGCCGGGGCGGACGTGCCCCTTGCCGGCCCACGATCGACCCGCGTGTTCCAACCGGGCACCGGGCGACCACCGTACGAACCGCCGCATCGCCCGGCTCGTCGGATGAGGGAGGATGGGTTCCGTGATCCTTCTTCGCGTGAGGCTGCCTGACCGGCCGGGCACCCTGGGTGCCGTGGCGACGGCCATCGGCCACGCGCAGGCCGACATCCATGCCGTCGAGATTGTCGAACGCGGCGATGGCTACGCCATCGACGACTTCATCCTGACCATGCCGGGCTCCGTGATGCCTGACACGCTGGTCAGCCATTGCGCAGCGGTGGAGGGCGTCGAGGTGGTCTGGCTGTCTCGCTACGCGGCCCACTGGGGCATCGAGTCCGACATCGAGACGGTCAACCGGATGGCCGAGGACCCCAAGGCCGCTGGCGAGATCCTCGTCGAGGACGCCCCCGTGGGGTTCCACTGCTCATGGGCGCTGCTCGTTTCGGCGAAGGGGGCCGTCGTACACGCCACACCCCTGGCGCCAGAGCTGGATCATGATGGTGTCGTTCGTCTCGGAAGTCTCGATGTGCTCCGTACTGACGAGCTTGAAGCTGGCTGGCAGCCTGGCTGGGGCACGACCGTCATCGCCGTCGCTCCCTTGTCACGCGGCCGGGCCATCGTGCTTGGCCGTCAGGGCGGGCCACCGTACCTGCGGTCGGAGCTTGCCCGCTTGCGTCACATGGCGGCGCTGGCCGGCTGACGGCGTTGCCAGGGTGGCGACGTCAGTGGATCAAGGTCCAGACGTACCAGCCAAGCCCGAACAGGGCGGCGGTCGCGGCGACGAACACCAGCGACGACCAGAGTCGGAACCACTTCTTGGACCGTGTCGTCGGGACGCCGACCGGGCCCCACTCGCCGATCTTCGGCTGCGCGCGCGCTGGCGCCTGACCGTTGAGGTTCAGGTCGGTGAAGACTCGGGGACGCGCCACGCGACCACTCTACCGAGCCGCAGCGATCGCCTGTCGGACCCGCTTGGCCGAGACGGGCTCGGCGGTGCCCAGTGACTGGGCGAACAGGCTGACCCGAAGCTCCTCCAGCAGCCAGCCGATCGTTGCGACCTTCGCAGGCAGCGGGCCGGCTGGTTGCTTGGCGCACAGGTCGGCGTAGTCATCCTCGAGATCGGCGATCGTCGTGGCTGGTTCCCGCCATCGGGTCGGGTTCTGGGCGTACGCATCGAGCCTCAGCTCCACGGCTCGCAGGTACTTCGGCAGGCGAGAGAACCACGGTTCTGGTGTGGCCGCGACGAAACCTCGGAACACGAGGTTGCGCACCTGCTCAGAGACGTCGGCCTTCACATCCGAGGCTGGCATCATCGCCAGGCGGCGCTCGACCTCCTGGAACCGTCCCAACGACTCGCCGGTGCGCGACAGGAATGTCTGCATCAGGTCGGGGACGCGCTCCCGTACGCCGATGCTGACCTCGTCGAAGCGGGCAGCCGACCGAATGTCCCACGGGTCGACCTTGAGATCGGCGAGGGCGGCATCGGTCGCCTTCAGCCGCACGTCGGCCAACAGATCGCCGACGGTGGCGTACGGGCTGGCGCCGAGGGTGAGCTTGGTCGCGTTCGACATGTGGGAGACCACCCACTTGGTGGGGTCAGGCCCGGTCAGGACCAGCAGGCGACGGAGCCCCTTGGCGTGCGAGGCCCGTGCCCGGGCCTCGGTGTCGAGGACGGCCACACCGACAGCCTTGGTCTCGTCGACCAGGGCAGGAAAGCCGACCACCTCGCTGCCGCTGCGGCGGATGACCCGACGCGGCTCCAACGGCGGAAAGGTCCAGCTCGTCGCCCCCGTGACGGCCACATCGCGACTCGCCTGGGTGAGGGTCTGGGTGAGCTTCGGGGCGAGCCGCCGCTGCAACTCGGCGAGGTCGAGTCCGCGCGCCAGCTCGCGACCGCCGGCCTTGTCGACCACGACGAGGGTGACAGAGAGATGCTCCGGGATGCTCCCCCATTGGTCTCCGGTGTCACGTCCGGTGAGCGTGAGGAGCGCGCGAGAGAGCGCGTCCGGGAAGCTGATCGTGTCGGGCGCCAGGTCACCGGACGGGGCCGAGGCGACGTCCGGACGCTCGGCAAGCCAGGCAAGCGCCGCCGCAGCATGGTTGGGGGCGGGAACGTACGACGTACGGACCTGCTTGGGCAGTGACCGGATCAGACCAGTTGCGAGCTCGTGACGCAGACCGGGCACCTGCCAGCTGAAGGCGGCCGGCGGCAGCTGGTTGAGCACCTGGAGAGGGATCTCGACCGTGACGCCGTCATGCTGCGAACCAGGATCGAAGACGTACGAGATCGGCAGGTCGTGACCAGCCACGACCCAGTGGTCGGGAAAGCCCTGGGCATCGATGTCGTCGGCCTCGGGATGCACGAGGTCGTCGAGGGAGAGGTCGAGGAAGCTGTCGTGTGACTGCCGCTGTCTGCGCCACCATGCGTCGAAGTGCTGCGTGGAGACGATATCGGCGGGCAACCGAGCGTCGTAGAAGTCGACGATGGACTGGTCATCCACGACGATGTCGCGACGCCTGGCTCGTTCCTCGAGCTCCTCGGCTGCCTTACGGGTGGCCTCGTTCCGGGCGAAGAAGTGGTGCCGGGTGCGCCATCTGCCCTCAACCAGGGCCGCCTGGATGAAGATCCGGCGCGCCTCGGCGGGGTCGACTCGGGCGTACGAGACGGGACGGCCGGACACGATCGGGACTCCGTACAGCGAGACGGACTCGAACGCGACGACCGAGCCCGTCGACTCAGCCCAATGCGGTTCGGAGTAGTTCCGCTTGAGCAGGTGAGAGCCGACCTCCTCGACCTGCTCGGCGGTGATCGAGGCGACGGTGCGGGCCCACAGGCGCGTGGTCTCGACGAGCTCGTAGGCCATCGCCAGGGGCGGCGGCGTCCGGCCCAGCGCCGAGCCGGGGTTGATCGCCCAGCGAGCGCCTCGGGCACCGAGGTACTCGCGGGGTCCCAGCCTCGCCCGTTTGCGAGGCGGGAGATCCTTGCGCTCATCCCTCACATCCAGCAGGCCCACATGCGAAAGCAGTCCGGCCAGCACCGCGGTGTGGACTCGGTCCCGCGGTGCGTGGTCAGTATTGCGGGACAGATCGAGCTCATCGCAGATCTCCCGGAGCTGGGCATGCAGGTCCTGCCACTCCCGAACGCGGAGGAAGGACAGGAACTCGTCGCGGCACAACCGACGGAAGGCATTGCCGGAGAGCTGCTTGCGCTGCTCGCGAAGGTAGTCCCAGAGGTTCACGATGGCGTCGAAGTCAGACCCCGGCGGCCCTTCGACAGGCTCAGGGACCGAGCGTGGACCCGTCGGCGCGGCCCGACCGGACACCCCGCTTCCTGTCCCTGAGCCTGTCGACGGGTCGGGTGCTGTCGTCGTGGCTGTCCAGAACCTGCGGTGCAGCAGGTCGGCCTTCTCGCGATGCTCGGCCGGGCGCTCCCGTACATCGGGGATGGCAAGCGCCGACACGATCACCAGCGCCTCACGCAGGCAGCCCAGCCGGTCGGCCTCGACGAGCATCCGGCCCAGCCGTGGGTCCACCGGGAGGCGGGCAAGGCTGTGGCCGACCGGGGTCAGCGTGGGCCGCTGTCGGCTGCCCTGCTCCAGCGCCCCCAGCTCCTCCAGCAGCCGGAGGCCATCGGTGACCTGGGACTCGTCCGGCGGCTCGACGAAGGGGAACGTGGAGATCTCGCCCAGGTCTGCTTCTGCCATCTGGAGGATGACAGACGCCAGGTTGGTGCGGAGGATCTCGGGCTCGGTGAACGCGGGCCGGGACTCGTAGTCACCCTCGGAGTAGAGCCGGATGCAGATGCCAGGTGCCACGCGTCCGCAACGTCCGGCGCGCTGGTTGGCTGATGCCTGAGAGACGGGCTCGATCGGCAGACGCTGCACCTTGGTTCGCTTGGAGTAGCGAGAGATGCGGGCCGTACCTGGGTCGATGACGTACCGGATGCCCGGAACCGTGAGCGAGGTCTCAGCAACGTTGGTAGCTAGGACGATCCGGCGTCCGGTGTGGGCGGCGAAGACGCGATGCTGGTCGGCGGCCGACAGCCGGGCATACAGGGGCAGCACCTCGGTGAACCGCAGGTCGAGCGCGTTGATCGCGTCGGCGGCGTCGCGGATCTCCCGCTCTCCGGAGAGGAAGACGAGGATGTCGCCGTCGCCCTCGGCCTGGAGCTCCACCACCGCCTCGCAGATGGCCTCGTTGAGATCCTTCTCGACCGCCAGCTTCACCCCCGCTCGGTCCGGACGGCTCCCTGACCCTGATCGGCCCGGTCCGGTCGGTGCGCCTGCTGAAGGGTCGAGGTCGCCATTCTCGTCATCTGAGGCTGCGGCGCCGTCGTCCCGGAGCGGTCGGTACCGGACCTCGACCGGGTAGGTCCGCCCCTCGACGGTGACGATGGGAGCGTTGTCGAAGTGCTCCGAGAAGCGTGCCGTGTCGATGGTCGCCGAGGTGACGATCACCTTCAGGTCTGGCCGCTTCGGCAACAGCTGCTTGAGGTAGCCCAGGAGGAAGTCAATGTTCAGCGACCGCTCGTGCGCCTCGTCGACGATGATCGTGTCGTACTTCTTCAGCAGTCGGTCATGGGCGATCTCGGCCAGCAGGATGCCATCGGTCATCACCTTGACCTGCGTCTGGCGGCCCGTCTTGCGGGTGAACCGCACCTGGTAGCCGACCAGCTCGCCGACGTCGGTACGGGTCTCCTCCGCGATGCGCTCTGCGAGCGTTCGGGCGGCGATCCTTCGCGGCTGGGTGTGACCGATCCGCTCACGGCCAGCCAACAGGCAGATCTTGGGCAGCTGGGTCGTCTTGCCGGACCCCGTCTCCCCCGCCACTACGACAACCTGGGACGCCAAGAGCGCCGCCGCGATCTCAGGGACCGCCGCGGCGATGGGAAGGTCGGGGTTGACCGAGAGGTCTGGGTCCATGGCCGGCCCAGCCTACTTGGTGGGACCCAGCCCGGTCGTCAGAGATCTCTGCGGACGAGGGATGCGTGACCCATCGGCAGCGACGTGCGTCAAGGCCGCGGCATCTGAAGCCGTCAGGCTCCGGTTGCCTTGTGGATCGCCAGCAGCACCCCGGCGGCGACCAGGTCACCCAGGAGGCCGAGCCCGACTGCGGCGAGTGTGGCGTACGCGGCTGCTTTCCAGGCCCCGTACCGCGACTCCCACTTCTTCGTCCACAGCACTGCTCCCGCGACGGCACCGATGGTGGCGAACAGCGACCAGTACAGGCCCATCTGGTACGTCAGCCCCGCGCGCGGGTCTCCGCCCGTACCCACCACCAGGCCAGCGAGGAACAGCAGGGTCGCACCCAGCATCAGCACGATGGCGACCCCCGCTGCGACGAACCGCGGGACGAGCGAGTCGGTGGCGGGCTGTGGACTGCCGATCAGAGTCATGGTCTGAGCCTGCCATGTCACCGGATTCGGACGTGACTCCGACGCACCCGACTCGCACCGTTCAGCTCGGCTTGGGCGCTCCCGGCCGGGCGTACCGCCACCACGTGATGCCGACGCACATCACTGCCCAGAACACGCCGATCCAGTAGAAGGCGACCGCACCGAGCAGGTTCAGTCCGACACCGAACAGGAACGGTCCGAAGGCCGCGATGGCGGCGGTCCAACCGATCACGCCACCGGCCTGGCGACGCTCGAAGATCATCGGCATCTGCTTGAAGGTCGACGCGTTGCCGATCCCGGCGAAGAAGAAGATCGCCAGCATGCCCCACAGGAAGCGGTTGAACCCACCCTGCAGTGCCGCCGCCGAAGACGTGTCGGGTGTGAGCTGGAAGATGGTGAAGGTGATCGACCCGATCAGGCCAATCCCCGAGATCAGGGTCCAGATCGCACCGCCCATCCGGTCGGTCAACGGTGAGAACACGACACGCGCACCAGCGCCGATGAGTGGCCCGAGGAAGACATAGTTCACGATGTCAGGCACCACGTAACCGGAGATGACTGGCGCTCCGTTCTGCACGATCGCGGGGTTGCCGAGGCCGTACAGGTTCGCCATCAGCAGGCCGAACTGGGCCGACAGGCCGGAGAACGTGCCGAAGGTCATGATGTACAGCAGCGTCATCAGGTGGGTGTCGAGGTTGTTGAAGATGTCGAACTGCTGGCGAATGTTCGCCTTGATCGGCACAGACTTCAGCATGAACCACGCCGCGATGCCGATGGCCAGGCAGAGCGGGATCCAGACGAACGCGGCGTTCTGGTAGAAGACGGTGACAGCAGCCTTGCCGGGGAACGTCATCTGCTGGCTCTTGCCGAGGTAGCCCAGCCAGCCGAACATGCTGAACCCGATCAGCCACGGCGTGAGCAGCTGCACGAGTGAGACGCCGAAGTTGCCGATGCCCGCCTGCAGGCCCAGCGCCGTACCGGCCATCCGCTTCGGGAAGAAGTACGACGTCGACGGCATGAAGCCCGAGAACGCGCCGCCGCCGATACCGGCGAGCAGGGCCAGCACCATCAGCTCCCAGTACGGGGCGGTCGGCTCGATCACCCGTACGCCCCACCCGAGCGTCGGAGCGATCAGCAGGATCGAGGTCGCGGCGACCATCTTCCTGGTGCCCATGATCGGCGGCAGGATCATCCAGAAGATGCGCATGATGCCGGCGGCAAGGCCGGGCATGGCCGCCATCCAGTACAGCTGCGACGCCGTGAACTTGTAGCCGATCAGGTTCAGCTTCGGGATGATCGCGCTCGGCAGGAACCATGCGACGAAACACATGGTCAGCGAGAAGGTCGTGATGCCCAGGGTCTTCCACGCCAGGCCCTTGTCCCAGGTGGCCTCGTTCTCCGGGTCCTAGGACTCCAGCCACTCGCCGCCCTTGCGGGCGTCGCTGGTGGGCTGTGCTGCGTTGCTCATGTGACGTTCTCTTCTCGTAAGGGGGTTGGTCAGGAGACGGGTACGGGCTCAGCGTCAGGACGAGCATGCCCCGACGCGGCGGCGTTGTCAGCCGGATCCTCCAGCTGGCGGGACAGCTCCGGCGCCTGGGCGTGGAGCATGCGGTGGATCGTCCAATGCATCCAGGCGAAGCAGATGGCGACGAGCCAGAACATGACGAAGAACGTCGACGACGGGAACCCGGAGAACGCCTGGGTGTAGGCGAACAGCGGCGGCAGGATGAAGCCGCCCAGGCCACCCAGCATGCCGACGAGACCACCGACGGAACCAACGTTGTCCGGGAAGTACTCAGGGATGTGCTTGTAGACGGCAGCCTTGCCGACGCCCATCGCGCACCCGAGCAGGAACACCAGCACCGCGAACGGCCACACGGAGATGGCGTACGGGAGGTGCTCGGTCATCGAGCCGTTCGGGTGCACGATCACAATGTGCCCGTTCGGCATCATCAGGATGCCCGAGGTGACCAGCATCACCGTGAAGGTCAGGTACATGATCCGCCGAGCCCCGAACTTGTCGGACATCCAGCCGCCCAGGGGTCGCAACAGCGACGCTGGGAAGATGAAGGTGGCGGTGAGCAGCGCTGCTGTCTGCAGCGACACCTGGAAGTTGTTCATGTAGTACGTCGGCAGCCAACCTGACAGCGCCACATACGCCCCGAAGACGGCGACGTAGTACAGCGAGAAGCGCCACACGCGAACGTGCTTGAGCGGCGCCAGCATCTCGCTGATGGGCTTCGAGGACCCCGGCGTACGGTCGTTGGCCGGCGTGATGAACCACGTCGCCACGGCGAGGATCACCAGGAAGACCGCGTAGATCACCGGGATCAAGCGCCAGCCGCCCTGGACACCCGCCACGTAGGACGCACCCGCGGTCGCGGCGATGATGCCCGGGCCGATCAGCTTGGTCACCGAGGCACCGACGTTGCCCGCGCCGAACACCCCGAGCGCGAAGCCCTGGCGGTTGCGCGGGAACCAGGCGGAGTTCCACGCCGTACCGACCGTGAAGGAGTTGCCGGCGAAACCGACGAGGAAGGCGAGCAGCAGCAGCATCTCATAGCTGTGCACCAAGGTGACGAGGTAGGTCGGCACCGCCGTCAGCAGCAGCATCGCCGACATGACCTTGCGGCCACCGATCCGGTCGGCCAGGATGCCCGCCGGGAGGCGCCACATCGACCCGTTGAGGGTGGCGGCGGCCAGAATCCAGGAGAGTTGCACGTCGGTGAGCTTGAGCTCGGTGGAGATCGGCTTGCCCAGGATGCCGAACATCAGCCACACGGCGAACATCACCGTGAAGGCGAGCGTCGACATGGTCAGGACACGACCTGATCCCGTCGTTTCGGAACGTTCCATGTTATTCACGCCGAGCACAGTAACACGGACCCACCTAACCGATTGACAGGAGGGTGGGCGCCCAATACTTGACAGTTTCACGCCTGAGGGACAGGGTTGAACGTAAACCGGCTCAGCACAAATTGACCGGATTGAAAGGAGTCGCGATGACCGC
>Ga0116181_1001529_pt1 | contig 19805 bp, 13 predicted proteins | sample AD_UKC075_MetaG_FD_89752 | JGI IMG/M metagenome (GOLD analysis project Ga0116181, IMG submission 89752) | Active sludge microbial communities of municipal wastewater-treating anaerobic digesters from USA - AD_UKC075_MetaG | ecosystem: Engineered > Bioreactor > Anaerobic > Digestate | place: USA...
CCGAAGCAGCGAACGTCACCGTGAAGAACATCAAGAGGATCGGCCGCGGCTACCGCTCGCACGAGAACTACCGATGCCGCATCATGCTCTACAACGCCGCCCGGATGGCAGCGTGACCACCCCGCCCCATCACGCGGAAAGTCGAAGACCCGGATTGGCTGACTGTGAGAAGCATCTAGCGGAAGACGGCTCATCGTCTTACTCGCTTCTAGGCCGTGTCAGGAGGTCCGCCGCAGATGTCGTTCGATGTTGTCGATCACCGCGCATTCGCCCGGCAATGGGCAGTGCAGAACTCCAAGATCGGCTGGTTGCTCGGTGCGGGAGCCAGCGCCGCCGCCAGGGTGCCGACTGCCGACCACATCATGATGGACCTGCTGCTGAGGATGTACGCCGATGCACACCAGCTGGTCCGACAGAAACTGTCGCTTTCTGAAGCGAGGGACCGTGACCGCATCCGCGAGTACTACGACAACCGCAACGGCATGCCCGCCCTGTCGGATCCCTCGGCCTACAGCGTCGCCTTCCAACTAGCTCTCCCCGAAGCTGGCGCCAGGCGCCAGCACCTCCGCTCGCTGTTCGAGGGCCGATCGCCGTCGTATGGGCAACGGATCTTGGGTGCCTTTGTGGCCGCCGGACTCTCCGATCTTGTCATCACGACCAACTTCGACGACCTCATCGAGAAGGCTGTTGAGCAAGCCCAGGTCACACTTGGAGACCCCACCCGCAGCCGGCTGGGGGTTGCCGATCTGGGCAACTCTGGCCAGGCGAACTTGGCGCTCAGCAATAGTGACTTCCCGTTCCTCTTCAAACTCCATGGCGACTTCCGCGACCGCGAACTCAAGAACCTTGAATCGGAGCTGCAGACGCAGGATGCCAACATGCGCCAGGCCGTCTTGGACGCCAGCCGTCGCTTCGGCTTGGCAGTGATGGGCTACAGCGGCCGCGATGCCAGCGTCATGGGCATGCTCAGAGAGGCGGTAGCCACTGAGGGCGCCTTCCCAGCTGGCTTGTGGTGGATGGGTCGCCAACCGGAGACGGTGCTCGCTCCAGTCGAGGAACTCTTCGACGCCTGCGCGACGAGCGGCGTTTCGGCCTACTTCGTGAAGATGGAGACCTTCGATGAAACTCTGGGCGCTCTCGGGCGCCAGGCTGAGCTTCCCGACGGCCTCCGCGGCTACGTCGACGGCATACAGGCTAAACCGCGTGCGGTCGACGGCGGACTGCCCCAGCACGATCGGGGTTCGCTGCCAGCCCTCCGGATGAACGCACTACCGGTGTTGGAGACCCCAACACGAGCGCTCCGAGCAACGCTTACGAAGGTTCCGGATCGTAAGGAGATGGGCCAGGCTCTCCATGACGTCTTCTGGCGGGGCGCCGCGGTGTCCACAGGACGTCAGGTGCTGGCTTTGGGGAGCGCCGAAGTCCTCGGCAACGCGCTCGATATCGAGGGTTCAATCGAGCAATGCGACATCAACCCAGCCATCGAGGGCGCGCCCACCGTAGAGCGCGCGCTCATCTATGAAGCGCTGGCTCGCGGACTCGCCAGGGACCTCCCAGTCCAAGCGCGGATCCGCGACTCGGGTCACCGCCTCATTGTGACGACGGAGCGGAAGGATCGCCCTGACAGCGAGCACAAAGCGCGAGTGCGACGGCTTCTGCAAGAGGCGTACGGCGAGGAATTAACGGGCCAGTGTCCGAGCAAAATGGGGCGCGGAGCTGACGGGAAGTCCCGCCGGTTCGCCGAATCCGTTGAGCTGTCACTCGAGTGGCGGCTCGGGGTCCTGTGGCTGCTCTTCGTGCCCCGCACGTGGGTCTCCGCACTCCCTCCTGCGGGCCGGCGAAAGGGCCAAGGAGATCCAGCGTCGGCCTGGCGAAAGGAACGCTGGGTTAACCGTCGCAACGAGAAGTGGGCGGCGATCATCGACGCGTGGGCCAAGGCCATCGCGCCGCAAGACCAGACGGAAGTATCCGTGTTGCCAGCTGACCTCAGCGAGCGAGACCTGGTCGGAGGGCGCTTCGTGTTGAGTCGGACCACCGCATACAGCCGGGAGGCCAAGTGACTACCCAGGTGATCGGCAGCAGACTCCCCCCGCACCGGCTGCTAGACGAGCCGCTCTTGGCGTTTGGGAACGGCGGCAGCGACAAGCATCCACTGCGCGGCCTGCAAGCGCATGGTCCCTACAGCCGGAATTCGTTCGGTACGGCTGACATCCGATTTGCGGTCATCACAACCACGTCGCTCTACCCTCGGGCGCGCCGGTTCCTCGGCACGCTCGTGAGCCAGCATCGACCGACGGATCGGCCGAAGTACGTCCCGCCCTATCCGGGCTTCAAGAATGTGTACGGAGTTGATCTCACTCCCGCTGATGACACTGTCGTGCAGCTCGACCCGGACATCGCCAAAGCTCCGGATCCCCACTTCGCGATCGCCGCAGCGCTGGCACAGGCCGTTCGCCAGGTCACGACAACGCGATCGAGCTGGGAAGTCCTGATCGTGGCCCTGCCCGCAGCATGGCGGCGGTGGAAAGTCTCCAGCGATGGCGCCTTCGATCTCCACGACCAGCTGAAAGCGTTCGCCGCCCCTCTCGGCATCCCCACGCAGATCGTCTGGGAAGACAAGGCCATCAGCTTTAGGCACCCCTGCAGCCTCAGCTGGCGCCTGTCGATGGCCCTGTACGCCAAGGCAGGAGGCACACCGTGGCGCCTCCACCGCTCGACTGATGCCGACGTGGCCTATGTCGGCTTGTCGTACGCGATTCGGGGTGGCACGTCGGACGCCTTCGTCACGTGCTGCTCGCAGGTGTTTGACGCCGACGGCGGCGGCATGGACTTCGTGGCGTACGACGTTGGCCAGGGTGTCGACCTCGACAACCCTCACCTCACGCGCGATCAGATGCGGGCCGTCATGAGCCGAAGCGTTCGGCTCTACCAGGACCGCCACGCCGGCAACCTGCCGACCAGGGTCGTCGTTCACAAGACCACCCGCTTCCGCGACGACGAGGTAGACGGGGTCTTTGACGCTTGGGATGCCTGCGAGGAAGTGGAGTGCGTCCGAGTACAGGCGAGCACGCCATGGCGCGGAGTTCGCCTGGTCGTAGCGAAGCCAGGCCAAGGCCCGAGCCAACCGGCCAACTGGCCGGTCCAGCGCGGCACACTGCAGTTCCTGTCTGGTCGCGATGGCCTGCTTTACGTCAACGGCACGGCCATCGGACTCGCAGCCGGGAACAACAACTTCTACCAAGGCGCTAAGAGCATCCCCAGCCCGCTGCTCATCACCCGTGACGCAGGCTGGGGGCCGCTAGAGCGCACCGCCGATGACGTGCTCGCACTCACCAAGATGGACTGGAACAACGATGCGCTCTACGACCCGTTACCCGTAACGATCAAGTACTCCCAGACCCTCGCCCGAGTCATTGGGCACACGCGGGGGCTTCCCGACGCGGCCTATCCGTACCGGCTGTTCATGTAGGCCAGAGGGGACCAGAGCCTCAACGAGCGAGAGCTTCGGGGCCATCATCGCCGGGCCGTAATGACTTGCAGAGACGCTCGTCCTTGGGCGTCAACGATGGATCGGCCCCGGTCGTGGGCCTTGTACCCACCGGTAGCGGCAGGTGGGCGACGACCAACAGGATCAGGATGTCGTCGCTGTCCCTTTCCGCCGCGACAGACGGACTGTCTATGGCCAAGCGGAAAGCTGGGCGACTCCCCTGCGGTTCCGTGTCGGAACCAATAGAGCACGGGGCGCTCTGGCGGAGCGGGTAGCGGGCCAGGTAGGGATCGCCCACATAGCATTTGCTATGATGGAGTCGTGAACGGACTCACAGAGGTGGCGCAGCGCACCGATGAGGTGACGGCGCGAGCTCGCGCTGAACTGGTCAGTGCGGTCCGTCGGGCTGCCCGTGAGGGATTGACCCAGGCCCAGATCGGTCAGCTCATCGGGCGCAGCCAGCCGGAGGTGTCGCGCCTGCTGCACTTCCACGGAACGTCCCATGTGGCGCGCGTGCTGCGTGCCCATGCCGCCGAGGTCCGTCGGATCATTGCGGATGCGGGGGGACGTGAGGTCCGGGTGTTCGGCTCGGTCGCGACCGGGCGCGAACGGCCTGACTCCGACATCGACCTTCTGTTCACCCCGACTCGGCCGCTGAGCCTGATGGAACTCGGGCGGGTCGAGTCAGCCGCGGCAGAGGTGTTGGGAGTGTCGGTCGACCTGATCCCTGACACCGCGCTCCGCCCGGACCTGCGAGAGCGCGTGCTGGCCGAGGCCGTGCCGCTGTGAGCCGTTCGACCGAGGAACTGCTCCGCGAAGCACTCACCCACTTCGACCTGGCGATCGGGTACACCCACGCGGGGGCGCTCGACCAGATGACCATTGATGCGGTCTGCCTGCGGTTGGCGTCAGGAATCGAGGTTCTCGCACGACTCGAATCATCTGTTCGCGAGAGCCTGTTCGGTCAGGACTGGACCCTCATGTGGGGCATGCGCAACCGAATCGCTCACGGATACCTCCTCGTCGACCAAGGAACGGTCAGGGAGACCGTGGAACGCGACCTTCCCGAGATCGTTGGGACGCTACGCCGCGCTCTCGGCATCGATTGAGACGTGCGGAACTCCCCGATGCTGGAGTAGCAGGGGGTCGGCGAACGAGGGGGCCAGGTGGGGGGTCTTCCAGCGTTTGCGAAGGTGGGTCTCGAACCCCGGTGGGGTCCTGGGCCCACATGGGTGAGCGCAGCGAGCCCATGGGGAGTCCCCTTGGCTCCACCAACCAGCCAACCAAAGGTGACCGGGGGGCGGTCCGAGTGAAAGGTCCCCATCCGAAACCTCAGCGCTGGACAGACGCCGACGCCGCCGATTTGGCGTCACCTCCCCCTCCGTTGCTCGCGTTTTACCCTGTCGCCCGCCGTGGTGTGGTCGACTGCTCCGGGTAGAGGGGCTACGCGGTCAGAGGGCTGTGATGTCAGGCGATGAGGTCCGTGTTGTCGCGGAATCGCTGATCGAGGCGTCCCGCGCGGTCACAGCCGTGGTGGATGCCGTGCCCGGTCGGTACATCGAGGGCCTGGCCTCTGTTCACACCGGTCACCCAAGGTTGCAGACGGTACTGGGTGACTTCACTGCCCGTTGGCAGGAAGGTGTGGACGCGCTCGTCGGCGACTCCCTGGATATTGCCGCCAGCCTGAAGACCGCCGCTGAGAACTACATCGGAATGGACCTGGACGCGGCAGCTCTCTTCCTTTCCCTCGACAGCGGGCAGCAACCGTGAGCGCTGTCAGCGACCTGATGGCCAACCTCCCGGCCCGTTCGCTTGTCCTGGGCGATCCGGACGGACTGGACGAGTTGATTGGCAGCCTGTCTGCCTGGGCTGACGTGCTCACTTCCGCGGCCCGCGGTTTGGGACGGATCGAGACTGACTGGGACGGCCAGGCGGCAGCCGACTTCAAGGCTCGGTATGCCGTGCAGCCGGAGCACTGGAAGGCCGCCGCGCGAGCCTTCGATGACGCAACCGGAGCGCTCACGGCATACCGGTCGGTGTTGATCGACGCCCAATACCGCGCCGAGCGAGCCCGGCGACTGTTCCAGGCGGGCATTGCTGCCGCAGAAGCGACCGAAGCCTCAGCCGGACCTGGTTTCGCCGCAGTCCCGCCGTACCAGGGCAACGTCGGGCAGTCGTTCGACCCGACCGGCGCCGCAGACCGTGCGCGCGCCATCACGATGCTCCAAGACGCCCGAGCTGACCTGCGAGCGGCTGGTGACCGCGCCGCTGACGCGCTCGTGGCTGCACAAGCTGCCGCCCCGCAGGCACGGCACTGGTGGGATGCCGCCTCGGACTTCCAGCAACAGGTTCGGGCCTGGACCTATGTGCAGGAGATCGCAGCGACGCAGTGGACTTACAACAACGTAGTCGTACCGATCGTCAACGGACTGGCCAACTGGGGCTATGCGGCAGTGCATAACCCAGCTGCCCTTGGGGAGATGTTCGCCGGGGCCTTCATGATGGCATCGGGTATCGCTGGCGAAGGCACGGGCGCAGTGCTTGACGCGACCGGCGTAGGACTGCCCGTCGGAGTTCCGCTGAATATCGCCTCCGCTACCGCCATAACGGCTGGGGGCACCCTGATCGTGGGCGGCGCATCCACGATCACCCAGGCGGCTGCTGAGACCAACATGACCGTCCTCCAGATGGGACGCAGCCGTGCCGAACTGGAGCGGGACCCCGGCTTCGGGGGCACCCCTGTCCGCTCGGCAAACGCCGGCCCTGTCACCGAGCCCGGAGCGAGTCCCTACCAGGATGCGTTTGCCAAGCGCGTGGAGCCCTATGGCGGCCAAGGCGACAAAACCTCGGGCCTGCTCACATCCTCGGACGGGACGGCACGGGAGTTGCTTTCGGGGCGCCGCGACTTCGTTACGGAGATCACCAAGCCCCGTCCCGGACGCAACGGTGTGACGATCACTCACGTGGAGTCTCAGGTGGGTGCGATCATGAAACGCGAGAGCTTGGACAACGCCACTCTCTACATCAACCGCCTGCCGTGCTCGCAGAGCCGCGGATGCTCCACGCTGCTGCCGAACATGATCCCGAAAGGATCGACGCTGACCATCTTCGGCCCGAACAACTTCGTACGGGTCGTACACGGGATTGGAGAATGGTTGTGACTCAGTGGCTGGTGGAGGGCGGCGACGTGACGGCCACGCTGACTGTCGGCTCTCCCGACGAGGTGCTTTCAGTCGTCTCAGGCTGGCATGCCGCCCGACAAGGCCGCATTCCCTGGCTAGTCCAAGCGTCGACCACCAACGGCACGGGGGCGGCACTCGTGATCGGCGTGGGGGCAGCGCTCGTTCCCGTGTACTTCAACCTTGAAGGCGCCAATGCGCGATCCGTTGGACACCTCCCGCCAATTCCGGCTACTGAAGATCGGGTATGGCGATGGCCGGGGGGCGCAGTTCCTCCCGACGGCGACCCTGCTTGGGCGGATTTCGATGCATGGCTCGCTGAGGGCCGACGACTCGAAGCTGGGCGCGTAGAGGGCCCCACGTTCCGCTTCCACGGCGAGTGGGAACACTCGGACCCGAGCGAGCTCGTGCCCCACACCCTGGCGTTCGCGGCCATGACCGAGTTCCTTGCCACCGGCCAACGGCCCACCAACATCACCTGGGAAGACCTGTAGCAGCCAACGCGGAGTCATTGCTGGCCAGCACATCTCTACCGGACGACGTTTCCGCCTATCTAGATTCCTGCAGCGACGACGACCTCATCGAGGAAGTGTTGTTGCCGCTGTTCCGCCGGAAGCGAACCGGCGGGTGCTGGTCGACCATGCGTTCATCGTGGCTGGGGCTGAGATCACCAAGGCGGCCCGCAACTGGCTCGCCAACGTGCTTAACGCATCCAAGCGCAGCCAGATCATGTTCATGGACCGCGACGACATCTTGAACCTGTACGTCGTGACGAGTCTGCCGCTACCTGCCGGCGCCCTCCAGAAGCCGTCAATGAGTGCGTGGTGGGCATCCGATGAGGCTCCCTTCTGAGCTCAAACAGTCGGCCGAAGACCACTAACCAGCCATGGGAAGCGCGGGGTGATTTTCGCAGGATCACACCCTCGACGAGGGGCCGAAGGCGCAGGTCAGAGGGTTACGCGAACAGCCCACAAACGCTGGAAGACCCGGACATGCTTTACGTCCGGGTCTTCCAGCGTTTCGGTCAAGCCCGATAACCCCGGTCTAGTTGATCGAGCACATGGTCGACCAGCGCTCGCACCTGGACGGCATTCGGGAGGCCATCCTCGGTGGATGGTGCAGCCGTCGAGACAGCGCTCCCCTGGTCGGGCAGCAGCAGGCTGGTGATCACGCCGAAGACGGCACCCACCATGGCGGTGACCTCCGCTCGGTATGCCGGGTCGGTGACCTCGAGCGCGTCGAGCACCCGGGCGCCGGCGAAGGACCAGAGGCGCCATTGGGCCTCCCGGAACCAGGGCACAAGCGGCGGGTGCTCGCGGGCCAGTCGAGCCAGGTCACGCAGGGCGATGAACGCCCCGACGCGGACCTGGTGCGCGACCAGGTCCCGCATGACCGAAGGCAGCGTTTGCGGATCAGCCGGAGGCTGCCATGCCGCCAAGCCGGTGCCCGCTTCATGAAGGACGACGGCGGCGACGGCCTCTTCCTTGCACGAGAAGTAGTTGGAGAAGGTGCGCCGGGCCACGCCCACCGCATCAACGATGTCATCGACGGTCACGTCCGCGAACCCGCGCTCCTCCACCAGCTGGTATGCCGTGCGCGCCAGTTCCCGTTCGAGTGCGGCCCGCTTTCTCGCGCGTAGCCCCTGTGTCATGACCAGCACTATGTCATCGGTCGGAGGTCGGGGTGGCACTGCGGGTCGGCCCGCCGGGCCGCGCTAACCGCTGACCGTCGATGTCGATCGTGGGCAGCAGCCGGTCGAGCCAGCCTGGCAGCCACCAAGCCCGTTCGTCGGCCAGGTGGAGCAGGGCCGGGATCAGCGTCATCCGGATGAGGAAGGCGTCAATGAGGATCCCTGCGGACAACGCGAACCCGAACTGGCGGATCGTCGTGTCACTGCTGAGGACGAACCCGCCGAAGACCGAGACCATGATGATCGCGGCTGCGACGACGACCCGACCGGCGTGGTGGAATCCGGTACGCACCGCGGCCCGGGCAGGGACCCCGTGGGCGTGGTCCTCGCGGATCGAGGTGCCCAGGAAGACCTGGTAGTCGTTGGCCAATCCGTAAAGGATGCCGGTAGCCATGATCGGCAGGAACGAGAGGATGGGCCCGGGTCGGTCGACCCCGACGAGCCAGGTCCAGTCAGGGTTGCCGAAGGCCGTGACGATGAGTCCAGTCGTGGCGGCCATTGTGAGCAGGAATCCTGCTGTGGCCGCCAGCGGCACGAGCAGCGAGCGGAACACCAGCAGCAGCACGATGAGGGAGAGCGCGACGACAATCACGACGTAGGTCGGAATGGCCGCAGCGAGGGTTTCGGACAGGTCGATATTCATGGCCGTGAGTCCGGTGACCCCCAAGGTACCCAGGTCGGCAAGCTGGCTGGTGCGCAGCGCGGTGACGAGAGATTGAGTCGACTCCGCGGTCGGTCCTTGTCTCGGGGTGACCTGGAAGATGGCCAGATCGGCGTGGGGTGAGGTTCCCAGGAGGGCCACATCGACGACGTCGGTGACCCCGGCCAAGGATCGTTGGGCAGCGAGCAGCGCCGATTGGTCGAAGGACGTGCCCGAACTCTTCCCAGCTGTGACGATCAGTGGTGCGTTGTAGCCCTCCCCGAACCCGTCGGTGATGGCGTCATAGGTGATCCGTTGAGAGGAGCCTGCTGCCGCGACGGCCCCGGACGGCATACCCAGCTTGAGGCCCGTGGCGGGGATGGCGACCAACCCGAGCACCGAGGTCACCGCGAGGAGAGTGAGGATCGGCCGGCGGGTGATGAGCGACACCCACCTGTTCGCGATCGGATGGCCATGGGCCCGGTGACGGCGCAACCGCGCCCGTGGGCTGACGATGCGGTCTCCCACCAGGCCGAGCAGTGCCGGGAGTGCGGTGAGCGCGATGAGCACGGCCAGGGCCACGGTCGCTGCGGCGGTGATGGCCATCGTGGTGACGAAGGCGATGCCGAGGGTGAGCAGCCCGAGCAGGGCGATGATGACGGTGAGGCCGGCGAACAGGACTGCGCTGCCGGCGGTTCCGGTCGCCAGCCCGATGGCGTCGGCTGCGGACATGCCCTTGGTGGCGACCAGGCTTCGGTGCTTGTGGACGATGAACAGGGCGTAGTCGATGCCAACCGCGAGACCGATCATGAGCCCGAGAGCGGGCGTCGAGGTGGTCAACTCATAGTGGGCGGAGAAGGCGAAAGCTCCGCCGATGCCGATGAGCACTCCGGCCAGCGCGGTGAGGATGGGTAGGCCCGCCGCGACCAGCGAGCCGAGGGTGAGCAGGAGGACGACGACGGCGATGCCGAGGCCGATGGCCTCGTGGCCACCCAGTGGCGGCTCGACCGGTAATAGCGAGGAGGACGCGGACATATCGAGACCGGCGGGGGCACTGACCTCGTCGACGGCCTTGAGCACCTCCTGGGCTGCGCCGCTGGGCAGGTGGGCGATCTGGTCGGTCAGCTGGAGGCTGGCAACGGCGGTGCACCCGTCCTTCGACACCGAGACGGTTCGGTAGGACACGCCGTCGGAGGTCAAGGGTGTCCCCATCGGGTTGGTGCCGGTGAGGAGTGTGTCGAGGCCGGCGAGCGCTTGCGAGCGCGCCCGAGCGATTGCGTCATCCGCCTGGGCCCGGAGATCGCCCAGCCCTTCGGGGACGGTGGGCAGACTGCGGCCAGGCAGCACACCGAGCGCTGTGGCTCGCGCCTGGAGGACATGGATCTGCGCGAACAGTCCCGACGCGCCGTCGATCTGGTCTCTCGGTGGGGCGGTGCTGAGGGCGTGAGCCCGGTCTGCCAGGGCCTGCAACTCCTCGGCAACGCTGCCCTTCGCCGACGGGACCGGTGCCACGGTCGGTGCGGTCTCCCTGAGGTGGGCGAGTTGGTCGGAGAGCGCGGTGGCCAGCTGGGTGAGCTGGGGTGCGAGTTCGGCCGCCAACCGGGACTCCACTTGGGTGGTGACCCGCGCAGTGATCTCGGTGTGCTGCTCGGTCACCTTGGTGTCACGATCGACGACGTAGCCGGTGGCCTGCGCCGCCTGGAGTGCCGCGACGATGGCACGCGAACGCTCGGGAGTGTCCACCCGGCCGGCGTCGCCGGCAGTGAAGACGAGGCTGCCCTGAGTGCCCCGCCCCTGAGGTAGCTCAGCGGCGATCGTGTCCAGGGTCCGTTGGGAGGGGGTGTTGGTCAACGTCAACCCCGTCACCAAGGAGGTGGGCTGGCTGACCACGAGCGCGATGACGGCGCCGATGACGAGCAGCCAGCCGAACAGAACCCGCCACGCATGGTGATAGGCGTAGCGGCCGAGCCGGGAGAGCGAGAGTGACATGGGATCTCCGTGTGCCGAGGGTGGACCCGGTCACGGTAACCATATAATGCCCACTGAGCAAAATTACCCAATGAGCACCAATGTGCCCGCGGGGCGACCTTGGGGGTTGGCGCGGTCAGGTAGATCGGGTGGTTGAGCGGGCCGCCACGGGGCATGACTGCAGGTGAGGCTACGGCGAGTCACGCAACCCAGGCGTGGCCAGGCTCACCGGTGCGCAACCGCGCCTCCGGAGCACACCGCGCGACGAAAGGACCAGCCCATGTATGTCGGCACCGGAATCTTCCTGTTGGTGGTCGGAGCGATCCTGACCTGGGGCGTGAGCGACCGACTGTCCGGGGTCAACCTGCCCGTGATCGGCTACATCTGCATGGCGGGGGGCGCTCTGGCGATCCTCCTGTCACTCGTCACGAGCTCACGTCGGCGCGGCGGATACACCGCCACCCGCAGCACTCGAGTGGATCCCGTCTCGGGCAGCCGCGTGGACGAGGTCGACGTCGATCCGTCGTGACCGAGAGCAGTGACTGACACCGAAAGGGCGCTCACGGCATACCTGGTTTGTGGGGAATAACCAGGGTCAATCGGAGCCGTGACAAGCGAGCGGAGTCGTGTCAATCTCTTGCCAGGTCTCCCAGAGACCACCTCCACCACTACGGTCCCCCACATCGACGGTGGAGAAGGCGCGGAACCGGTGAGCCTCCGACTCGGCCTCCGGATTCCGTCGCGGAGTGGCTGTGTGTCAGGCGGCAATGCCCCGGACAACACAGCCACTCCCTATTTGTGCGGGTGTTCTTTGTGCGGGTGTTCTGAGGGAGCCGTCTGGGCCGCCTCGCGCCGCACCCGGGTTGCGATCCGGCTCAGGCCCACCTCCGAGATGCCGAGGAAGTCGGCAATGTCCTTCTGCTGCACATAGCGCAGCACCGGCGCATAGTCGATGAGGAAACTCCGGTAGCGCGCCTCCGCGGGCAGGCGCATCCGGTCGCGCTCGTAGCGCATCGCCTGCGCATAGACCAGGTATGCCGTGGACAGCGCCCGCGCCCACGCGAGGGTGTAGGTCGCGCGTCGCTGCATCTCGCCGATCGGCACCTCGACCAGCGCGCCGGGCGTGAGCGCCTTGATGTAATAGCGCTGGTGGGCCGCCTCGGTGTAGCCCCGATGCATCTCCACACCGGAGATATTCGAGGGCATGAGGGGCTGGCGAGGGTCCTCGATCGACGGCAGGTTGGCGAGGAACTCGCCCCGGCCGGCGAAGTTGACCGTCGTCATGGACCCGTCCCGGGCGATCACCCGCACGTGATAGACGCCCGAGGTGACCAGGAAGATGACCGCCCGGTCGGCGTTCTCGTCGACGACGACCTGACCCTGGCGCACAGGGAACGGCCGGATCATCGGCGCGACGGCGTGCCAGTCGGGCAGCGGCCCACCGGCATACCTCTCGAAGAGCTGACGCAACTGCTCGCGCGCTTCGCCTGGTGACATGCGACTGCTGCCTCCCCCCGCGTCCCGCTCCCCAGGCGGCCTCCCGATCCCTCTGCCACGCCAGCGTAGGACGGGGGCGGGTGCCGGGTGCGCCGGAATTTGCCCCCTTCGGGTGCAACGGCCTTGGTATGCCGTGGCGCCGGTGGTATCGCTGCAGGTCAGCGGCCCGTCGCCGGGTTTTAGGGCTCTGATGGGGGGCGAGGAGCGGGTGGTCCGTGAATTAATCACGATCAACTGCATTTTTCCGAGATGAACGTCCGGAGATAACTGCGATCAATCGGCACGGTGACAAGCCTGACGACCCGTGGCAACTTTAGGCCTGCAGCAGCGAACACGGGGGGGAAAACCGAGTCGCGCTGACATGTCAGACCTATCAGGGCGGCGTTGGGCTGCCCTGATATTGCCGTGTGCCCAGCTACTGCCCTGCCGAGCACACGGCGCCGATGCGGTCCCACGGGACCCTGGACGGGGAGTACGTCGATGAATAGCTGGCTGACGAAGGATTCGTCAGAGTGGACCACCCGAACGGCGCGGCGCTCGCATCAGCGCTGGCTCACCCGGGTGCGTCGCGGCGTCGGAGCAGCGCTCGCCATGGCCTTGGCCGTGCTGGGGCTGACCGTGGCGCCGTTTGCGCATGCCGCGGACACCGCGGCGACGATCGAGAAGACGATCATCAGCCCGAAGTCGACGTATGCCGTGGGTGAAACGGTCACCTATCGGCTCACTCTGCAATGCAGCAGCCTGACCGGGTCGTGTGGCATCGGGACCATCACCGACATCTTTGACAGCAACCTCACGGTGACCGACGCCAACGTCTTCCTCCCCACGTCCGGCACGGGCGGTTCGACGCCCCCGCCGCTGACGAAGTCGGTCAGCGGGCAAACGCTGACGATCACCGTGGGCAACGCGACCACAGGATGGGAGGACGGCAAGGGTTTCGACGTCCTGGTCACCGCCACGGTCAACAGCTATCCGTTCAACTCGACCCCGATCGGCACCATCCCCAACTCGGCGAAGGTCGACATCACGGCCGGCCAGGGCGCCACTGCTGACCCGGTCGTCATCAACGTCACCCCGCCGGCCAAGGACTGGGGCCTGTCGAAGTTCAAGGCCTCGCCGAGGACCAACCCGGCACCGGGTGAGTTGCTGACGTACGAGATCCACTGGACCCGTCCGACGAAGACGAGTGGGGTCGACATCACCAACGCCACGCTCACCGACGTGCTCGACCCGCGGTTCGAATATGTCAGCTCGGAGGTGCAGTACCCAGGCACGGGGACTCCCGTCACGACCTACGATGCCGCGACTCACACGCTGACGATCTCGGGCCTCAACATGCAGGCCAACACCCGGATGAACTGCGATGGCAGCGGCTGCTGGTCCTACACCATCGTGCTCGTCACGGTGCGAGTTCCTCCGAACGCCGTCGACAGCACCACCCCGGCCCCGGGCACGGTCTTCGCCAATACCGCCACCTCCAATGTCACCTATGCCTACGGCAGCACAGGGATCCTCAACGGGTCGACCAATGTGACCATTGACGCGCCCAACCCCGCCCTCTACAACATCAAGACGGGTCCCGCGAGCGTGCCGCCCGGTGGCTCACTCATGTGGCGGCTCTACAGCGCCAACAACGGCAACACGACGCTGAAGAACTTCCAGGCCGTCGACAGCCTCCCCGTGGACGCGGCCGGCAACCTCATGGTCGAAAACCTCCGGTTGGTCAGGACCTACGCCAACTACCAACCGCTGAGCCCCAACGTGGGCACGGTCTTGCTGGAGTGGAGCAGCGATGGTGTGACCTGGGGCTCGCCGACGACGATCGACGCGAGCCAGCCCACCCCGACGACGTTCGCTGCACCTGCCGGCGCGAAGTACATCCGGTTCTCCGTGGCGTCCTTGGCACCCGGCCAGAACTTCGAGATCTACGTCCAGGCCACCGTGCCCGCATCCACCTCGCTGGATGCGTCGTTGACCAACTGCGCCACCTACACCGCGACCGGTGCCACGACTGCTGGCCCGACGTGTGCGGTCACGACCGTCGACCCGCCGGCGGCCACCATCACCCCTGTCAAGGCACTGCGGTTGCCGATCGCCGGACAGAACTCGGTCCAGCCTGGCGACGTCTACAACTGGGTCCTCGGCTTCGGCATCAATTCGGCCATCCCAGTCAACACCATCACCATGTCTGACCTGTTGCCGCCGCAGTTCGAGCTGGTCGGCGTCACCTGCTTCACCTCGGCAGGCACCGGTGGCGGCATCTACAGCGCCGTCGTCAGGGGGGGTTGCCCCAAGTACGCGATCCCGGCATACACCGCTGTGCCTCAGGCCAATGGCGCCACCCTGATCACCTTCAAGGACATGACGATCCCGGACGTGGCCAGCCAAGGCAGCCTCGGCTACGGCATCACGCTGCAGGTCAGGGTGCGCCCGGGCACGGCGATCGCTCAGTACCGCAACGAGGTGCTGATCAACACCAACGACCAGGTCACCAAGTGTGACCCGCAGTTCAATTCCGGCAGCGACTTCACCCGACCCGACACGACCGACATCGACGGCGACGGCAACACGACCGAACCGGTGTGTGGCGACTTCTCAAACGTCAACGTGGTCGAAGCCGCTGCCGTCGGCCTGACCAAGTGGGACATCGGCACCAAGCCCAACGTCTTCGAGGCGACTGGCACGGCCACGCCTCCGGCCGGCTCCACCGACACGGCCTGCCCGGACTGGAACGGCTACACCCGCTACCCCTGTGTCGCGGTGACCGACCCGGGAAGCAACTTCAGCTACCGGCTGCGCATGCAGAACGACGGCAACGTCCCGCTGACCAACTACGTCATGTATGACATCCTCCCGGTCGTCGGTGATACGGGTGTCGGACAGCTGCTGAGCACTGGCCAGCGCGGCACCGAATGGTCGCCGGTCATGACGGGACCGCTGGTGTTCGAGCCGACGCTGTCGACGGCGACCAACACGACCTACAAGGTGGAGTACAACCTCACCTCCAACCCATGCCGGCCCGAGCTGAACACCACCCTGGCGACGGCCGACCAGCCGTGGCAGGCCTCGTGTAACGACGTGTGGTATTCCGCCGCCGACATCGCCGACTGGACCATGGTCAAGTCGTTCCGGGTCACCATGTACCAGCCCGCCGGTGGCACCAACCCGGTGTGGGCCCCCGGTGACACCACGGTGTTCACCGTGCCGATGAAGGCACCGCTTTCCGCGGGCACCTCGAGCCTCGACCCGCTGGACCTCTCGGTGGCCTGGAACTCCGCGGCGCAGCGCTCCTACCGGATCAACGCCGGTGGCACCACCCTGTGGATGACCCCGACCGAGCCGCGCAAGGTGGGCATCATCGTGCCCTTCACGCCGCCGACCGGTGTCTCCGTCGGTGACTACGTGTGGGAGGACGTCAACCACGACGGCAAGCAGGACGCGGGCGAGACGCCGATCGCCGACGTCGCTGTCACGCTCTACACCAAGAACGCCGACGGCACCCGGACCTGGGCGGCATCGACGACGACGAACCCTGACGGGTACTACTCGTTCGTCAACCTCACTCCGGACACCGACTACATCATCGAGTTCACCGCTCCGACCAACAAGACGTTCACGATCGTCAACGCGACCGGGGACACCTCCAACAGCCGCGACGGTGACCTCACTGACTCGGATGCGGTGCCTGCCGCCGACGGCAAGACCGGCACGGTCGAGTTCAACTCCGGTCCGGTGGGCAACAACGACCCGGGTGGTCCCACGATCGCCAACGCGGTGACGGACAACCCCGGTTTGGACGCGGGCTTCTGGACGCCGCCGCCGGCAGCGATGAACCTGCAGTTGGCCAAGACCGGCGGCACCTGGACCGGGCTGCTGAAGCCGGGCACTGAGGTGACGTGGACGTTGACCCCGAACAACGCCGGCACCACGGATGCCATCAAGGGGTGGTCGGTGACCGATCTGGTCCCGACCGGGATGGAGATTGTGTCGATGGGCGGGACGGGCTATTCGTCGTGTGACATCACGACGGACCCGACGAAGCCGGTCTGTGTGGCTGATGCTGGTTTGGCTGCTGGCGCGACCGGTAGCCCGATCACCGTCGTGACGAAGGTGTCGGCCGGCTGGACCGGTTCGGCGTTCACGAACGTCGCGTATGTCGACAAGGCTCCGACCGATGTCACCGAGACGGTGCCGCTGGTGATCCCGGCTCGGGACACGGATGTGACGAACCCGGTCACGACCACGGACAACGACGCGTCGGTCGGGATCCACGTCGTGTCGGTGGGTGACTACGTGTGGTGGGACACCAACCGCGACGGCGCCCAGAGCACCGGTGAAGCAGTCGTTGCTGGTGTGAAGGTGACCTTGTATGCCGCCGATGGCACCACCGTGGTCGCGACGACCACGACCGATGCGAACGGGTTCTACTCGTTCACCGGCCTGACCCCGTCCACGGCATACGTGATCGAGTTCGACAAGTCGAGCCAGCCTGGGGCGTCGTACACGACCCCGAATGCGGCTGGCGTGACCTCGAACTCGGCGACGGCTGACCTGACCGACTCGGATGCGGCCCCGGCGGACGCGACGACGAACCTGGCCAAGGTGTCGTTCACGTCGCAGGCCACCGGGTCGAACCTGGGGGATGCCACCAAGGCGGATAACCCGGGGATCGACGCTGGTCTGGTGATGTTCAACCTGACCTTGACCAAGGTGCTGACCACGGCGGGTCCGTTCACGCCGGGGATGACGGTGACCTACACGCTCACCCCCAGCAATGACGGTCCGTCCACGGCGTTGGCGGGGTGGTCGGTCACCGACCTGCTGCCGGCTGGGTTGACGTTGGTGTCGATGACTGGCACCGGGTATGACTGCACCACCACCCCGGGCACCTGTGTCGCTGCCGCGGCACTGCCCAAGGGCGCTGGTGCGCCGATCACGGTCACCGCGACCATCGACGCCGGCTTCATCGGCACGGCCAAGAACGTCGCCTATGTGTCGCCCTCGGCCAACGACGTGCCGGAGACCAACGCTGGTCGTGCCGACGGTGACCACCGAGACGGGCACGTCCACGACCGACAATGACGCGGAAGCGGCGTTGACGGTGGTGCCGGTCTCGATCGGTGACTACGTCTGGTACGACCGCAACCGCGACGGCCAGCAGGGCGACCCCACGGTCGAGCCGGTGGTCGAGGACGGCATGGTCGTCAATCTCCTGCACGCCGACGGCACCCCGGTGCTCGATGGGGCCGGTATGCCGGTGACGACCACGACCGTGGGTGGCTACTACGCCTTCACCGGGTTGGCGCCGCACACGGCATACGTCGTGGAGTTCGTGAAGCCGGCGAACACGGTCTTCACCACTGCCCTCACCGGGGATGTGGCGACCGACTCCAACGCCGACGTGGTCACCGGCCGCGCGCCTGTCACCACCAAGGACACCGGGTCGAACCTGTCCGCGCCTGGTCAGGCCGACGACCCGACGATCGATGCTGGTCTGGTCGAGCTCGTCTCGATTGGTGACTATGTGTGGTGGGACGTCAATCGTGATGGTGTGCAGGGTGCTGGCGAGTTGCCGGTGTCTGGTGTGGTGGTGAATCTGTTGAACCCGGATGGCAGTGCTGCGGTGTTGCCGGGTGGGGCGCCGGTCACGGCCACGACGGACGCGAATGGGTTCTATGCGTTCACGAACCTGCTGGCTGGGGTGACGTATCAGGTGCAGTTCGTGAAGCCGGCGAACACCATCTTCACGACCCAGGATGGTGCTGGCGTGTCCAGTAATGACCCGGCCGCTGATGGGACCGACTCGGACGCCAACGAGGCGACCGGCCTGGTGACGGTGGTTGCACCGGCCACCGGGACCAACAGCGCGACGGCGCCGGATAACCCGTCGATCGACGCCGGTCTGGTCAAGTTGGTCAGCGTGGGTGATTACGTGTGGTGGGACACCAACCTGGATGGTGTGCAGGGTGACCCCGCTATCGAGAAGCCGGTCGCTGGTGTCACCGTACGCCTGCTGGATGCGGCCGGGAACCCGGCTGTCCTGCCTGGTGGTGCCCCGGTGACGACGGTGACGGACGCGAATGGGTATTACGCGTTCACCAACTTGGTCGGTGGCGTGGACTACATCATCGAGTTCGTGAAGCCGGCCGAGTCGATCTTCACGGTCGCCAACGCCACGGGTGACACGTCCAACTCGGCGACCGCGGATGTCACCGATTCGGATGCGGATCAGGTCACGGGTCGGGTGGCGTTCACCGCTGCCACCACCGGGGCCAACCTCGCCGAAGCCGGGAAGGCGGACAACCCGGGGATCGATGCTGGTCTGGTCGAGCTCGTGTCGGTGGGTGACTACGTGTGGTGGGACATCAACCGTAATGGTGTGCAGGATGCTGGGGAGAGCCCGGTGGATGGGTTGACCGTGCACCTGCTCAACCCGGATGGCACTGCTGCGGTGTTGCCTGGTGGTGCGCCGGTGACGGCGGTCACGGACGCGAATGGGTACTACTCGTTCGTCAACTTGATCGCGGGTGTGGACTATGTCATCCAGTTCGACAAGTCGAGCCGTCCGGGTGCGTCGTACACCACCAGCAACGCGGGTGGCGACACGAGCAACTCGGCCACGACGGACCTGACCGACTCGGATGCCATTCCGGTGTCCGGGAAGCCTGACCTGGCTTCGGTCGCGTTCACAGCCCCGTTGACCGGGAACAACTCCGGTGCACCGGGCAAGGCCGACAACCCGGGGATCGATGCAGGGTTGGTGAAGTTCAACCTGGTGTTGACCAAGACCCTGGACACCCCTGGCCCGTACCACCGGCGCCAGACCGTCACCTACACGTTGACCCCGTTCAACGAAGGCCCGGTCACAGCCTTGGCTGGTTGGTCGGTCACCGACCTGATCCCCACCGGGATGACCCTCGTCTCGATGACCGGTACCGGCTATGAGTGCACCCTGTCCACCGCCACCTGCGTCGCGACCGCGCCGCTACCGGCCGGGCCAGGAGCACCCATCACCGTCACCGCCACCATTGACGACACCTTCACCGGCACCGCCCGGAACGTCGCCTACGTGGCACCCGCCCCAACCGATGTCCCCGAGACCAACCCCCTCGTGGTCCCCTCCAAGGACCAAGACATCACCAACCCCAACACCCCGACCGACAACGACGCCACCGCGCCCCTGACGGTCAACCCCAAACCGGCTCCGGAACCCACCCCCACACCCGGGCCCCCCCCCCCCCCCCCCCCCCCCGGCCCCCCCCCCCCCCCCCCCCCGGCCCGCAGCCCCCCCCCCACCCCCCCACACCACCCCCACACCCCCCCCCCCCCCCCGCAACAACACCC
>Ga0116181_1001531_pt1 | contig 19795 bp, 18 predicted proteins | sample AD_UKC075_MetaG_FD_89752 | JGI IMG/M metagenome (GOLD analysis project Ga0116181, IMG submission 89752) | Active sludge microbial communities of municipal wastewater-treating anaerobic digesters from USA - AD_UKC075_MetaG | ecosystem: Engineered > Bioreactor > Anaerobic > Digestate | place: USA...
CTACCCGATCGCGCTGGTGGTCATCAACTCCTTCAAGGCGAAGATCTTCATCTCGACCGAGCCGTTCTCGCTGCCGAACGCCGACACCTTCGTCGGCTTCGACAACTACCTGCTCGGCATCCAGAAGACCGGACTCGTCGAGGCCTTCGGGTGGTCGCTGGTGATCACGCTGGGATCGGCGTTCTGGATCCTGCTCTGCACGTCGATGACGGCGTGGTGGATCGTCCGGGTGGACAACAAGTACGCGAAGTTCCTGTACCTGATCTTCCTGTTCAACCTGGTCGTGCCGTTCCAGATGGTGATGTTCACGCTGTCCTGGTTCGCGGACTACCTCGGCCTCAGCAACCCGATCGGCATCTGGGTCGTCTACCTGGGCTTCGGTGCCGGGTTGGCGGTGTTCATCTTCACCGGCTTCGTCAAGGGCATCCCCCGGGAGCTGGAGGAGGCCGCCCTGATCGACGGCTGCGGCACCGTCCGGATGTACTTCCAGGTCGTGCTTCCCATCCTCAAGCCGGCCATGGTCACCGTCGCTATCCTCGAGATCATGTGGCTGTGGAACGACTATCTGCTCCCCTCGCTGGTGCTCGACCTCAGGAACTACAAGACGATCCCCATCGCCGTGCAGTACCTGCGCGGCGGCTACGGTTCCGTCGACATGGGCGCGATGATGGGCGTGCTGGTGCTCGCGATGATCCCGGTGATCGTCTTCTACCTGGCAAGCCAGAAGCACATCATCCGCGGCATCGTCGCGGGCGCGGTCAAGGGCTGACGCCGATGCGACGCCGCGGCCACATCGGCGAGGGGTGATCGATGTCGAGCATCACGATCACCGAGCTCGCCGAGCGCTGCGGCGTCGCCGTCAGCACGGTCTCGCGGGCCATGAACGAGCGCACGGGGATCAGCCCCCGGACGAGGGAGCGGATCCTCCAGGTCGCCCGCGAGACCGGCTACGTCCCTAACGCGGCCGCGAAGAACCTGAAGATCTCGTCGACCCGCACCGTCGCCGTCGTCTTCCAGGGCTGGACCTCGGAGCTGTCGAACCACATCCTCGGCGTGGTCCGCGACCAGCTCGCGGACGCCGGGCTCGACCTGCACCCCGTCCACGTGAGCGACCAGGACGCCAACACCGCCACGATCATCCGGCTGACGACCGAGCGTCGCCTCGCGGGGCTGGTGTTCCTGGGGCGTTTCGGCAACAAGCTCGTCCCGGACGACCCCTCGCTCGCCGACTACCTGGCCGGGGTCGGCATCCCGGTGGTGTTCTGCACGGCCATGGGCCTGCTCGACGGCGCACCGTCGGTGTCTGTGGACGACAAGTCCGGCGCGGCCGAGCTCACCCGCCACCTGCTGGCCCTCGGCCACCGCCGCATCGCCTTCGGCCCGGCCAGCGCGGGATTCTCCCTGGAGTCGGACCATGCCTGGGCGCTGCGCTATCAGGGCTACCGCGACGCGCTCGCCCACGCGGGCATCGCGCCGGAGGACGGCTGGCTCATCCCCAGCGCCGATCCCGAGGACATCTACACGATGGAGAACGGCTACGCGTCGGTGCACGCGTGGTTGGCGGGTGGCGAGGTGCCGCACGGCGTCACGGCCATCGTGACGACGTGCGACGCGGCCGCCCTCGGGGCGCTGCGCGCCGCGCACGACCGCGGGCTGACCGTCCCCGGCGACGTCTCCGTCACGGGCTTCGACGGCCTCGACTTCGGGCGCTACTGCGTCCCCTCCGTCACCACGGTGGTCCAGCCGACCGAGGAGATCGCGCGCGAGACGTCGCGCTACCTCGTCCGGGCCATCACCGAGGGCCGGCAGGAGTTCAGCCCGCTGTCCATCCGCGGCGAGCTGCTCGTCGGCGAGTCGACGGCGGCCGTTCCCGCTCCGCCGGATGCGAACAGGCGCGCCCGCACCCGGCCGGGTGGGCTACCTTGATCCGGTGGCTGAGCTTGGGCGTTGGACGACGGGAATGCGGACCGGACTGGGGGCGGACCCCGCGCACGGGGCCGTGGTGCCGCCCATCTATCTCAGCACCAACTACACCTTCGAGGGGCCGACGTCGCCGCGCCAGTACGACTACTCGCGCTCCGGCAACCCCACCCGCGACCAGCTGAACGACGCCCTCGCCACGCTCGAGGGCGGGGTCGGCGCCACGGCGCTCGCGACGGGCCTGGCCGCGTTCACCCTCGTCGTCGAGGCCCTGGTTCCCGTCGGCGGCCGCGTGCTCGCCCAGCACGACTGTTACGGCGGCACGTGGCGGCTGCTGACCTTCCTCGCCGAGCAGGGCCGTTTCGTCGTCGACTTCGTGGACGTCAACGACGCCGACGCCCTCGCCGCGGCGATCGGCCGCCGTCCGGACCTGGTTCTGATCGAGACGCCGTCGAACCCGCTGCTGCGGATCACCGACATCCGGGCGACGGCGGACGCGGCGCACGCCGTCGGCGCGCTGGTGGCCGTCGACAACACCTTCCTCTCCCCCTTGCTGCAGCGCCCGCTCGAGCTCGGCGCGGACCTCGTTCTCCACTCGACGACCAAGTTCCTGAACGGGCACTCCGACGTCGTCGGCGGCGCGGTCGTCGTCGCAGACCCGGAGCTCCACGAGCGACTGCGGCTGTGGGCCAACGCGCTGGGCCTCACCGGCAGCCCATTCGACGCCTATCTAACCTTGCGCGGCCTCCGCACCCTCGACGCGCGGCTGCGCGTGCACGCGGAGAACACCGCGGCGCTCGTGCCCGTGCTGCGGGGCCACCCCGCCGTCGCGCGGGTCCACTTCCCCGGCCTCGCGGACCACCCTGGCCACGACGTCGCCGCCCGGCAGCAGCTGGGCATGGGATCGCTCGTGTCGTTCGAGCTGGCCGGCGGCGCCCCCGCCGTCGACGCCTTCCTCGACGGGTTACAGGTCTTCCACCTCGCCGAGTCCCTCGGCGGCATCGAGTCGCTGGTCTGCGTGCCTGCGACGATGACCCACGCGGGCATGACGCCCGAGGCCCGCGACGACGCGGGGATCACCGACGCGCTGATCCGGATGAGCGTGGGCGTGGAGGCGGCCGACGACCTGGTCGCCGTCGTGGCCGAGGCGCTCGACCGCGCCGCCACCGCTTCTTGAGCCCGTCACGCCCGACGCACCGCGTCCACGCCAAGAGGGCACTCGGCCCACGGCCTTGACCCGGCTAGGCTTGGCGCGTGCCCAGATTCCTCGCCGCGAAGCCCGACGCCGACCTCATCCGGCTGCCGTGGGCAGCGCCGCTCGACCAGTGGCCGACGCAGTACCTCGTCGCGCTCCCCCGGGGCATCTCCCGGCACGTCGTGCGGTTCCTGCAGGTCGGCGACGAGATCCTCGCCGCGAAGGAGATCCTCGAGGAGGTCGCGGTCCAGGAGTACCGGTTGCTGACGGAGCTGAAGCACCTCGGCATCCCGTCGGTCGAGCCGGTCGGCGTCGTGCTCGGCCGCGTCGACATCAACGGCGACCCGCTCGACCCCGTCCTCCTCACCAAGCACCTGCCGTTCTCCCTGCCGTACCGCTCGCTGTTCTACCCGGGCGTGAAGCACGAGACCGTGGGGCGCCTGCTCGACGCGATGGTCGTGCTGTTCGTCCGGCTGCACCTGAGCGGCTTCTACTGGGGCGACGTGTCGCTCTCGAACATCCTGTTCCGGCGCGACGCCGGCGAGTTCGCCGCGTACCTCGTCGACGCCGAGACGGGAGAGATCCACGACCAGCTGACCGACGGCCAGCGCACGCACGACCTCCAGATCGCCCGCACCAACCTCTTCGGAGAGTTCCTCGACCTCGAGGCTGGCGGCATCCTTGACCCGTCGCTCGACCCGCAGTGGCTCGTCGGCACCATCGAGGAGCGCTACCACCAGCTGTGGGCGGAGCTGACCAGCGTCGAGGAGTTCGACGAGTCCGAGCTGTACCGCCTCGAGGGGCGCGTGCGACGGCTGAACGCCCTGGGCTTCGACGTCGCGGAGATCGACGTCGACGCCTCACCCGACGGCCGCACCATCCGGATGCGCCCGAAGGTCGTCGACGCCGGCCACCACACCCGCCGCCTGATGCGGCTGACCGGCCTCGACGCCGAGGAGCACCAGGCCCGGCGCATGCTGAACGACATGGACACGTTCCGCGCGAAGGTGGCGCCCACCGTGCCGGAGTCGGTGGCGGCCCACCAGTGGCTGGTCGAGGTGTTCGAGCCCGCCGTCGGCCGCATCCCCGCGCACCTGCAGGGCAAGCGCGATGCCGCCCAGTTCTTCCACGAGGTCCTCGACCACCGCTGGTACACGTCGCAGCGCGAGAACCGCGAGGTCCCGACGGAGGAGGCGGCGGCCACCTACATCGAGGAGATCCTGACGACGCTTCCCGACGAGCTGCTGGGCGACCTGGCCACCGTCGGGGGCGAGCTGCGGGACAAGTACGACCCGTCGAAGGGCTTCGTCGACGAGGACGACGACGAGGAGCCGTACGACCCCTGGGAGGACGGCGCCAACGACCCCGACGTCGAGCTCAGGGACACCTTCGACATCTTCGCGCTCCGGGCCAAGGCGGCCGCGAACGAGAAGAAGGCCTAGCGGCCGGTGTGGAACAGCCTGACGAGCTCGGCCAGGCCCGGGTAGCCCTGGCGCTGCTCCTGCTCCGCCTCCTGTAACTCCTCGTCGTCCGGGTCGGGGCCGTGCTGGGCGGCGCGCTCGACGGCGACGCGGATCGAGCGGTCCATGTCCGCCCTGCTCGCCGCCGACAGCACCCACCCCAGCGGCGCCTGCACGCCGGGGGCGCTGTCCTGCGCGACGACGAAGACCCTTGCCGGCAGCGGGTCGCGGCCGACGGAGAGCTCCCCCGCCCGCTGTAGCCACGCCGTCGGCGACTGCTGGCTTCCCCTGGCGTTCCGCAGGCCGAGCGGCGGGACGAGCAGCTCGGGGAGCGTGCCCGGCGGGGGCGGCGCGAGGTCTGAGCCGCGGCCGTTGTCGAGGTAGACGACGATCGGGAGGACGGGGATGCCGTCGTCCGGGGCGACGGCGAGGAGGCGCGGGGCGAGATCGATCAGGGAGCCGAGGCCGCTGCCCTCGGCGTAGCCGCCGTCGATCAGCTGCGTGGCGGCGGCCTCCCGGCAGGGACCGACGACGCCCGACGGCGTCACGTACGGGAACCGCGCCGAGGCCATGGCCGCACTGGAGAGCCGGATGCCGGGAAGGCACCTGTCACCGTCGCCCAGCGGTCGGGCGGAGTCGGCGAGGTAGTCGCGCAGGTCGCGGCTGTTGGCCAGCGGCGCGGTGCTCTCCCCGCACCGCTCAAGCCGAGGGCGGTCGAGCCGGAGGTGGGTGGCGAGCACGCGGCAGCCCGTGTTGGCGTCGGTGGCGTTGAGCACGAGCGGCGCCCTCAGCCCGCCGCTCGCGGGCGCGTAGAAGTCGGCGGCAAGCCCCGGGAGACTTGTCTCCCACGCCGTCTCCATGAGCCCGGCCCGGTCCAGCCACGCGCCGTCGACAAGCCCGGGAACGCCCGTCACGGAGTAGGCGAGGTCGCGGACCAACAGGCCGTCGACGGCCTGCCCGAGGGCCGCGGCGCCTCCGAGGTCCCACACGGCGTCGCTCCCCTCGCCGACCGGCGTGGCGCGCAGGACGGCGAGGCCCACCGACCCGCCGCTGACCCCCGACGCGAGGGCCACAGCGTCGACGGCGCACGTTCCGCGGAGCTGGGACATGACCGCGGCGGTCCAGTAGGCGGCGCGGATGCCGCCGCCCTCGGCGGCCACGAACACCATCGGACGCGCCCAACGCGGGCTCCTCGCGGTGCCCACGTTGACGCGGCAGTCGCCGACGTCGACCCGCGCGAGCCACTGCTCCACCGCCGTCTGCGGGCTGTCGCCCGGGCTTGCCGTCGCCGCGAGGGGCCGGACGCCATGGACCGCCGTGTCGCCGCCCTGCAGGGTGGCCGCGAGCAGCACGACGACGAGCAGCCCGACCACGGGAACGTCGCGGAGCCGCAGCGCCTTCGTCCAGAACAACTCCGGCGGCGCGAACGACACGTGGACGGCGACCGTGGTGCCCACGAGCAGCATCAGGAGCCCCAGCGAGATCATGACGACCCCGAGCACGCCGAAGAGGTCCGCCGCCTGACGCGGACCCGCGCCGATCAGGACGAGGAGGCCCGCGCTGGTCGCGATTCCGGCCCAGGCTCCGCCGCGGACCGCGCGCCTGGAGGTGCCACCCAGCGCCGCCGGGCTCAGGTCGCGCATGCCCCAGCCTGCGCCGGGCCTCAGGAGCGAACGGACGCCCGGCCAGTGGCCGCACACCGATGTCAGCGCGGGGATGCCGACCCACCAGGTGGCCACCGCAACCCCGGGGCCGAGGAGGACGGCCGCCCACGCCGCCACGGTTCGCGCGCCGCCCTCCGGGACGGCAGCGAGGACGACGAAGGAGCGCAGCAGTCCCAGCGAGGCGGCGACGACCCCGGCAAGCACCAGGGCGTCGCCGACGAGCCAGGCCAGGCGGACCGGAGCCTTCGGCCCGACGAGCTCGGGCGGGGTCAGCGTCCCGCGCCGGCGCAGCAACCACGACGCGCCGGCCACCGCCAGAGGGATGCCCACGAAGAGCCCGAAGATGCCCCAGCGGACGACGCCGCCCAGCAGCGCGGAGAGCCCGGCGAGCACACCGGCGACGATCGGCCCGAACAGCCACTGCCACAGCGGGGCGACGGGGCGTTGCTCGCCGCGCCGCGCCATCGCGCGACGACGGTACAGGTCGTCGGTCTCGAGCCGGTTCAACAAGAAGACGCCCACCGTCACCGCGCCGAGGGCGACGACCGCGACGAACCCATCGCGCGGCCCGGTCCGGCCGCCGGCCACGTCGAGCCAGGCGCGCTGGACGTCGGGGAGCTGGTCGAAGATGCCGGGGCCGGAGACCAGCGCCAGGAGGGTGACGGGCAGGACCGCGAGCAGCGAGAACCGGTGGACGGCGACGGCGCGCAGCAGGTCCCTTCCCACCTTGCGGCCGCGCGCGGTGCCCAGCGCGCCGTAGAGGAGCGAGGCGCCCACTCCGGCGAGGCACAGCCACTTCACGGCCGTCGCCGCCATGGCCGGGAGGGCGAGCGGGAGGCCGCCGACCACGACGCCGAGGAGCAGCAGGTTCTCGACGATGTCCGCGCCTGCCGCGACGACGGCCAGCCGGGGCCGCGGCGTGGTCAGCAGGCCCAGCGGCGCCCCCGCGGGGATCACGCCGCGCCGTCGCGCCTCGGAGAGGGCGCCGTGGAGGAGGTAGCCGTAGGTGACGGCCAGCGCGCAGTCGACGAGCACGTAGGCGAGAACGAATCCGTTCGCAGCGCCGTTCAGCTGGCCGAGGAGCGCGAAGACCCGCGCGCTCGGCGCCGTGTTGGCGGCCGTGAAGCTCGCCGAATACCCGCCCGCCGGGACGCTGCCGATCAGCCGGTCGAGCTCGTTCAGGGCGGTGTAGCAGGCGACGACGATCGTCACCAGCGCCAACGGCAGGCTGGGGAGGCCCGGCGTCGCTTTCCTCAGCGTGTCGAGCGTCGGCACGGACGCACCGTCGTCGGCGAACATGACCCATCATGACATTCGTCACGGCCAGGCCACTACACGCTCGTCTCCTCGCTGGTCGGCCGCCGCGAGCAGCACACCCTCGAGGCTGCCGGGGTTACCGTGAACGTCAGAGTCAACATACTGACTCTGACGCTCACGATAGTCGCGTGGGCGTTGCGAACTGAACGTTTGCCGCCACGCTGATGCTCAGTGTGCCTTCGCCGCCACTAGCTACCAGCCGGTCAGCAGCCGTCCGGGCCGCAGGCCTCGCCCGCGTCGCCGACGTCGATCAGTTGAGGCTTCTGCTCCCCGAGCACCGTCTCCAACACCTGGGTGAACACCTCGGAGGGCTGCGCACCCGAAACCCCGTATTTGTTCTCGACGACGAAGAACGGCACCCCGCGCACGCCGATGGCCGCTGCCTCGCGGATGTCGGCGTCGACGGCGGCGTCCAGCTCCGCGGAGTCCAGGGCGGCGCGGGAGTCGTCCTCGGCCAGGCCCGCGGCGGCGCCCAGCCGGACGAGCGTGTCGCCGTCGCCGATGTCCTCGCCCTTCACGAAGTGCGCGGAGAACAGCGCCTCCTCGAGGGCGTCGGCGCGCCTACCGCCATCGGCGTCCGCGCGCTTGGCCGCCTGCAGGAGCCGATGCGCGCGCCGCGAGTTGGCGACGACGAGCGCGCCGAAGTCGTAGTCGAGGCCCTCACCGCGCGCCTGCTCCGCGACGTGCCCGATCATCTGCTCGACCGACGCGCGCGGCATCCCCTTCGACGAGACGAGGTAGTCGACCTCACTGCCGTCGTAGTGCTCGGGAAGCGTCGGGTCGAGCTGGTAGCTGCGCCAGGTCACGCGGACCTGATCGCGCTGCGGGAACGCCGCGAGCGCCCGCTCGAACCGCCGCTTGCCGATGAAACACCACGGGCAGGCGATGTCGGACCAGATCTGGATGTCGATGCTCATGCCCCGATTCAACCACCCGATAGGGTGCTCTGCGTGTTGACCGCCGGCGCCGTGATCCTGGACGTCTACCGTCGGCAGCGCCTGCGGACCGTCCTCGCGACGCTCGGCATGGTCGGGCACCAGACCTGCGAGGCGCTCGTGCCGGTCGCGTTCGGGCTCGTCATCGACCGCGCCGTGCGCACGGGCGACGGCGGCGCGATGTGGCTGTCCTCCGTCGGCATCCTGCTGCTGTTCACCGCGCTCACGTTCAGCGCGCGCGGCGGGCACTGGATGGCGACCAAGGCGATCCTCGAGGAGTCTCACCGGAGGGCGACGCGCCGGGGCACGGGCCGACGAGCGGGCACCCGGCCCTGGAGTTCGACGGCGTTCGCGCCGAGGGCATCGCCGGGCTGTCGCTCGCGCTCACGGACGGCGAGGTCGTCGGCGTCGTTCCCTCCAGCGCGGTGGCGGCCGGCTCGCTGACGGCGCTGATCGACGGCACGGCGCCCGCCGAGGCGGGGACGGTGCGCGTCGCGGGCCGCCTGCTGGTCGAGCCGCACGCGGTTCACCTGTTCGGCGGCACGCTCCGCGAGGCGCTGGTGGTCGACGACGGGGTCGACGACGCGCCCATCCTCGTGCTCCGCGACCCCACCACCGCCGTCGACGCCGTGACCGAGGCGCGCATGGCCGAGGGCATCCGTCGGTACCGCGGCCGGCCAGGGCGCCTCACCGTCGTCATGACCACCAGCCCTCCGCTGCTCGCCAGCTGCGACCGCGTCGTCTTCCTCGGCCCCGACGGCTGCCTCGTCTCCACGCACGCGGGCCTCGTCGCCGACCCCGCCTACGCCGAGCTGGTGCTCCGATGAGCCGCCGGATCCTCCCCACCGCGACCGCGCGCCGCTCCGCCGCGGTGCTCTGGAGCGCCATCGCGGCGCGCCGCGCGCTGCTGGCCCTCACCGTCGTCCTCAACGTGGCCGCGAGCACCGCGGCCGTGGCCGCCCCGCTGCTGCTCGGCCGGGTCGTCGACGCCGTCACCGCGGGCGGGCCCGGCGCGCGGGGCGCGGTGCTCGGACTGACGGCCTGGCTCGTCGCCGCCGCGCTGGCCGCCGGGATCCTCCTGGGCTTCGCGCGCCGGTTCACCGAGCAGCTCGGCGTCACCGTCGCAGCCGGGCTGCGCGAGGACGTGCTCGAGCATGCGCTCCAACTCGACCCGCACGTCCTCGAGGCCGCGGGCAGCGGCGACGTCACGTCGCGCGTGACCGAGGACGTCGAGCAGATCAACGTGTCCGTTGCGCTGATGGCGCGCGTGGCCATGGCGCTGGTCACCGTGGTGGTGACGGCGGTCGGGCTGCTGACCCTGGACTGGCGCCTCGCCCTCGCCTTCGCCGCCGTCTTCCCCGTCCACTGGATCGGCATCCGGTTCGTCCTCCCGGTGCTCACCCCGCGGTTCGCCGCCGAGCGCCGGTCCGCCGCCGCGCGCACCCAGGAGATCCTCACCACGCTCGACGGGGCCGCCACCATCCGCGCCTACGGCATGGCGCCGCGCCGCCTCCGCATCGTCGAGGCGGCCTCGCTGGACACCAACCTCAAGCGGCTGACGGCGCTGCGCGCGAGCCTGACGTTCGACAACCTCATGAACTACGCGGAGGCCGTCGGCTTCACGGCCATCCTGACCACCGGCTTCTTCCTCGTCCGCGCGGACATCGTCACCGTCGGCGCCGTCACCGCCGCGGCGCTCCTGTTCCACCGGTTGTTCGGCCCTCTGGGCGTGCTGTTCATGAGCTTCGCCAACGTCCTGCGCGCGGCCGCCGCGCTCACCCGCCTGGTCGGGGTCGCGGACCTGCCGCTGCCCACACCGTCGGACCGGCCCTTCCAGCCGCCCGTCGGCGTCGCCGTCGAGGGTGTGAGCCACCGCTACCCCGACGGGCCGACGGTGCTGCACGATGTCTCCGTCCGGGTCCCGGCAGGGGGCAGCCTCGCCGTCGTCGGCGAGAGCGGCGCGGGCAAGACGACGCTGGCCGCGCTGATCGGCGGCGTGTTCCCGGCGTCCGACGGTGCCATCGCGCTGGGCGACGACGCCGTCGACGGCCTGGACCCGCACGCCGTGCGGCGGCGCGTGGCCGTGGTGACGCAGGAGGTGCACACCTTCGCGGGCACCCTCGCCGACGACCTGCGCCTGGCTAGGCCAGACGCCACCGACGACGACCTAGAGGACGCGTTGCGCACGGTCGGCGCCCTCGACTGGGTCGTGGCCCTGCCCGGGGGGCTGGGCACGAGGGTCGGCACCGGCGGGTACCCGCTCACCGTGGACCAGGCGCAGCAGCTCGCGCTGGCCCGGATCATGCTGGTTGCGCCTCCCGTCGTCGTGCTCGACGAGGCGACGGCGGAGGCGGGCAGCGCGGGTGCCCGCGCCCTGGAACGCTCCGCGGACGCCGTGACGGCGGGCCGGACCGCCGTCGTCGTGGCCCACCGCCTTACCCAGGCCCGGGGCTGCGACGCGATCGCGGTCATGTCGGGAGGTCGGATCGTCGAGCTGGGCACGCACGACGAGCTGGTCGCCGCCGGCGGCCACTACGCCCAGCTCTGGGCCGCCTGGTCGGCCTGAAGATTCACGCTAACGAAACTGCAGATTCACGCCATCTGGTTCGAAGGTTCACAACAAGTAAGGACCCCGCCGCCGACTGGCCTACAGCGCGTCGATCAGGTCGCGCACGAGCTGCGACGCCGTGATGTGGCGCTGCTGCGCCACCTCGTCTAGCTTCGCGCGACGAGCGACGTCTAGCCTGAGCGTGAATGGCCGCGCCTGCTCCCCCACGCTGATCGGCCGACCCGGCGTCGGCGGGCCGAAGACAACTGGGCCGAACGCTTACCCTACGTCGCCTACCGGCGGGCGTGCACGCGCTCGATGATGCCGTGGTGCAGGCGCTCCGTCGCGGCGATCCGCACGCCCAGCGCCTCGACGATCCGGAGCGGGCGGCGCGTGAATCGCTCGCCATGAAGGGGATAGGTCACCGCCTCCAGCGCCCACTGGGCAACCCGCAAGAGCGGGTTGGACGAGCCGACGTGGTCCGCGAGCAGCAGGTCGCCGTCGGGCCGCAGCACCCTCAGCATCTCCTCGACGCCGCGCCGCGGGTCGCGGAACCCGCAGAGCGAGTAGGTGCACACGACGGCGTCGAAGCTCGCGTCCGCGAACGGCAGCCGCTCGCCGTTGGCCACGGCGAAGTCGACGACGCACCCATGCCGCGCGGCCCGGTGCCGCGCGCCGTCGAGCATGCCGTCGCTGAGCTCGACCGCGGTGATCCTGGCATCGGCGCCGTAGTAGGCCAGGTTCAGCCCGGTCCCGACGGCGACCTCCAGCACCGCTCCCCGCGCCCGCCCCGCCGCCCACTCGCGGCTGGCCGCCAGAAACCGTCGCTCGACGGGCGCGATCATCGCGTCGAACCGCGCGGCCTGGTCGTCCCAGTACCTACGCACGCGTTCCTGGCTCATCGGCCAAGTATCGCCGAACCTCGGCCTTGTCTTACTGGTCGGAATAGACGGCGACGCCTCTGGGACCGGTGTAGCCGTGGCGATCCGTCCAGCGGTCCCTGACGCGCTCCGACGCACCGCCCTGCACGAGGATGTTGCGGCCGGTGCCGCCGCTGAGCTTGTCGCGGCCCGCTTGGCCTTCGACCAGGTCGTGACCAGACTGACCGTAGAGCTTGTCGTCGCCCGAGTTGCCCAAGATGTGGTCGTGGCCGGATCCGCCATAGATCGTGTCGTTGCCCTCACCGCCACAGATGAGGTCGTCTCCCCCGAGGCCGTCGATCGTGTCGTCGCCCCTGGATGAGTTTCATCATCTTACTTTACCATCCCGGCACCCCACGATGGCGCGGGCGCGTGCTCGCCAGCGGAAGCACTGATCGGTGCCTCCTTAACGCTGACTTCGCGTTACAGGGCGTCGATCAGGTCGCGCACCAACTGGGACGCCGTGATGTGGCGCTGCCGCGCGACCTCGTTCAGCTTCGCCCGACGCACTACGTCCAGCCGAAGCGTGAATGGCCGCGCGTCCTCGCCCACGGAGATCGGCCGACCGGACGTCGGCGGCCCAGGGGTTGGGGGACCGAGGTGCCCGCCCGTGTACATCTCGCCGGACTCGGCTTCCGCCGCCCAGCGCTCTATGTCCTCATCGGTGAACGTCGTTCCGTTCACCGCCGTGTATGTAGCCACTCACTTACCTCCTAAGCCGAGCTCTCGAAGCACGCCCTTGGTCACGCCCATGGCGTGAAACACCTGCCACGCGCCGGGTGCATCCTCGACCGCGATGTACTGGAGCAACCGCCCCTTCCCGTCGATGCCGACACCGACCACCTGAACCGGGTCGGTATCCCTGCGCCGCGATGCCAGCGTGTCGGCAAATGCCGCTGCGACGTCGTCAGCCGTGATCTCTGGGTGTTTCGTCATGATGCGCGGGTGAACCCAGATCCTCATGCGTGCCTCTTTAGTTGTGCGAACAGTGTAGTACGAAACCCGGAGTCGATTCTGGGCCTCTACTACTGTTATGTCGACTCCTGACCGCCATTCCCCGTTCCTGCCACAAGTTGTGGATAACTTGCGGCGACGGCTCCGGGTTGCACGCATCGTCAAGCCTCGACGGCCCCGGTAGACTCACGGCCTGTGACCCTCAAGCTGTATGACACCGCCGCTCGCGCCGTGCGCGAGTTCGTCCCGCTCGTCGACGGCAAGGTGTCCATCTACCACTGCGGCCTGACCGTCCAGGCGTCGCCGCACCTCGGTCACATCCGCAAGGAGGTCGTCTTCGACGTCCTCCGCCGGTGGCTGGAATACGGGGGCTACGACGTCACCGTCGTCGCCAACGTCACCGACATCGACGACAAGATCCTCGCCAAGTCGGCTGAGGAGGGCGTCGAGTGGTTCGCGCACGCCTACAAGTTCGAGCGCGAGCTACACGAGGCCTACGCCTCGCTTGGCTGCAAGCCCCCCACCTACGAGCCTCGCGCCACCGGCCACATCCCGGAGATGCTGGAGCTGACCGAGGCCCTGATCGAGCGCGGCCACGCCTATGTCGCGCCCGATGGCTCCGGTGACGTCTACTTCGACGTCCGGTCCTGGCCGCGCTACGGCGAGCTCAGCGGCATGAAGGTCGACGAGATGGAGCCCGCCGCCGACGCCGACCCCCGCGGCAAGCGCGACCCCCGCGACTTCGCCCTCTGGAAGGGCCACAAGGAGGACGAGCCGCTGACGGCGTCGTGGCCGTCTCCCTGGGGGCGCGGCCGTCCCGGCTGGCACCTGGAGTGCTCCGCGATGGCGGGCAAGTACCTCGGCGACACGTTCGACATCCACGGCGGCGGCATCGATCTGCGCTTCCCGCACCACGAGAACGAGCTGGCACAGTCGGCGGCGGCGGGCCACGGCTTCGCGCGCTACTGGATGCACAACGCGTGGGTGACCATGGCGGGCGAGAAGATGAGCAAGTCGCTCGGCAACACCGCTCTCGTCACCGAGGTGACCAAGCGCTACAACCCGCGCGCCGTGCGTTTCTTCCTGCTGGCACCGCACTACCGCTCGACCATCGAGTTCTCCCCGGAGGACGACAACACCCGCGGCTCGCTGGCCGAGGCCGAGAAGGCCATCGCGCGGATCGACTCGTTCGTGGAGCGCGCCGCGGGGCACATCCCTCAGGGCTTCTTCGCGTACGCGCCCCCCGAGGAGGCCAGGGCCTTCCGGGAGGCCATGGACGACGACCTCGCCACCCCGGCCGCGGTCGCCGCGCTGTTCGACGCCATCCGCGCGGGCAACCAGGCGCTCGCCGCCGGCGACGACGAGCAGGCACGCCTGTACGCGGTCGTCGTGACGGGGATGCTCGACGTGTTCGGCATCCACCCGTCCGCGCCCGAGTGGGCTGGCGAGAAGTCCGACGGCGACCTCAAGCCCGTCGTCGATGGCCTCGTCGGCGCCCTCCTGGAGCAGCGCGCGATCGCGCGCGCCAACAAGGACTGGGCCGCCGCCGACGCCATCCGCGACACCCTGGCGGGCCTCGGCCTCCAGATCACCGACACCCCCACGGGCCCCACCTGGGCCCTGGAGAAGTAGAGCAGACACATGGCAGGCAACTCCTCGCGCCGCGGCGCGACAAGCAAGGGCAAGAACAAGGCCGCCGGCTCCGGCGGCCGGATCCGCCGGTCGCTCGAGGGCCGCGGCCCGACGCCGAAGGCCGAGGACCGCACCTATCACAAGGCGTACAAGCAGAAGCAGGCGGCGCAGCGCCGCCAGGCCTCGCAGCCGAAGAAGTCGCACCGATCCGCGGCCGGCGCCGACTGGGTCGTCGGGCGCAACCCCGTCTACGAGGCCCTGACGGCCGGGCTGCCCGTCAAGCAGGCGTACGTCGCCGAAGGCGCCGAGCGCGACGACCGGCTTCGCGACATCCTGAAGTTCACCGCCGAGCACGGCCTCCCCATGTTGCAGGTCACGCGCGCCGAGCTCGACCGCGTCACCGGCGGGCTCGTGCACCAGGGCGTCGCGCTGCAGCTTCCCGCCTACGAGTACGCGGACCCCGAGGACGTCCTCGCCGACGCGATGGACGACGGCATCGTCGTCGCCCTCGACGGCATCACCGATCCCCGCAACCTGGGCGCCATCGTGCGGTCCGCCGCGGCGTTCGGCGCCACGGGCGTCATCATCCCGTCGCGGCGCTCCGCATCGATGACCGCGGCGGCCTGGAAGACCTCGGCGGGCGCCGCCGCGCGCCTTCCCGTGGCGATGGCGACGAACCTGAACCGCATGCTGGTCCAGGCGTCGAAGATGGGCTTCACCGTCGTCGGCCTGGCCGGCGAGGGCGAGGTCCCCATCGCGGGCGCCCCCGGCGTCACCGGCCCGCTGGTGATCGTCGTCGGCTCGGAGGACGAGGGCCTCGCGCGCCTGGTCCGCGAGCACTGCGACGCGTTGGTCTCCATCCCGATCGCCAGCGCCGTCGAGTCGCTGAACGCCTCGGTGGCCGCCTCCGTCGCGCTCTACGAGGTGTCTCAGCAGCGCTCGGCACCGGCTTCCTGACTCGGGCCGGGGCAGGGGGAAGCGTTAAGCTGACCCCGGAATCCCACCGATATAGGAGTGACGTGACCGACGCCTCTGCCCTCAGCAGCGCCTACCAGACCCTTCTCTCGGCCATCGAGGCCGTCGAGCCACGCATCGCGCAGGCGACGCGCCAGGAGCTGACCGACCAGCGCGACTCGCTCAAGCTGATCGCGTCCGAGAACTACGCCAGCCTCCCTGTGCTCGCCACGATGGGTACCTGGCTGAGCGACAAGTACGCAGAGGGCACCGTCGGTCACCGCTTCTACGCGGGCTGCCAGAACGTCGACACCGTCGAGGCCGTCGCGGCCGAGCACGCCCGTGAGCTGTTCGGCGCGGAGTACGCCTACGTCCAGCCCCACTCGGGCATCGACGCCAACCTGACCGCCTACTGGGCGATCCTGGCGCACAAGATCGAGAAGCCGGCCCTGGCCGAGTTCGGCGCGAAGGGCGTCGCCGAACTCTCCGAGGCCGACTGGGAGACCCTGCGCCACCGCTTCGGCGAGCAGCGCCTGCTGGGCATGTCGCTCGACGCCGGCGGCCACCTCACGCACGGCTTCCGCCCGAACGTCTCCGGCAAGATGTTCCACCAGCGCCACTACGGCACGGACCCCGAGACCCAGCTCCTCGACTACGACGCCGTCGCCGCCCAGGCGCGCGAGTTCAAGCCGCTGATCCTGGTGGCCGGCTACTCCGCGTACCCGCGCCGGGTCAACTTCGCGAAGATGCGCGAGATCGCCGACGAGGTGGGCGCGGTCCTCATGGTCGACATGGCCCACTTCGCGGGCCTCGTGGCCGGCAAGGTGTTCACCGGCGAGGAGGACCCTGTCCCCTTCGCGCACGTGGTGACGACGACGACGCACAAGTCCCTGCGCGGCCCGCGCGGCGGCATGGTGCTGGCCACCGAGGAGTACGCGCCGTCGGTGGATCGCGGCTGCCCGCTCGTACTCGGCGGCCCGCTGTCGCACGTGATGGCCGCCAAGGCGGTCGCGCTGGCCGAGGCCCGCACCGCGGAGTTCCGCGCCTACGCGCAGGCCGTGGCCGACAACGCCAAGGCGCTGGCCGAAGGCCTGCTCAGCCGAGGCGTGAACCTGGTCACCGGCGGCACCGACAACCACATCGTCCTGCTGGACGTGAACAGCTTCGGGCTGACCGGCCGCCAGGCCGAGGCCGCGCTGCTGGAGTCGGGCATCGTCACCAACCGCAACTCGGTGCCGAACGACCCGAACGGCGCCTGGTACACCTCCGGCGTGCGGGTGGGCACCCCGGCGCTCACCTCGCGCGGCTTCACGGCCTCCGACATGGACGCCGTCGCCGACCTGATCGCCGGCGTCCTGCGCAGCACCACACCGACCACCACGTCGGCGGGGGCCCCGAGCAAGGCGAAGTACGATCTGTCCGACGATGTGCGCCAGTCGACCCTCGACGGCGCCTCCGCCCTCGTCGGCGCGCACCCCCTCTACCCGGGCCTGGAGCTGTAGCGGGACGTCGCCGCTTCCATCCTGGCGGGTCGTCACCACCGGCTGACGGCGGACGGGGCCAGCCTCAGTTCGTTGGCGACCCTATGTCTGTTGGCAGAAGCGCGGCGACGGCGATGGCGGCGACGCCCTCGCCTCGGCCGGTGAGGCCCAGGCCGTCTGTGGTGGTGGCGCTGACGGTGACGGGGGCGCTGAGGGCGGCGGACATGGCGGCTTCGGCGTCGGCCCGGCGGGGGGACAACTTGGGGCGGTTGCCGATCACCTGAACGGACACGTTGCCGATCTCGAAGCCCGCCGCGCGAACCCGGCGGGCGGTCTCGGCGAGGAACGCGACGCCTCCGGCGCCCGCCCACTCGGGCTCCGCCGTGCCGTAGTTCGAGCCGAGGTCACCGAGGCCTGCGGCGCTCAGCAACGCGTCGCACGCGGCGTGGCAGGCGACATCGCCGTCGGAGTGGCCCGCCAGGCCCGCGGGCTCGTCCGGGAAGTGCAGCCCGGCAACCCACATCGGCACGCCCGGCTCCAGCCGGTGCACGTCGCTCCCGATCCCGACCCTCATCGTCGTCCCCTCTCCTCAACTTCCCGTGCACAGATCTCCGTATGCGTTGAGGAAGGGCTATATGGCTCTTCCTCAACGCATACGGAGATTTGTGCACGCCTCACGGTTGTCGGTGCTTCTGTTCGCCGAGAATCGCCCGGGCCAGGATCAGGTCGACCGGCTCGGTGATCTTCATCGCGTCCCGGTGCCCGGGGACGAGCGTGACCGCATGGCCCGCGTGCTCGCAGACGGACGCGTCGTCGGTCACCTCGACGCCGTCGGCGGCGACGCGCTCGTGCGCGGCGCGCAACACCCCCAGGCGCGCCCCCTGGGGGGTTTGGACGGCGCGCAGTTCGGCGCGGTCGACGATGGAGTTGGCGTCCCCATCGACCCGCCGGATGGAGTCGACGACGGGGACCACCGGAATGGCGGCATCGGCGCCGCCCCGGACGGCATCGGCGACGGCCCGCACGACCTCGGGGGGCACTAGGCACCGCGCGGCGTCGTGCACGAGCACGACGGCCTCATCGGGCGCCTCCAGCGCCGCCAGCCCGAGCCGCACCGACTCCTGGCGGGTCTCGCCGCCGGGCACCAGCGTTGTGGTTTCGACCAGCGAAGAGAACAGTGCCGCGCGGAAGGCGGGCTCGTGATCGGCGGGGACGGTGACGACGACCCGCTCGACGCCGCCGGCCCGCAGCGCGTCGACCGCGCGGCGGACGAGGGGCACGCCGTCGAGCTCCACCAGCGCCTTGGGGACGGCGGCGCCGAGCCGGGAACCAGAACCGGCCGCCACCACAACGGCGACGACCGGCGCATCAGTAAATGACACTTCTGTTATTTTCTCGAATTGTCTTGGCGACGATGGAGGAATTAGGAGGCGAGCACCTCGTCGAGCATGATCTCCGCCTTGTCCTCCTCGACCTTTTCGGCGAGCGCCAATTCGGCGACCAGAATGGAACGGGCCTTGGCCAGCATTCGCTTCTCGCCGGCCGAGAGGCCCTTGTCGCGGTCGCGACGCCAGAGGTCGCGGACGACCTCGGACACCTTGATCACGTTGCCGGAGTGGAGCTTCTCCATGTTCGCCTTGAAGCGGCGCGACCAGTTGGCCGGCTCCTCCGTGTGCTCGGCGCGCAGCACCGAGAACACTTTCTCCAGCCCGTCCGCGTCGACCACGTCACGTACACCCACCAGGTCCAGGTTGCAGGCGGGCACCTTGATCACCAAGTCGTTTTGGCCGATTACGCGCAATACGAGGAAGAGCTTGTCCTCACCCTTGATGGTCCGGTTCTCGATGTCTTCGATGACGGCCGTCCCATGATTGGGGTAAACAACCGTCTCACCGATCGAAAAAGTCATACTCAGAGACCCCTTTCCAAGATTCAATTCTAGCAGGTGAACCAGCCGACCCCCAGGGTCGCTCAGTGGGAGAGACAGCCTCCACGCCGGGCTCGCGCGCCCCGAAGCCATCCGCGCCCGCCGAATGCGTCGCACAAGGGCCCGCAAGTGGCTACTATGGCCCCACCTACTGGCATGCCCTCGGAGGACACATGAGCAAGCCCATGCGCCGCGCCGCGGCCGTCGTCGCGACCGCAGCGCTCGCGGTCTCCCTCAGCGCATGCACCGGCGGCCGATGGGTGCAGGAAGCCCCGCCCGCGGCCGGCACGCAGACCGACGCGGCCGACGGCGCCATCAAGCTGCGCAACTTCGTGGTCGTCTCCGACAAGAGCGGCGAGGCCATCCTCGTCGGCGGCATCACGTCGCGCGACGCGGCCAACGAGGTCACCGCGATCGGCGTCACCGCCCAGGCCGAGGACGGCTCGTTCGGCGCCCAGCAGGTCGTCGAGTTCTCCGAGCAGATCCCCCGGGGCCAGACCGTCACGCTCGACGGCACGCGCACCAAGTTACCGATCCCGACCTGATCCTCGGCCGCCTCGCCAGCGTCACCGTCGGCTTCGCCGACGGCCAGACCGCCAGCCTCCAGGTTCCCGTGTACTCCTCCGAGCACGCGGACTTCGCCGAGGCCTGGAACAGCGTCTGGGCCTGACCGGGTCGGGCTCATTGGTAACGACCACGGACTCGGCGCTTCGCGCGGGTGTCCGGCTCAACTGGCGGTAATCATCCCTCGAACTTGTAGCCGAGGCCGCGGACGGTGATCAGCCGGCGGGGCTGCGCCGGGTCCTCCTCGATCTTTGCGCGCAGGCGCTTGACGTGGACGTCCAGCGTCTTGGTGTCGCCGACGTAGTTCGCTCCCCAGATGCGGTC
>Ga0116181_1001536_pt1 | contig 19783 bp, 15 predicted proteins | sample AD_UKC075_MetaG_FD_89752 | JGI IMG/M metagenome (GOLD analysis project Ga0116181, IMG submission 89752) | Active sludge microbial communities of municipal wastewater-treating anaerobic digesters from USA - AD_UKC075_MetaG | ecosystem: Engineered > Bioreactor > Anaerobic > Digestate | place: USA...
TCACAACTTTTTTGATGACGATAGGCGGGTAAGCAAAACCAATATGCAGGTAGTAGATACCATTGGTTATGCCTTCAGTATTGAGTCTTTCGGTGTTCGGATAGGTTTGTATGCGGAGCAGTTTACCATCAATATTGTAAAGGTGTAGGTGCTCTATTTTTTGATGGTTTTTATTATCGATGTATATGACGTTTGTCGCAGGATTAGGGTATAATGAAATTTGACTGGCGAGGGGGGAAGTAAAAACCGACATGGCGTTTGGATTAAAACGTGCAATCATGTTTTTTGCATTGATATCTCCCAACCCACCTCCAACTACTATTTTGCCGTCAGCCTGACTTATGATTGTATTTATTCGGAAATTGTAAGTAGCGATTTGTCCATTAATTCCAAAACTACTATCTATGTTGCCGTCTAAAAGTTGTCTATACAATATTGTACCCGTATCAATATTACCAGAAAGCATTATTTTTCCGTCTTGTTGCAGAGATATTGCTATATCATTACCAATATTTATTTTCTGAACGCCATTTCTACCAAAAGTAGTGTCAAGTTGCCCAAGGGTATCAAATTTCGCAATTGCTATACTGTCTGCATATCCTGCTAACAGAATTTTACCATCGGCATAGAGACACATTCCTTTGCAATAAGCTAACCCTGGCAATTGATAATAGGTGTATGCTATGCCCGTATGATTATAACTTGTATCAAGTTTACCATCGGATAACAGTCGAATAGCGGTAAAGGCATATGAGTTAATCGAATTAATCTTCGCCATTGTACCAAGTACAATTCTGCCATCCTGCATAACTGCTATATCATTTGGTGATGGGTATTGAATCCCCCAGTTACTCAACTCACCCCAAACTATTCCATCAACACCGAAACTGCTGTCTATGTTGCCGCTTGATTCAAATCGAGCTACAATTAATGCAGGGCTGCCAAACCATTGCCCTTCTCCATAAGCAACAACCTTACCATCAGATTGCAATGCAATGGAATTAATATATTCATCACCAGCTAACCCGATAATTGTTTCTCCATTTACGCCAAATCCACTATCTATTGTACCGTTAGCATTTAGCCTCATTAATAATAAATTGGTATTTGCAGTAATAGTTGAGGCACTAGCTCCTCCTAAAACAATCTTCCCATCGGATTGTAATCCAATACAACTTACTGATTTGTGGGGTGTGCTTGAAGAATTCGCACTTACCAAAAACAAACCACTATTAGCAAAGTTGTTATCAGGCGAACCATTTTCATTGAACCTTGTGATGACATTATTGTATGTCCAGTTTTGAACATTTATACCTACCGAGATTATTTTTTTATCGGGCTGTATTCTCATTTGATAGATTGCACCTGTATCTCCAGTATAAATACCATTGTTTGCAAATGTTGGGTCTAAGCCAATCAAAGGTTGAGCGTAAGAAAAGAAATTTCCAAAAATGCAAAATAACAGTATGAACAATAGCCTTTTCATGTCGGCATTTTATTGAATGGTAAAATAATTCATATTTTTTGAATTTCAAAATACTCTGTTTTAGAAGCATGGCTTACAATAAACGGCAAGCCATGTCAGTTGTAAATGCTATTGCCTTTACAGGGTAACTGTTCTGTTGATTTCAAAGCTGTCTGTATCAGTTTTCCAATCAACAGAGCATTACATGTATAGTAGTAGTAATTTATTAAGTTATTAAAATAAAAAAAGGGGGGCGAACAGCAAGAAACACATCTACACAACGACTAAGAAACAAATGATTATTCCAATTAGCTTGGTTATTGATTTTACTTAAGACCGTGTTTTTGGAAACTGTGCCAAAGACAATTCACTTACAAAATCTAGAGCTGCATCCATAGCGAGTACTTTTACGCTTGCCCCTTCTTTTATCAGCTGTCTTACCAATTCAGGTGTTTTATAGGCGGCTATACTACCGGTGACGGCTAATATTATTTTCTTTCCGTTTAGTTGCATGAAAGGTGATATATACTATAAATCGCAAGGTAGGAAAATTAGGACTTAATGTGCAAGATGAAGTGAAATACGAAACATCCTGAGCCAATAGATGTGTGGTTAACGTTTTTAATAACGTCTTACCCATCTACAAGCGCAGGATGAAATCTAAAATGAAAGTACTTTATCTATTAATCAAACTTAGTCCATTGTTTCCACCAATTGTCGTTTCCTCCAGGGGCTACGGCACCTCTATAGGTTACTTGTTGTAATCCATTAGCGGAAAGTTTAGTACTATTTACTGCTCCCGTAACTGCTACTGAAGAAGCTGAAGGAGTAGGATCAAACGCAGCTCCATCACCATAAGGGTTTGCAAGACCTAATAGGCTATTATCAGTAAGGATGGTATTGTTCCAGCCGGAGGTTGCAAAACTGGTAGTAAAGTTTAACCCGGTACCGCTTGTAGCATTTGTATCAAGTGGCTTATTCATACCGGAAATAATTAACCCTCTTAATTCCATTTCACCACTGATAAAAGCATTGGCAGATTTAGAACCATCCAGGTAGATGCCCGTTGGGAAGCCCATGAATATTGAATTAATAGCAGAAGTACGCGTATTTCTTCTTAAGTGAGCGGCACGTTTGAAGTTAGCATCAATAGTGGTTGAGGCATCTTTTTTAGGACCTACAATGGTAATATTAGCAAATATAGGAGCAGTGAAAGGCATGTTTTCTGTGCCACTGGCATCATTATCCGATTCCATTCCATTACCACCCGATACATCTGCTTTGGTTTTGTCTTTTATGCTGATAGCAAATTGTACGGTACCACGGTAGCCATTATCTGTATCAAAATCATCATCCAATGTTTTATAAGCAATGATATGATGTAGTTTCACCGTTCCACCAAATAGTTCAAAGGCGTCATCAAAACCATGTGATGTTTGTACATAACTGATATCTGTATTGCGCCCCACACCACCAAGAGTTAGAGAGTTTAATTCAGAACCGGGTTGAAATGGATAACCAGCATATTCAATGCGCATATATCGAATACTGCCGGAGTTATCATTGTCATCAGTACCGCCATAAAGACCTAAACCATCTGAAGTGTTAATGCCGCCTTCTATTTCTCCTACTCCAGGCTGCCCATTAAAGCTAGCATTGGTAGTAGCTTTTCCAAGAATGATGATTCCTCCCCAATCACCAGCGGCTGGTGTACTTTCAGAAGAAGTAAATACAATAGGTTTATCCGCAGTACCAACAGCATTAATTTTAGCACCTCTAGTGATAACTAATGCGTGTTTCCCTTTTAATGCTTTGATGGTTACTCCCGGCTCGATAGTTAGTGTTGCTCCGTCTTTTACATACACAATTTTTTCGAGGCTATAAGTTTGACCGGCTTTTAATGTACGGTCTGTTGTTACGTCTTCGTTTAGTGTAAGGTCATCTGGTAGTACAGGTGTAACTTTTTTGTCTTCTTTCTTACAAGACGTCGCAGCTAAAATGCTAACGATTGATAATGCAAATGCAATCCTTTTCATGATTTGTTGTTTTGGTTTGTTGTTTTGGTTTGTTGAATTTTATTAAAGACTATAGGCAAATGAGAGCGACATGCCAATACCGGATAGTTTTGAAATACGCAAGTAGTCAGTGGTAACATCATACCTGCCATTATCATTTTTATCTTGATAGAAATTGGCTTTCTGATTTAGGATATTGGATACATTTAGTTTGATATCCGCCTTATTATTAAATAATTTTTGAGCTATTTGTAAGTCAAGTGTTGGGCGAGGTGCTTCCCATATATTAGGGTTTTGATTATTGCCTACTACAAAGATTCTTCGACCAATCATATTGAATAATGCCGTAACACTGGTACCTGTTTTATCACCATCATATTGTAAGCCCGTATTGATTACATAAGGTGATTGACCTTGCATAGGGCGATCTGCTTTCACTTCTTTTCCATTCAAGTCGGTGATGGAAAAATTCACTTTATTATAGATGTAAGAACCATTAGCAAAGAAGGTGATGGGTGTGAATGCCGGTAGAATGAAGTCTAGCTTTTTACGAATTTCTACTTCAGCACCATATCCGTTGGCTGTGGGAGCATTACCAAAAGTATAAGAACTAGTAGCGACGCCGGTTTCATTATAAAACTGTTCTATAGTGTTCGTAAATGTTTTATAAAAAACTCCTAGGGTTATTAGCTCGCCTATTCTTGGATATATTTCATAACGTAAATCAACATTTGAAATTTTGGTTCTTTTCAAATCGGGATTGCCTCTTACTGCACCGAGCAATTCAAAATCATAGAAAGCAAAAGGAGAAAGCTCTCTGAATTCCGGACGAATAACGGTTTGCGATGCTCCGAATCTAATATTAGTTTTTGGATCCAGCTTGTAGGTGAGTGCAAAAGAAGGTAAGAAATCCCCAACAGAATTATCTATACTGGTTGGTCGGTTGCTTCTAAAACCATCTACTACTTGGCTATAATGCTCAAAACGTAATCCCCAAACAAGTTTTAGCTTATTGTTTATTTCATTATTCAACATTAAATAACCGGCATTCAACAAGCTTCCTGCTGTATAATCATAATCCTTATCCGTTAACTCGTTGATGTTGAATTTTCCAGGACCAATGTTTTCCGTAGCAAATATTTTATCATAAGATAGTTTCAATAATTCTTGATTGCCATCTACCATTCCTATTGGACGTGAGGAAAATGTTCTGTCTTTTTTCTGTGCCATGTATCCTGCTTTAATCTGGTGGTTCAAGCCCCATAGCTCAAAAGGTCTGGAGAGGTCAAAGTTTCCTAAAAAGATATTATCCTTTAGTGAAGAGTAAAATCTGCTAGCATAGCTCAAAGCTGGAAGTAACGATTGTACACTAGCTATATAGTCGTTTTCACCATCGGCTTTTCTATATTCCATCCTTCTCAAGTCAGGTACTGATTCGTTTAGATTCACATAGCTTGCCGTCCAGTTAAGTTTAATTTTTGATGCTTGTAAATAATGAGAACCTATTAATTGACTTGAAAGGAAACGTGTAGATTTGAATGCTAATTGATAGGCATTAATTGAGGCTCCATAGTCATTGTTTCTTCCGGTTCTAAGAAGGGTATTGTTTTCACTATTGATATTGAATATGTTTTTAAAAGAGATTTTATGGTTCTCGTTCAATTCCATAGATACGTTGGCTAAAGCACCCCAAAGCACATTTTTGGCATAGCCTTCTTCTTGATAGTCTAATATTTTTTGAACAGTACCAGACTGTGCATAAAGAGCGCGAGTAGAGGTTGTTTTGGAATTTTGATTATTATAATTCAATGCAAGAACACCACCAATACGTTTATTAAACCATCTGGAACTAAAACCTCCGGAAGCTTGGAAACTAGCATTGAGTGGAGCTGTTTTTTTACCATACGACCAATTGTTAGAAAACTCTTTGGAAATGGCATAACGATCATGGGCACTCATTTTCGCCATGGCTTCTCTTGATGGATAGGCTGCAGGTAATGCCCTTGTACCATCATCCATTCCAAGCCAATCCCATTTGCCTCCTTTACTAGTATAAAAATCTCTACCAATAGTTTGGGAGTTGGAACCAGTACCTATCTGCACTCGCAAGAAGTTTTCTGAAGGAATATCCTTTGTATTAATTTGAATTAATCCACCGGCAAACTCACCGGGCATATCTGGTGATGCGGTTTTATTTATGATGATATTCTCAATCATGCCTGCTGGAAATAAATCGAAAGAGAATGTTTTTCTATCTGCTTCTGTACTGGATAATAAAGACCCATTCAGCATAGCTTGGTTGTAACGGTCGCCCAAGCCTCTTACTACTAAGTATTTTCCATCTACTAATGAAGCAGACGAAATTCTTTTTAAAGCTTCACCCGTATTTTTATCCGGAGATCGGCTTATGGCTTCTGCAGAAATCACTTGAGCCACCATATTGGTATTCTTTTGGTAAGTGATTAAAGAATTAATCGTTTCTTTTTTAACAGATGAACGAATGACAACTTCACTAAGTGTTTTATCATTATCGGTATCTAGTGTTATACTGAGAGATGTTTTAGAATTAGAAACTACAACGACTCCTTCAATTTCTTTGGTTTTGTACCCTACATACTGAACTTTTAATAGATAATTACCGGGTGCTGCCACTATTGAAAAATCACCATCTATATTGGTGCTAGCGCCGATTGTTTGCTGACCTATTAAAGCCACCGTTGCCCCTATTAGAGCTTCTCCATTTTTAGCATCTTTTACTACACCTTCCAAACTACCATTTTGTGCTATGGCAATAAAAGAAGTTGCAAAAATCGATAAAATAGTAATTGCTAATTTCTTAATCACGAATCAAATTTTTTGCAAAGCTATTGACCGTGATTCGCTCTATTATTAAGCCACTGTTACGTTATTATTACCTAATTGTTACGTAACTTGGAGATTTAAATCTATGGAACGATTAGTTACCGAATTGAATGTGCAAAACCTACCGAGTGGACTATATCTTTATAAGATAACCGAAGGTGCTGTAATTACCGAACAAGGCAAGCTGACCAAACACTAAGAAGATGAAACATCTTTTTTTTATAATGCTGTTGAGTTTAGGATGTATAACATCTTCCGCCCAGCAATATTTTAATGTCAGAGATCCGCTCCACTCTTTTAATAGTATCCTTACATCTGTAGTTGAAAGCAATAATAAATACTTCTGTACGGGTGTTTGCATAGACAGTGTGAACGACCTCGGTAACGGAACTCATTATACTATTCATGGGATAAAATTTGCTGTATTCGATCATTATGGCAATAAACTCAGTGATACAGTTTATCAACGCTCTGACCGAAACATTCTATCCTGGTATAGCGAACTATTTCCTCAGCCCAATGGTAGTTTCTTACTGGCTGTGGATGCAATTGAACCTGGAACAAGTCCAGTTTTTTACAATTCAATTTATCAGTTTGATAGTTTAGGGAATGCAACATTGATAGCTGAACATACCAAACCTGTATGTTCGGGTTTAAATCCAAATGTTGACCTATGGAGACTTGTTGACTTTAAACCAGATGGTTTCGGTAATTGGCTAATGCTCTCTACCGTCTCCTGTGCTACAACTACTGGGAGCAATGTCAATGCCGATATGTTGCTTACAAAACTCGATAGCAGTTTCAATGTGATTTGGCACAAACATTATTTTACAGCTAATGACTATCACAATATTGCATCCAAATTACTGGTAGAACCCAATGGTTACATCATCGCAGGGGGCGCTAACAATTCTAATTGGGTAAAGAAGAATTTTGAGTTTCATGCACGAATATTCCGTACCGATACAGCAGGCAATGAACTTTGGACATATCTAAGTCCGGTTACTCGCCTCACCAATACCATCCAAGACATTATCAAAACACAGGATGGGGGTTATGTGTTCTGTGGACAAGGAGGTGGTTGGGAATTACTGTCACCAAGTGGGGTTAACTCCACTCTTTTTTGGAGTGCCTGGGTTGAAAAAATAGACGCAGCAGGTAACTATTTGTGGAGTAAAAAACCCTACAATAAATACTACTACACAACAGAGTTAGTCTCAGTAAAAGAGGCTGCCGATGGGAGATTAATGCTATTCGGAAGAAAATATGAACCTGACAGTCTAAGTACCACACAATGGGATTTACACACACGAGGATGGTTTCTTACTTTATCGGCTACTGGAGATAGTCTTAGAGAGCGAGTATATACCAATATTACTACCTGCAATGATTTTAATGCTTTTCATGACGTGAAACAAACTTCGGATGGTGGTTACATTATGGTTGGCGAATCAACTGACAATTGCCATACATTCACTGCTCCCAAACAACGCGGCTGGCTTATCAAAGTGGACAGCAATGGCTGTATGAGTGCTACCGACCCGCAATGTCAGCCTACAGATATTCCCCAATCGCCAGAGGTTTCGCCAACGGTACAAGTCTATCCGAATCCTGTAAGTGATGTTTTGCATGTTCGTATCAGTAGGGTTCCCTCGGTCGCTGCTGCCATTACAATTTTTGATCTGTACGGGCGCATATTGCTCAGTAAGACTATCACCCAGCCTCATACAGATATTAGCTTGCAAAACCTGCCGAGTGGACTATATCTTTATAAGATAACCGAAGGTGCTGTAATTACCGAACTAGGCAAGCTGACCAAACAATAATGAAAAAAATACTGTTGATATTGAAATAGTTTACCAAACTCCTTATAAAAATAAGGATCCCTAGAGAAATATTTTGTACCGATAAAAGTTGTTTTGATTAACTATCAAGTCAAAAAAAATGGGAACTTCTAACATCTAGTTAAAGTTCCCATTTTTGTGGAAGCACACGGGATCGAACCGCGGACCCTCTGCTTGTAAGGCAGATGCTCTAAACCAGCTGAGCTATGCTTCCAAACGGAGTGCAAAGATATACAACGAATTTATTCTTCCAAATTTCTTTTAAAATATTTTTTAGTTTTCTGAATCAGGGCTTTACTATTTTCGCAAACAACAACTTATTCAAATGCAAACACACGAACTACAAGCACTCATTCAAGAAGCTTTTGCCAATAGAGCGCTATTAAAAGAAGACACTTATATAAAAGCAGTAAAGGCTGTCATGGAAGAAGTAGATAAAGGTCGCCTAAGAGTGGCTGCTCCAACAGACAAAGGGTGGCAGGTAAATGAATGGGTAAAGCAAGCAATCCTTTTATACTTTGGTGTTCAGCAAATGCAAACCTGGTCGTTGCCTCCCTTTGAGTTTCATGATAAGATGTTGTTGAAAACGGATTATGCCGCTTCCGGAGTTCGTGCGGTACCTCATGCAATAGCACGTTATGGTGCCTACTTGGCCAAAAATGTAGTGCTAATGCCTTCTTATGTCAATATCGGGGCTTATGTAGATGAAGGTACGATGGTGGATACTTGGGCTACTGTAGGGTCTTGTGCTCAAATAGGTAAGGGGGTTCATTTGAGTGGTGGTGTCGGTATAGGTGGTGTTTTAGAGCCGCTGCAGGCTACTCCGGTTATTATTGAAGATGGTTGTTTTATTGGATCAAGATGCATAGTAGTAGAAGGTGTTGTGGTAGAGAAAGAAGCAGTACTAGGTGCTAATGTTGTGCTTACCCAATCTACCAAAATTATAGATGTGAGTGGTGAGGAACCGAGAACTTATATAGGTCGTGTACCGGCAAGAAGTGTGGTGATTCCTGGTACCTACAATAAGAAATTCCCTGCTGGAGAATATGGAGTCGGTTGTGCATTAATCATCGGACAGCGGAAAGCCTCTACCGATCTTAAAACTAGTTTGAATGATGCCCTTCGTGATTTTAACGTATCCGTTTAGTCATGTTTAAAATACTTTTACTAAGCAGTTCTTCATTGGCAAATATGAAAATTGCCGGTGAGCCGGTGATTCATATTGTATGGTGTTTCGCTATTATTATTGGAGCATTATTGCTTAAAGGCTCTATAGCAAAGCTTTTGACCAAGTTGTTATATCATATCACCAAACGATTTAGTGATAAAAAGCATGGCGAAACGTTGAAGTTATTGGTGCAAAAACCATTAGAGTATTTATGCATTACTATTCTTTTTTACATAGCTCTAAATCAGCTGACGGTATTGCTGGATACTACTATTTTCAGTAGATTCAATGAGAAAGGAACGATACGATTTGCTATACATTTTGTAGATGCTATCGATAAGATATTCCTATTGTTTACCATTACATTTTTAACTTGGGTGATCTCAAGATTAGCCGATTATTTTTTTCATACTCTTATTGAAAAAGCTTTTGTAGAAGATAATAAAAACAAAGAACAGCTATTGCCATTGATGAAAGATGTCATTAAAATCATCACATGGACGATGGGTATGTTTTGGGTTTTAGGAAGTGTTTTTAATGTAAATATTCCTGCATTGATTACAGGCTTGGGAATTGGTGGTGTTGCCATTGCCTTAGCTGCAAAGGAAAGTGTTGAAAATATTTTTGCAGCCTTTATCATTCTCACTGATAAGCCGTTTCATTCAGGAGATAGTATCCGACTGGATAAATTTGAAGGTACTGTAGAGCGTGTGGGTTTTAGAAGCACAAGATTGAGAAATAGTGATGGCTCTTTAGTAATTATTCCCAATAAAAGCCTGATAGGAAACAACCTCGAAAACCTTTCTGAACGAAATGCAAGAAAAATAAAAGTAGTAGTACACATCAAAAATGGAATAAGCTATGATCAGTTGATGAGTTATGTTAAAGTCTTAGAAAATAGCATAAAACAAAAAACATACCTGGTAGAAAAACCTGAGATACTCTTAGATTCGTTTCATGAAAGCTCTTTTGCGTTGAATATTTTTTATCATTTGCCCAATCCGCTTCCAGAACATTTGCAACTAAATGCCATAAAGCACGAGATGAATATGATTATTTACGAACAACTTCATCCTATTTTGCCCGATACAGAAAGCAGTAAGTTAAAATAGAAATTATTTCTCCACCCTTATTTCTTTCACTATACAATTTTGGTCATTTGTTTTTACTGAAATGTATAACTTGTAGGTGCCTTTAGAAGTAACTACTTGGCCAATGACGAAACTTGTGTATTTGTTGTCTCCCTTTCTATGAATATGTAATTGGCGGATGTCATTTTTCTTAAAGAAATCTTGGAGAATCATTTCTGCTTGTGCCTTGCTATAATTGGCTTGTGCTCCAGGTAGGCTAAGGGAAACATTCCCTTCAATCAGAACGGCTAATTCTGATACATTTCCTTTTTCAAAAGCCCTACTTACCGCATCCACACAATTAGCGGCAGAAGTATCTATAACAGTTGAAAGAAGTACTAGAAAGGTTAGAAAAATATATTTCTTAAAAATTGTCATGGGTAAAATGATAGGCTAAATTACAAACATTCTAGACAAGCCACTAAAAACATGCCATTTGTTTCATTGTTTACAACTAAACCATGAGCACAGAAAAGAACTTTCTAGTTGCTATCCCCTAATTTTGCGCCATGTCGAAAAAAGTAATGCTCATAATAATGGATGGATGGGGACACGGAAAGGTACCTCAATCAGATGCTATAGTTCATGCTAAAGCACCGTTTGTAAAGTCACTTTATGGAACGTATCCTCATACAGAATTGATTACTTGCGGTGAAGCGGTTGGTTTGCCAGAGGGTCAAATGGGCAACTCAGAAGTAGGGCATTTAAATATTGGAGCGGGAAGAATTGTTTATCAAGAATTACAACGTATCAATGTAGCCATTAGAGAGGGCGAGTTGAAAGAAAATACAACGTTACAGTCTTTGTTTCAGATTGCTAAAAAAGAAAATAAAAAAGTTCATTTCATCGGTTTGGTAAGTGATGGTGGTGTACACTCACATATCAATCATCTTAAGTCGCTTTGTGAAATAACTCAAGAAGCAGGTATCACCAACTTTGCCGTACATGCCTTTACAGATGGACGTGATACAGACCCAAAGAGTGGCTTAGGTTTTATTCAAGAGCTTCAAACGTTTTTATCAAAAACCGGTGGGCAGTTGGCAAGTGTTTGCGGTAGATATTATGCAATGGATAGAGATAAACGATGGGAGCGTATCAAGCTTGCCTATGATGCTTTAACCAAAGGCGAAGGCTTACCTTCCCAAGATATCATCCAATCCATCAAAGACTCTTATACGAATGAGGTTACAGATGAATTTATCAAGCCCATCATAGCCTGTGATGAAAAGCATCAACCACTTGCTACAATTCAAGAAGGTGATGTAGTTATCTGTTTTAATTTCAGAACAGATAGATGCAGAGAGATAACGGTTGCCCTTACACAGCAGGGTTTTCCAGAGTATGGTATGCAGCCACTCACATTACATTATGCTACCATGACAGAGTATGATGCAACTTATAAAAATGTAGGGGTGTTTTTTTATAACGATAATCTTACTAATACACTTGGTGAAGTATTAGAAAAAAATGGCAAAACACAAATACGAATTGCAGAAACAGAGAAGTATCCCCATGTTACATTTTTCTTTAGCGGCGGAAGAGAAAAAGAATTTAAAGGGGAGAAAAGAATGATTCAACCCTCTCCAAAGACAGTGCCTACTTATGATTTAAAACCTGAGATGAGCGCTGTAGAAATTAAAAACGCCATCCTACCCGAGATACAAAACCAAACTGCTGATTTTATATGTCTCAACTTTGCCAATGCAGATATGGTAGGGCATACCGGTGTTTGGAGTGCCGTAATAAAAGCCGTAGAAACCGTGGATAGTTGTGTAAGTGAGCTCGTACCCGCAGCCATTGAAAATGACTATACGGTTTTCTTAACTGCCGACCATGGCAATTCAGATTATATGATTAATGAAGATGGCTCTCCTAATACAGCTCATACCTTAAATCCTGTGCCTTTATTTATCCTCTCCAAAGATTTTAAAGGAAGTATAAAGCCGGGTAAGCTAGGGGATATAGCACCCACCATTTTGAAAATAATGAATCTGGAACAGCCTAAAGAAATGACGGGAAATGTACTTATTTAAACTTCAAGGACAACTTTGCCAATTGAAGGGCTATACGATTCGTATCTATGAGCTATGATCATAAACGATAACCCAGGTATCCATTTTTTTAAGTAGTAATGTATATACACCGTTTAAATTACCCGCTTCTCGATCTAAATTCCATCTTCCAACAATAAGATAGTATTTATTCGATAGCTTCTTCATGCTAAGAATTGTGGAGGTTAATATTCCCATAGCTTTAGCATCGGGATAGGCTTTTTGATATCGAGCTAAGGTCGCATTGAAGCCATAAGAAGGTCCATTTTTTCCAATAAAAATTAGGCTATCATGCTCCCAATAGCCTTTCATATATCCTTTGATATTACCTTTATTCCATTCAGATACTTGTGCCTGTAGCATTGCTTTAATCTGCTCCTTATCTTTATTTCGCCCATAGATACTATTGCCAAGAATACAGAAAATCGCCACTAAAAAACAACACTTCAAAATTGTATTTTTCATACTTGATAAAAGATAAATAGGTTGATGTATCTATTCTATAACTATCGTAAGCGATCCATAGACTTTACTAGTTGATCGTCTTTTCGAATGCCATTAAAAGCAAAAACTAACAAAACTAATACGCCAACAGCTACTACAATTCCCGGTTGATAACTACCATGAAGTGGAGCCGGTGCAGAGTTTTTAAAATTTTCAATATGCATGATGCTTACCGCAATAAAACCAACTACCAACAATATAGATAATAACGTTAGTGATTTTTGACGCGATCGGTTTTTGAAATAGAAGATAGCAACAAGTGGGAGGATAATCATAGCAGATGCTATTAGTAATGATGGAAGATGATCGCTTATTCTAAGGTATTGAACGATGGTAGTTATCCCTTTTGGTATATCTCCTTTATATACATAGCCGGTGTACCAATCAATCAACAAAGTAGCGCTCAATAAAGAAGATATGAAGAGCCAAAGTGTTTGTATGCGTTGTATCATGAGAGTGATTTTTGTTTATTTTTTTCGTTTTAAATTTTTGATACTCTAAGGCTACTTAATAAAGCTATCACGGTAATAAGGAATTAAAACTTCTGGAAGCTTAACCCCTTCAGGTGTTTGATGATTTTCTAATATACAAGCCACAATACGGGGTAATGCCAATGAGCTTCCATTTAAAGAATGAACTAACTGTGTTTTTCCATTTTCATCTTTGAAACGAATTTTCATTCTATTGGTTTGGAAGGATTCGAAATTAGAAACAGAACTAACCTCTAACCAGCGTTCTTGAGCAGCACTATACACTTCAAAGTCATAGGTAAGCGCGGAAGTAAAACTCATATCACCTCCACAAAGTCGAAGGATGCGATATTGTAATTGTAAAGACTGAAGCAACTTTTCAATATGAAAAACCATTTGCTCAAGAGCTTCATAGCTTTTCCCCGGATGACTAAACTGAACGATTTCTACTTTATCAAATTGATGCACACGATTCAGTCCTCGCACATCTTTACCATAGCTTCCTGCTTCTCTTCTAAAACAGGGAGAGTAGGCAGTCATCATTACGGGCAATTCTTTGATGATTTCATCTCTATAAATATTAGTAACGGGAACTTCAGCAGTAGGTATCAAGTAAAAATTATCTTCAGTAGCATGATACATTTGCCCTTCTTTATCGGGAAGCTGACCAGTACCATACGCAGAGGCTTCATTCACCATATACGGCGGATAATACTCTTTGTATCCTGCTGCTATATTGTAATCTAAAAAATAACTGATTAATGCCCGTTGTAAGCGGGCACCCTGACCTATGTAAACAGGAAAGCCACTTCCGGTAATTTTATTGCCTAATTCAAAATCTATCAGTTCGTATTTTGCTGCAAGTTCCCAATGAGGCAATTTTTGAGCCGTTAAATTGGGGGTATCTTTTGATTGACGTACTACTTCATTATCTTCTGGTGTCTTTCCTGCAGGTACACTAGAATGTGGAAGATTGGGAAGCTTTAGCAATTTTTCTTGTAAATCCGTTTCTATAGTTGCTAGTTGTTGTATGAAATTCTTGGCAGCATCTTTTGAAGCAGCAACTGTAGCTTTTTGTAAATCTGCTTCTTCTTTTTTGCCTTGTGCCATTAGCATACCTACTTGTTTTGATGCAACATTGATAGTGGCAGCAAGGGTATCACTTTCTGCTTGTACTTTTCTTCTCTCTTCATCAAGAGCAATAATTTCATCTACAAGATGTAAGTCTTTAAAGTTTTTTTTCTTAAGCCCTTCTAATAGGAGTTCTTTATCTGTTCTAAATAATTGGATAGATAACATAGTACACAAAGATAGTTTTAGCCTAGTTAATACTCGATAAATTTTTGAATTGAAAGAAGAATTAGAACTCTTCCAATAAATGAAAAACGACTGTCAGTTTCCCGACAGTCGTTTAAAAAGGTTGTTTGTAAGCTTATTGTTTGGTATAAGTACCGTTACAAACATCAGCAGCACCTGTAGCAGGAGTTACCGTATATGCAAAGCTAAACCCTGTGTTGCTTGACAAGCTCATGGTACCATTCATAGTGCGGCTACCGCCTAAATCACCATTTGTGATAGTGATGGTACGAGCATCCGTACTTAATTTACCGGATACAGTTACAGTAGCACCAAAACCACCAGGGTTGGTAACGATAACTGAGTTTGTATCAGTAGAAGAAGCGTTCATACTAATAGTGATATTGTTGTATGTTCCAGAACCACAAACATCAGTACCTTTCCAAGAACCAATGAATGCTTTGGTTTTACAGTCAACACCTGTATATCCCACAGGACATACAATAGGATCATCTTCTTTGTTACAAGATACTAAGGTAACTGCGCCAAACGCACCCATAGTTACTAATGCTGCAATAGCTACTTGTTTTACTGATTTCATTTTTCTACTTTTTGTTTTTAGTTAAACGGATTTTTTACAAAAACGATGCCAAAGGTAATAATTTCGGGTATTAATTATCAAAATTTATTACGTATTGGAAATTTCTAAAAGCTTAGACGACAATAGCTTTTAAAAACTTGGGTGGATTCAATAAAAAATTTCCCTTCGCTATTTCCTAATATTGCAACAGAAATCTGATACTACTTTGAATACACTAATATCGAAAGTGTGTTAAGACTTCCCTATCTACATCTGACTACTGAATGAACTAGCCTTGTATGAGAATTTGCCTTTTGCTATTTGTTATTATTAATTTATTAAAGCCTCAGTTGCTTTTAGCAACAAGCTATACCATTGATTATAATGAGCGATGTGAAAAGGCATCCAAAGAATTTCTTTCATTAAGAATAGATGAAGGGACTTCTTTAATCCGGCAAGAGCTAACTGCTCAACCGCATAATCTAATGGCTGTATATGTTTCGGACTACCAAGATGTGTTGCCTCTGTTATTTAATGGTGATAAAAGCCAATTACCCACTCGAAAAAAATTTATGGATGAGCGTTTGTCATTGATTGAAAAAGGAAATAGCAAGAGTCCTTGGTATCTTACTTTCAAAGCGGGCATTCATTTGCATTGGGCATTGGTGTATATGCGCATGGGCGAAAATTATAAAGCAGCAATTTTTTTTAGAAAAGCATACTTATACGCCAAAGAAAATCAAAGTAAATATCCTACCTTCTCTTACAACAAATATTTTATTGGTATAGGTGAAGCAGTAATAGGTACCTTGCCTGATGAGTATAAATGGATCGCTTCTTTATTTGGCATGAAAGGCAATGTCAATCAAGGGTTAGCTAAACTGACTACATTTATTAATAGTAGTGCTGAAGATGATTTTTTTAGGTCGGAGGCAATTATTTTTCATTGTTATCTGAAGTTTTATTTACAATCTAGACAAGATGAAGTGTGGCGGTATTTAAATAGCAATCAATTTTCCATTACCAACAACCCTATGCATGCTTTCGTAAAGGCGAATATTGCTTTGAACTACCGAAAAGCAGATGTTGCCATTCAAACGCTTCAATCTGTTCAACAAACAAAAGCGTTTTCTCAATTCCCTGCTTTTGATTATGAACTAGGCAGTGCCTATATGCTAAAATTGGATGATCGTGCCTCTTCTTATTTTTTACATTTTTTACAAAAAGATAAAGGGGGATTTTTTGTAAAGGATGCCTATATGCAGCTTGCTTTAATCTACTATATGCAAGGAAAAATGCCACAAGCAAATAGCTATCGGCAAGCAATAAAAAAACATGGAGGACTATATACAGATGCCGACAAGCAAGCCCAGCGTTTTGCCAGCCATTTGGATTGGGTAGCTATCCCTGTTTTAAAGTCTAGGTTTTTAATTGATGGTGGGTTTTATCAGGAAGCTTTGGAAATATTAAACGACACTAAAGTGCAGACGTTGGCAAAGCCTTCAGATAAACTTGAATATTATTTTAGAATGGCAAGAACTTATGACGAATTGAATAATGATGCTAAAGCAAAAGAATATTATCAAATTACCATCCATCAAGGTCGTTTTCGTAAAGAACATTTTGCAGCAAGAGCCGCGCTGCAATTAGGCTTTATGTATGAAAGAGCTAATAAAGCCACGGAGGCTATATCCATGTATAACGAATGCCTGAGTATGAAAAACCACGACTTTCAAGCTAATATTGACCAACAAGCAAAAGCTGGACTGAATCGACTTCATCAATAAGCAACCCTTATGATACATTTTCTTTCTGATGAAATTAGCTTCCCTCCGGTTACTGAAGCTAATCACGATGGTTTGCTGGCTATTGGTGGAGATTTACAGCAAGAGAGGTTATTGTTAGCCTATAAACAAGGTATTTTCCCTTGGTTTAATGAGGACGAATTGCCCATGTGGTGGTGCCCCGACCCGAGATTTGTTTTGTTTCCACAGGAATTAAGGGTTAGCAAAAGTATGAAGCAGGTGTTGAAAAAAGAGCTATTTCAATTCCGTTTCAATACAAGCTTTAGAGCCGTAATTACTGCATGTCAACAACAAAAAAGACTAGGGCAAGATGGAACCTGGATTAGTGATGCTATTATAGAAGCCTATGAAAAGCTTTATATGGCTGGCATAGCCGTAAGTGCAGAAGCATGGCAGGAAAATAAACTTGTAGGAGGTCTTTATGGTATTCGTTTAGGTAAGGTTTTTTTTGGAGAAAGTATGTTTAGCCAAGTAGCTAATGCTAGTAAATTTGCATTTATTCAGTTAGTCGAAAGACTGAAAGTGGAAGAGGTGCAATTAATCGACTGTCAAGTCTATACAGAACATCTTCAAAGTCTTGGCGCTAAGTTTATTACACGTGAGCAGTTTTTAAAAATTTTAGAAAGAACAATTTCGTAAAATCTAAACTGTTGTAGTTGTAAATCAATATGGTTTTATTTGTTTATAAGTCGGTTTTTAGGTACTTTTGTAACATGATTTTATTACACCAATAAATCATAATTCGCTACAAATCCGAAGGTGGCTTTTTCTTTTAATATTCTTTAAAAAAATCACTTCGGAATACAACAACATGAGTACAGAAAACGAAGTTTTGAAAACGCCGTCTGGATATGATGCCGGCAGTATACAAGTTTTAGAAGGATTAGAAGCTGTAAGGAAACGACCGGCGATGTACATAGGAGATATTGGCGTAAAAGGCTTACACCATCTCGTATATGAAGTAGTAGATAACTCCATTGACGAAGCCCTAGCAGGTCATTGTAAATTCATTACCGTAACCATTCATACCAACAACTCCATAAGTGTGCAAGATGATGGGCGAGGAATTCCAACCGGTATCCATCCTAAAGAAGGACGAAGCGCCTTGGAAGTTGTAATGACGGTACTGCATGCCGGCGGTAAGTTTGATAAGGACAGCTACAAGGTTTCTGGTGGGCTACATGGTGTAGGGGTGAGTTGTGTAAACGCATTAAGCAGCCACATGCATACTACTGTGTTTAGAGAGGGTAAAATATATGAACAAGAATATGCTAAAGGGATTCCTCAGTATAGTGTTCGTGAAATAGGCACTTCCGACAAACGAGGCACACTACAACGCTTTCAGCCAGATAATACCATCTTTAAAGAAACAGTATATAATCGTGAAATACTTGCCGGTCGTTTAAGAGAGTTGTCTTATCTAAACAAAGGTATCAGCATTACGTTGATAGATGAAAGAGAACATAAAGAAGATGGCTCCGTATTAACTGAAGCTTATTATAGTGAAGGCGGCATTGTTGAATTCATCCAAATGTTGGATAAGAATGGTAAACGTGATCCTCTTTTAGCTGAGCCCATATTTGTTGAAAGTAAAGATAACGATAGCAATGTAACCGTTGATGTTGCCTTGAGCTATAATACTTCTTACAACGAGCATATATTTTCTTATGTAAACAACATCAACACCATTGAAGGTGGGACACACGTAGCCGGCTTCAGAAGATCCATTACTAGGGTCTTTAAATCCTATGGCGATAAAAATAAACTGTTCGAAAAAGCTAAAGTTGAAATCACCGGCGATGATTTTAGAGAAGGGTTGAGTGCTATCATCTCTGTAAAAGTACCAGAGCCACAGTTTGAAGGACAAACAAAAACTAAGCTAGGGAACAATGAAGTGATGGGTGTAGTAGATGTATGTGTGAGTAGAGTTTTAGAAGCATATCTTGAAGAGCATCCAAAAGAAGCGAAGCTCATTATTGATAAAGTAATTCTTGCTGCACAAGCTCGTGCAGCCGCTCGTAAGGCAAGAGAATTAGTTCAACGCAAAAGCGTATTGACCGGAGGTGGAATGCCTGGCAAGTTGGCGGATTGCTCAGAAAGAGATCCGGAAAAATGTGAACTATACTTAGTAGAAGGAGACTCTGCCGGCGGCACAGCTAAACAAGGTCGTGATCGTTCCTTTCAAGCCATACTTCCACTAAGAGGAAAAATTTTAAACGTAGAAAAAGCTCAAGAGCATAAGATTTACGAGAACGAGGAAATTAAAAATATGTTTACGGCTTTAGGGGTTACTATGGGAACACCTGATGACCCTAAAGCATTAAATCTTTCTAAGCTTCGTTACCATAAAATCATCATCATGACGGATGCGGATGTGGATGGGTCACATATTGCTACCTTAATCCTTACCTTCTTCTTCCGTTATATGAAAGAATTAGTGGAACAAGGATATGTTTACTTAGCTCAGCCGCCATTGTATTTAGTGAAGAAAGGGAAAGATGCGATCTATGCTTGGAATGAAGAAGAACGTAAGAAATATGTAGAGCAATTAGCAAATGGAAAAGAGGATAGTGTACATATTCAACGGTATAAA